>Ga0209331_1000117_pt1 | contig 27064 bp, 23 predicted proteins | sample JacPinW_OM3H0_M3_FD_187971 | JGI IMG/M metagenome (GOLD analysis project Ga0209331, IMG submission 187971) | Forest soil microbial communities from Algoma, Ontario, Canada - Jack Pine, Ontario site 1_JW_OM3H0_M3 (SPAdes) (version 2) | ecosystem: Environmental > Terrestrial > Soil > Boreal...
GCATGGCGGCGTCTGCCGGCGATTCGTCTTGCGGATCGATCTTGCCGCCGGGAAATGCGATCTGTCCGGGATGGCTCGGAAGCTCCGTGCGAAGCGTCAGCAACACCTGCGGCTGCGGCCGGTCCACAACTGGAATGAGCACAGCGGCCGGACGCGTTGGGGTGACACCGGCACGATGCCAGAGGTCTGGATCAAGGTCGATGTCACCGCGTTTTGCTGCGGCGGTCGGATCATGCAAGGCTGGCGGAACCTCGCAACTCAGCTGCGCCCGGGCACGCGGAAAAAAGTCCTCGGTCGAGACTGCGGCGGCGGGAACGGCCATATCCATCAGGCAAAGTCCATCAGGCAAAATCCTTCGCATCTTCGGCGCGAGCCATAGGAAAGAACTCGCCCGCGGATGTCACGCCGAACATGCGCTCGCCACCAGCCTCGCGCTCTTCACCCAGCTCGACCAGATCGTAAAACAACGCGCGCGTCACCAGCGCCCACAGATCTCGCCGCACATGCAGATAGGGCTTGAGGCCGCCGGTCGCGCTTTGACGTTCGAAGCGCAATCGCTGACCGGGCCCGCACATGACCCAGTCGTCGACATTGGTCCGAAAATGCAAGACCTGTCCGGCTTCACCATGTTCCACCCTGAGCTCGACCGCCAAAAAGGGCGCGTCCTCGACGATAATCCCGCATTTCTCAACCGGGGTGACCAGGAAGTACCTGTCCCCTTCGCGCTTGAGGACGGATGAGAACAGCTTCACCAGCGCAGGGCGGCCGATCGGCGTCTTGAGGTAGAACCAAGTCCCATCGGCAGCGATGCGCATGTCGAGGTCACCGCAAAACGGCGGATTCCACAGATGCACGGGCGGTACGCCTCTGCGGGAGGCTTCGCGCGCTGCCCCCGCGATCCCGTCCAACCCAGGCGTTGTCCGCTCTTCCACCATGACCGCGGGTTGCGCTCTCCAAGCCTGACCACCGGTATTCTGCATACCTGCCCTCCCTTCGCCATGGTTTGACCGGAACCTGCGGCTGTGAACGGCCGTTCTCACGCCGATCCCGATTGCCCATCGCTGTGGCGAGGGATGGGTAACGAGGCGATCAGGATTTGGTGATCGGTACTTGGTGGCGCCAGTAAGTCGGAGCGATCGTGAATACCTGCGCGGAGGCAGGATCGCACCGACGGAAATTGGCGTAATCTCGAGCCAGTTTGACGATTCGAACGCCGGCCCCGTAGGTAGGGGCGGTTTGGCCTGAATGTTGCAGATTTTCTGTCGTAACCCCGACCCACGGCCGGGACGGGGCAGGAGATGGCGGACGGTTCGATAAGGTTCGATAAGGAGTGAATGTATGACGGCGGCCACAGAGAGCCTGGAAAAATTCGAAGACCTGGTCGTGCGCCAAGCGGAAGCCACGGGCGCGCAGGTCGCCGCTGCCAAGGCCGCCATTGGGGCAGTCATTTTCGGGCAGGAACAGGTGGTCGAGCAGGCTTTGATCACCGTGCTGTGCGGCGGTCACGCGTTGCTCGTGGGCCTGCCTGGTCTCGCGAAGACAAAGCTCGTTGAGACAATGGGTATTGTGCTCGGCCTTGAAGCGCGTCGCATTCAGTTCACCCCGGATCTCATGCCGTCCGACATCGTCGGCAGCGAGGTCCTGGAAGAAAGCCCCGGCGGCAAGCGCAGCTTCCGCTTTATTGCCGGACCGATTTTCAGCCAGTTGCTCATGGCCGATGAGATCAATCGCGCGAGCCCGCGCACGCAGTCCGCGCTGCTGCAGGCAATGCAGGAGCAGCATGTCACGGTTGCCGGCAATCGCCACGACGTTCCGCGCCCGTTTCACGTGCTCGCGACGCAGAATCCCATTGAGCAGGAAGGCACCTATCCGCTGCCGGAAGCGCAGCTCGATCGTTTCCTGATGCAGATCGATGTGGATTATCCGGACCGCGACGCAGAGCGCAAAATCGTGTTCGACACGACGGGCGCCGAAGAAAGCAAGCCGAAGCCCACCATGACTGCTGATGAGCTCCTGGCGGCGCAGCGGCTGGTGCGGCGGCTGCCCGTGGGCGAGTCGGTTGTCAACGCCATTCTGACGCTTGTGCGCTCCGCCCGGCCCGGTCCCGATACGCCCGAGGTTAGCAAGGTGATTTCTTGGGGTCCGAGCCCGCGCGCGAGCCAGGCGCTCATGCTGGTTGCTCGCGCCCGCGCGCTGATCGATGGACGGCTCTCTCCTTCAATTGATGACGTGCTCGCCATGGCCGAGCCCATTCTCAAACACCGCATGGCGCTTACGTTTGCCGCCCGTGCCGACGGCGAAAGCATGGATGCAGTGATCGGCAAGCTCAAGTCGCGCATCGGATGACGCGATAGTGGTCGAGCGCCAGGCACCGAGGCAGGAGGCAAAGGCAGCGCAGCATGCCAGCGGCGCCGCGCGCGTGCTGGCGGAATCGCTGCCACGTCTCATTCTCGAAGCGCGCCGCATCGCCGCAACCGTGATCCATGGCCTGCATGGGCGGCGCCGCGCCGGACCAGGAGAGAATTTCTGGCAATACCGCAGATTCTTGTCCGGGGAGCCCGCGCGCCGTGTGGATTGGCGTCGTTCCGCCCGCGACGATCACCTCTATGTGCGCGAACGTGAATGGGAGGCTGCGCACACCGTCTGGATCTGGGCGGATCGCTCCCCATCCATGCTGTTCTCCTCGCCTCTGGCGCACACATCAAAGCTTGAACGAGGCATGATCATAGCGTTCGCGTTGGCGGAGATCCTGGTACAGGCCGGCGAGCGGATCGGCGTCCCCAACCTAATGCGTCCAACCGGCAGCCGCAACGTGCTGGACAAGCTCGCGAATGCAATCATCCACGATGCGAGCGAGCGGCCAAGCCTGCCGCAATCTTTCGCGCCATCATCTCTTGCCGAGATGGTCGTTGTCTCCGACCTGTGGAGCCCTACATCAGCCGTATGCAAGACTTTGTCTGGGCTTGCAGCCAATGGCGCCCACGGACACGTGGTGCAGGTCGTCGACCCAGCGGAAGAGACGTTTCCCTATTCTGGGAGGATTGAGTTCATCGAGCCGGAAGGCGCGGGCTCGATCACCGCCGGGCGGGCGGAAGCCTGGAAGGGAGAATACGAGACGCGCGTGGCGCATCATCGCGCCGCAATCCGGGCCGAGACCGACCGGCTCGGCTGGAGCTTCACCATTCATCGCACTGACCGTCCTGCTGCGGAACTTCTCCTTGCGTTGCATGGACGTCTCAGCGCACCGCCCGCCGGCGCGCAGATGAGCGCACACGCGCGCCTGGCGGGGCAGATCGCGCCCACACCATGATGCGAGGCGCACAGGCATGATGCTCCCGCTCGGTTTCGCGCAGCCTTTGGTCCTGCTCGCACTGCTCGCTCTGCCGGTCCTCTGGTGGCTGTTGCGGCTGATCCCGCCGCAGCCGCGGCGGATCGCATTTCCGCCGGCCCAACTCCTGTTCGACATAACGCCAAAACAAGAGACACCGCGCCGTACACCATGGTGGCTCACGCTGCTGCGTCTCGCTCTGGCCGCGCTTGTCATCATCGCCGCCGCGGGTCCCCTGTGGAATCCCCCCATGGCCACTACCGCGGCCAAAGCCCCCCTGGCGCTGTTGATTGATGATGGTTTCCCGGCAGCCGCGACCTGGGATATCCGAATGCGGACCGTCGAGGATCTGATTGCCCGTGCGGAGGCCGACAATCGCGCGGTCGCGCTTGTCCCATTGTCGGAGCCGAGCCGCGATATCTCCTTCGAGTCGGCAGCCGCGGCGCGCGTGCGCCTCAAGCAGATCAAGCCCAAGCCGCACGTGGTTGAACGCGCGGACGAACTGCCAAGCCTCGGCCGATTTCTCGGCGCCACGCCGGAAGTGGAGTTGATCTGGCTCACTGACGGGGTTGATCTTGGCGGCGGGAGTGATTTTGCTGCTGCGCTTGCTCGACTGATCGAACGACGGCCCGTCACGGTCTTCGAGGGCGGGATTGCGCCTGCCCGTGCACTCGCCGGCGCCGACAATGCTGCCGGTGAGCTCACGGCCAAGGTCTTGCGCGCAAATGCAAGCGGCGCGGAAACCGGCATCGTGCGAGCACTCGACCTCAAGGGGCTCCCGCTCGGTGACGCGAGCTTTACCTTCGCAGAAAGCGAACGCGAGACCGACGCAAAGCTCACGATGCCTGTTGAGATTCGCAATGACATCGCACGGCTGGAAATTGCGGGTGAACACTCGGCGGGCGCAGTCGCGCTCCTCGACAAGCGCTGGCGCAGACGCTCGGTCGGCGTTGTGACAGGCGCAAGCGCCGATACCGCTCAACCACTACTCGCCTCAACCTATTACCTTAGCCGTGCACTCGGGCCGTTCGCCGATTTGCGTCTGGCCGAGCAAACCTCTCCTGCCCAGGCGGTGAGCCAATTCATTGACGCGCATTTGTCCATGTTGATTCTCGCCGATGTCGGCAACGTGGCGGAAGCGCGCGACGCGCTTTCGCGCTGGATTGAAGACGGAGGCGTTCTCGTGCGCTTCGCCGGGCCACGACTTGCGGCTGCCGACGACGATCTTGTTCCGGTGAAACTGCGGCGCGGCGGGCGCATTCTTGGAGGCAGCCTCTCCTGGGAGCAGCCCCAGCCCTTGGCACCCTTTCCGCGCGAAAGCCCGTTCTTCGGAATGGCAGTCCCGACCGATGTCTCAGTGAGCCGTCAGGTGCTCGCGGAGCCCGATTCCACCCTCACCGAACGGACCTGGGCAACGCTCGCGGACGGCACGCCCTTGGTCACTGCGCAGCGGCGCGGGAAAGGCCTGATCGTGCTCTTCCACGTCACCGCAGATACGCGCTGGTCAGACCTTCCGCTCTCGGGCACATTCGTCGAGATGCTCAAGCGGATCGTCTCATTTGCGAATTCAAGCGCAGCGGAAGGATCCGGCGCGGAGAAACGCGCGGAGCGCGAGGTCTTGCCGCCCACGCGCATCCTCGACGGCTTTGGCGTATTCGGAGCGCCGCCTGCGAATGCGCGTTCAGTCCCAACCGCCTATACCGGCCGGGCTACATTCGACCACCCGCCTGGCTTTTACGGGCCGCCCGAAGGTCTTCTTGCCGTCAACACGCTTGCACCAGCCGACCGGCTGGCGCCACTCGACGTATCCGCGCTCAATGCACGTGTGGAGCCCTATCGCGTGAGCGAACCGCAGGACCTGCGCGGACCAATCCTGGTGACCGCACTTGCACTGGTCGCGCTTGATGCGCTGATCGTCTTCCTGCTTGCCGGCGGAATCGGACAGATCATGCGCGGGCGACCGCGCGCGACCGCTGCGGCCATTGCAGCTGTCCTCTTTGCAGCCACGCTTATGCCTGCTCCTCGCGCATCGGCGCAGACCAGCGAGGAGCAGGCGCTCAAATCCGCACTCGAGACTCGCCTTTCCTATGTCATCACCGGCGACGCCGAGGTCGATCGTATCAGCAAGGCGGGGCTGCAAGGCCTTACGCTCTTCCTCGCGCAGAGAACCGCGTTGGAAGCGGGCGAGCCGATCGGGCTCGATCCGGCTCGCGATGAGCTTGCGTTTTATCCGCTGATCTACTGGCCGATCGTTCCGAGCGCGCCCAAACCCTCACGCGAAGCGCTCGAGCATATCGATGCCTACATGAAGCAAGGCGGCACCGTTCTTTTCGACACGCGCGACGCGGTCGAAGCGCCGCCCGGTCCGGGCGGGACCAGCCGCGGGCCGGGGATGCTGGCGTTGCGTGCCATTTTGTCTTCGCTCGACATACCCGAGCTCGAGCCCGTGCCGCGCGAGCATGTGCTGACCAAGACATTTTACCTGCTGCGGGATTTTCCCGGCCGTTTCAATACCGGCCAACTTTGGGTCGAGGCGCTGCCGGCCCTCGATGACGAAGAGCTGGCGAGCCGCCCCGCGCGTGCCAGTGACGGCGTGTCCTCAATCCTCATCACGTCGAACGATTTTGCCGGCGCCTGGGCGATGCGACAGGACGGCCAGGCCATGCTGCCGCTGGTTTCGGCCGAGCCGCGCCAGCGCGAGTTCGCGTTCCGCGCCGGCGTCAACATCGTGATGTACACGCTCACCGGTAACTACAAGGCCGATCAGGTGCACGTTCCGGCTTTGCTGGAGCGACTCGGACAGTAAATGAATTTTGGAATTTCGTTTTCCCCGATCGTACCAACCTACATCATGTGGGCGGCGGTCGCCGTGGCGGCAGCAGTTGCAGTCCTGCTCGCCGCAGCGCGCAGCCGCGGTGCTCTGGCGCGCGCAGTGGCACTTGCATTGTTCGTCCTTGCGCTCGCGAACCCCTCCATCACGCGCGAGGACCGCGATCCCCTCACCTCGGTAGCCGCCGTCGTCGTGGATAGGAGCGCAAGCCAGGAATTCGGCGATCGCACCAAACAGACGGAGGCCGTGCGCGCGGAGCTCGCGGAACGGCTTGCCCGCATCCCCGGTTTGGAAGTGCGGTTTGTGGAGGCCGGCCAAGCTGACGGAGAGACCGACGGCACGCGGCTGTTTACGGCGTTATCGGCTGCGCTCAGCGACGTGCCCCACGACCGGGTCGCAGGCGCCATCCTGATCACAGATGGACGCGTGCATGATGTCCCGGGCGATACCGCGGCGCTCGGCTTTGCCGCCCCGCTGCACGCTCTGATTACCGGCCACAAGAACGAGCGCGATCGTCACGTCGTGCTCACAGCAGCTCCACGTTTTGGCATCGTCGGTCAGAGTCAGAGCATCAGCTTTCGGATCGAGGATCAGGGCGAGGGGCCGCCGACCGCCCGAGTGACGGTGCGGCGCGATGGCGAGACGATCGAAAATCGCAACGTGCGCATCGGGACGAATGTCACCATCAGCGTGCAGATTCCCCATGCCGGACCCAATATCATCGAGATCGAGGCATCGCCGCTGGAAGGCGAGCTTACTGAAATCAACAATCGCGCCGTCGTTTCCATCGACGGGGTACGCGATAAGCTACGCGTTCTTCTCGTATCTGGCGAGCCGCATGCCGGCGAGCGCACCTGGCGCAACCTCCTGAAGTCTGATCCCAGTGTCGACCTCGTGCACTTCACCATCCTGCGGCCACCGGAGAAGCAGGACGGCACGCCGATCAATGAACTCTCATTGATCGCGTTCCCGACCCGCGAACTGTTTCAGCAAAAGATCAACGATTTCCAGCTCATCATCTTTGATCGATATGCGCGCCAAGGTGTACTGCCCATCATCTATTTCGATAACATCGCGCGCTATGTCCGCCAGGGCGGTGCCGTGCTTGTTGCGGCGGGACCCGATTACGCCAGCCAGACCAGCATCTGGCGCACGCCGCTCGACGTGATTCTGCCGGCGGAGCCGAGCGGGCGCACGACTGACGGTGCCTTCCATCCTCGGCTGACGGACTTGGGCAAGCGCCATCCGGTAACCCGCGGCCTTGAAGGCGCCGACGCAGACCCTCCCCATTGGAGCCATTGGTTCCGCCTGGTGGATACGCGTGCCGCAAAGGGCACGGCGGTTCTGCAGGGTCCAAACGACAAGCCGCTCCTTCTGCTCGCGCGCGAAGGAGAGGGCCGGGTCGCGCTTCTCCTCTCCGATCATATTTGGCTGTGGGCGCGAGGGTATGAGGGCGGCGGACCGCATATCGATCTGCTCCGCCGCCTGTCGCACTGGTTAATGAAGCAGCCCGATCTGGAGGAGGAGGCGCTTCGGCTCACGGTAAGGGGCCGCGACCTCACCGTTCAGCGCCAGACGATGTCGGACGGCGTTAACGAGGTGATGCTGACTGCGCCTTCCGGCAAGACCCGCAACTTGACACTGTCGCCTGCGGAGCCGGGGGTCTGGCGCTCGACCATCCAAGTCACGGAGCTCGGGCTGTGGCACGCAACCGACGGCACGCTCAATGCGCTTGCCAATGTCGGCCCGGCAAACCCCCGCGAGTTCAGCGAGGTGACTTCGACCCCCGAGGTGCTGGAGCCGCTCGCGCATGCAACCGGAGGCGAAGTGGCGCGGGTCGAGGATGGCAATGGCGTACACGTGCCGCGCGTTCTTGCCGTGCGTTCAAGCGACACCTACAGGGGCGATGACTGGCTCGGATTGCGCATCCGGGAAGCGAGCGTGGTGCGCGGGATCGGCGTGCTCCCGGTGTTCGCCGGACTCATCGGCCTCCTGCTGCTCATCGGAAGCCTCGCGCTGACCTGGCTGCGCGAAGGCCGCTGACGCTACTTCGCCATCACGCCCTCTGCGGCCGCCATGACACCGATCTTGGGGTTCTGTGCACAGAAGGCTGTGAGCTTCTCGGTCTTTACCTTGAGCTTGTCCGGCTCGAAGACCGCCGCGTCTTCTTCATCGGTGTAATAGCCGTCGAGCCAAACCGTGAGCGACGCGATCGTCTCCTTTGGCAACTCGATAAAGTCCTTACATTTGAGCATCGACAAATTGATGATCTGCCCATGGACCGCCCCCACCGCCACCGCTAGAGCAAAAAGTAGTTTGAGAAGTTTCAAGGGCGTTCATCCCGTCGCGATCCGCGATTAGTGCTAACCCTAATCCGTGACCAGGGTCAAAACCGATTGGTGCTTAGGGATAATAAGCGATTCGCGCGCTCATCCGGCATTCCAGTCGGGACGAATTGAACCGGAGACTCCCTCGAAAGCGCCCTCCTTGAGCTCGCAGACGAGAAGCCGTTCCGGATCGATCGGTCCGGGCATGGTGGCGCGACCCTTCGGGATCGGCCTGAAACCCGCCTTGCGGTAATAGGGCTCGTCACCGACCAACACAACTAGTTGATGTCCCGCGCTCCTTGCCTCCGCCAACGCGCGTTCGATCAAAGCGTAACCAATCCCGCGCTCGCGAAAGGGCGGCTCGACCGTGAGCGGACCGAGCAGCAGCGCCTTGGTCGTGCCCACGCGAATCGGAGAAAGCCGCACCGAACCGACGAGCAGCGTGCCAATGCGCGCGGTGAACGACAAGTCGAGCCGGTGCGGCATTCTTTCGCGCAGACGGTATGCCGACTTCGCGAAGCGGCCGGGACCAAAGGTACGCTCGTGCAGGCGTTCGACCGCCATCACGTCATCGACCGTTTCCACAAGAATGGTCAATGAGAGATCCGTCAAGGGCGGTGTTGCCCTTCGGCCAGGAAAGCCGCGACGGCGGGGCTGGCCTTGAGCCGCGACAAGTCCTGCGCCGTTGGAAGTTGTGGCTTGTCGCGCGCGGCATTGACCATGCAAAGAAATCCGAGCGGCTCGCCTGCATCGGCTCGGAACTGGTGCCAGGTCATGGAAGGCACGGTGATGAGGTCATACAGCTCGATTGCTTTCACTTCGTCTCCAACGAGGCAATGACCTCGACCGCGCAGAACCAGGACGGCATGCATGTGCTCATGCCGCTCAAGGGTCGAATATCCACCCGGGGCGACCTCGAAATAACGCAGCTCCCCCTGCATTTGCGGATCTGAAAACAGCACCTGGCGCGTGATCGTTTTGAACAGGGCGCGGCCATCCTCCTTGTAAGGCAGCTCTTCGACTCCCTGCCAGCGGTAATCTTTGGCTCTGCGATGCACGGGTTTATCGCTGCTCGTCATCGTTTGCTCTTGTAAGCATGATCATGCACCTCGGCCACAAAGGCCGCGGTCGCCTCCACAAGCTGCGTCTTTGCTTCCAGCAGCGCGCCGCCGATCAGCAACATGACGTCCGCTCCGTAGAAATCAAGCATTTCAGGCACACGCACCGTCGTCATCCCGCCGGCCGGCACGGGTAGAGCCGCTTGCAATCCGCCCTGCTCCTCCCGTGCTCTGCGCGCCAGCATGCGGCAGGTATTTGGGGTGTAGCCGAAGCGTCCGCCATAGTTCGGGAACACCACGGCATCGGCACCGAGAATGCGAAACAGCTTGCCGAGGAGGAGCGCGGGAGCAATTCGCGCGGCACCGGCCATGCTGGGGTGAGCGAGGAAGGCCAGGTAGGGATTTTCGCGCACCAGCCGGTGGAAGTTCGAAAGTCCCATGATCATGGGCGCGACCATGACGGTGTCGAGTCCAGCCGCCGTCGCAATCGCGATCTGATCGCGCATGCTGTCGAGATCACCTGAAAGGCTCGGCACATAACGCACTGATCGGCCGTGCTGCGGTCGGGCGCGGGCAAGCGCCTCGACAACGGCTTCGAGGCGGGACTTGAACGGAGAGTAGACCTGATCGGCCAACCCGTGATCATCCTTGATATAATCAATGCCACCGAGCGCGAAGCGACTCGCGAGTTCCGCAAGCCCCTTCGGGGGCAAGCCCTGAGGTTTGAGCGCCGAGCACGTCAAAGCCCTGCCGTAAGCGCCGGCCCGCCCGCGCAATCCGTCAACCCCATGCCGCGGGCCGCCGAAGAATTTGATGAGCTCGGCCGGAAGATCGATATCGTGGAGCACGACGTCCGGCTGAAGCGAGCTGTTCCCAAACAGCATATTGAGGAGTTGGCCCGGATCCTGCCCCACGGTTTCCTGTGCCAAGCCGATTCGAACCTCGAACAACCCATTGGCCTGCTCGCGGATAGCTTCGACCTGGCCGATGATCTCGGAGCGGACGAATGCATCCTCGATCGCCGCGACCGGCATCTCGACGCTTTGCTCAACTGCAATGGCGTGGGCGCGCGCCTCGACCGCACGAGCCTCGCTGTGTACGTGATAGGTGACGTGGAGGCGGGGGTGCACGTTCGCCACCTCACCACCATTCGCTTATAGGCGCGCCGCCGAGCACTTCGGCAATGCGCGCGCGCGTGGCGCGCGTCGTATCGTCGGGCAGATTTTCGAGCGGAAAAAAGCCGTGCGCCACGATCTCATGATTGGGCCTGGGCATTGCCGATTGCCGGAATTCGCGCACGACGAACAGGGCGACATGGTCGCGACGGGAGACGCGCCTGTTGAAGTACACGCCGTGCAGCCGAGCTGATCCCGTCAGTTCGATGTTGCCCTCCTCGCGCAACTCGCGCGCGAGGGCATGTAGCAGTGTCTCGCCGGGCTCAACCCCGCCTCCCGGGAGATGCCATCCCGCGACATAGCTGTGCTTGACCAAAAAGATGCGGGCGCTGCCGTCGATGATCAACGCGCGTACGCCCAGCGTCATGGCACGCGCAAAGCGCCAATAGAAGTGGAGCACGCGGCGAATAGCGGGCTCGCAAGCGCGGCGCACGGCGTCAGGACGCATTCGCCTCCCCGTTGTTGCCAAGACGTGCGCCTTTGATCACCGTTGCGGCGGCGCCTTTCCTGCTTAGAACATCTTTAGTATTAAGGGCAGTCCTCCATCGCCGGGCAGCGGGTTCCCATGAAGCGTTTTGCGGAGCTTACCGAACAGGAGATCCTCGCCCTCGCCATTACCAACGAGGAAGAGGACAGCCGCATCTATCGCGGGTTTGCGGAGGGCCTGCGGGAAAAATTCGGAGCTTCGGCGAAAGTACTCGACGAAATGGCTGACGAGGAGGTGCGCCACCGCAAAATGCTGTTTGATCTCTACCGCAGCAAGTTCGGAGAATACCTTCCGCTTATTCGCCGCCAGGACGTGCAGGGCTTCATCCAGAAGAAACCGCTATGGCTGGCGCGCCCGCTTGGGCTCGAGGAAGTGCGCAAATTCGCCGAAACCATGGAGTTCGAGGCGGCCCGCTTCTATCGCAAGGCGGCGCATTCCACGCGTGACGCTTCGGTCCGCGAGTTGCTGCTCGAGCTCGCCGAAATCGAGGACCAGCATGAGAATCTCGCGCAAAAGCTCGGCCAGCAGATCCTGACCAAAGCGGCGCGCGCAAGCGAGGACGAGACGGCACGTCGCATGTTCGTGCTGCAATATGTGCAGCCCGGCCTGGCGGGACTGATGGATGGGTCGGTATCGACCTTGGCGCCTTTGTTTGCGGCGGCATTCGCAACCCACAACACCTGGGAAACCTTCCTGGTCGGGCTCGCCGCCTCCGTCGGCGCCGGCATCTCCATGGGCTTTGCCGAGGCGCTGTCCGACGACGGCTCTCTCACCGGACGCGGCGCTCCGCTGGTCCGGGGCGCGGTCTGCGGCCTCATGACGGCCATCGGCGGGCTCGGTCATACGCTTCCCTATCTCATTCCTAATTTCTGGACCGCAACCGCCATTGCCATTGTGGTGGTCGCGATCGAGCTCGCCGTCATTTCCTACGTCCGCCACCGTTATATGGACACGCCGTTTCTCGCGGCCGCGTTTCAAGTCGGGATCGGCGGCGCATTGGTATTTCTCGCCGGAATTGCGATCGGGAGCTCGTGAGGCAGATCACGTTCAAAAGCAGTACAATTGCTCCGTAGGGAGTTGCCGGACATGAAGCATGCACTGGACTCGGCTGCCCCGTTTACACTTGCCAAGTGCCGCCGCGAGGGCATCCTTGCGGACCTGCCCCTGCATGGAAACAAGCTCCGAGCCGCCGACATGATCCTGACCGGCGCATGCTGTGGCATCACAAAGGTCGCCGCGGGACAGATGTTCGCGGGCTGTTTTGCAGATTTTCCGCGGCTTCAAATTCAGTTTGTCTGATTGCACTGCGAAGCGCCTTGACAGAGCGTTGCTTCGCTCTTGTAATCAAGCGATCAACGCACAACAAGCAATAAACGGAAGAAAGCTCGTTCTGGGAGGATGCAATGTTTTTACGCAAACACGTGGGCTTCTTGGGCGCGCTGATTCTGGCCGCGCTTTTGCTGGGCACAACATCTGCTGCCGCCCAGGATGCGGGAAAGAAGATCAAGATCGGCGTGGTGTACGATTACAGCGGTCCGCTGGCGGCCGGCGGCTCAGAGCTTCACGCGCTCGGCACCAAGATCATGATCGACTATTTCAACAAAAACGGCGGGATCGAAGGTTATCAGATCGAGCCGATCTACGCCGATGCGCAGAGCAAGCCGGAGGTTGCCATCAACGAGGCGATGCGGCTGATCGAGCAGGAGAAGGTCGATATCCTGCTGGGCTTTTTCTCCTCGGCGCAATGCGTGCCCATCGCCGCGCGCGTGGATCAAGTGAAGAAATTCATGTGGATCACCACCTGCATTTCTTCGGCCGTGCTTGAGAACCGCCATTTGAAATACGTCTTCCGCGCGCAACCGAGCGGGCGCCAGTTCGGCCTGGCCTCGACCGGATTCGTCGCTGCCTATTCGCAGGAGAAGTTTGGCAAGGCGCCGAACGACCTGCGTATCGCCATCATCCACGAGGACGGAGCATACGGCGTCGACGTGTCGCGAGGCGTTGAGGAAGGCGCCAAGCAGGCAGGATTCAATATCGTCGTCAACGAGGGCTATTCCGCGACGGCGCCCGACTTGTCGTCGCTCGTGATCAAGCTCAAGCGTGAACGCCCGGATGTCATCTTTCACACCGGATACAATCCCGACATCACCCTCTTCCTGCGGCAAGCGCGCGAGATGGGGCTGCGCTTTAGCGCATTGATCGGGCACGGCGCCGGCTACGGGGTCTACGACAAGCTCAAGGAGGGGCTCGGGAGCGACGTGAACTATTTCTTCAATGTTGACCCGATCTCGATCTGGCTCACCAGCGAGAAGGCGCTCAAGTCGGGGCTGCCGGAAATCATCAAGCTGGTCGGCGAGGAATACACGAAGGCTCGTCCAGGCACCGTGATCAAGTCGGCCCATGTCGGCATGGCGGCGAGCAATACCTACGTGCTGCTGACCGAGGTCTTGCCGCGCGCCATCAAGAAATACGGTGGGTTCGATGCCGACGCACTACGCAAAGCGGCACTCGAAGTGGATCTGCCCGAGGGCGGCACCATGCTTGGCTTCGGTGTCAAATTCGCTGACGAGGAGACGATTGCTTCCGGGCAGAACGAGCGCGCCTTCCCGGTCATCATCCAGTATATCGATGACAAGTCCTACGTTGTGTGGCCCAAAAGCATGCAGGCGCGCGAGCCGGTCCTGCCGCTGCCAGCGTCGTCCCCTTATGCCAAGCGGTGATCCGTTCAACCGGGGCCGTCATTCCAGGAATCAGGGCTTTTCATGAGCCTCGTGTTACTGGTTTCCCGGATCCCTCGCTACGCTCGGTCCCGGGAATGACGCCCTTTGTGATTTGACTTTGGTGGATACGAACTACCTGCTCGCCACATAGGGTCTGACCATCTTGGCCGGATCGATGATGCGGTCGAACTCGGCCTCGCTGACAAATCCCAGCTTGAGGGCCGCTTCCTTCAGCGTCAGGTCATGCTCCATGGCATAGTGGGCAATCTTCGATGCTTTGTCGTAACCGATCACCGGCACGAGCGCCGTGACAAGCATGAGCGAGCGCTCCACGTGTTCCTTGATGCGCTTGTGATTCGGCTGCGTGCCCTCGACCAGATATTTGCGGAAATTCGTGCAACCGTCGGTGATGATCGTGATCGAGTGCATGACGTTGAAGATCATCAACGGCTTGTAGACGTTCATTTCGAGGTGCCCTCCGGCGCCTCCGAAGCCGACCGCGACATCGTTGCCCATAACCTGGACTGCGATCATCGCCAGCGCTTCGGTCTGCGTCGGATTCACCTTGCCGGGCATGATGGAAGAACCCGGCTCGTTCTCGGGGAGCTTGAGCTCGCCGAGCCCGGCGCGCGGGCCGCTCGCCAGCAGCCTTATGTCGTTGGCGATCTTGTAGAGGGATACGGCGAGCGTGCGCAGCGTGCCCGAAAGCTGCACCAGCGCGTCGTGCGCGCCGTGCACGGCGAATTTATTTGGTGCACTGACGAAAGGCAGGCGGGTTAATCTCGCAATCTCGGCCGTGGCAGCTTCCGCAAAGCCCGGCGCGGCATTGATGCCGGTTCCGACCGCGGTGCCCCCAAGGGCCAGCTGATACACGCCCTTGAGCGCATCCTCGATACGATCGAGATCGTCGGCAAGCATCCCGCAATAACCCGACCACTCCTGGCCGAGCGTGAGCGGGGTCGCGTCCTGCATGTGGGTGCGGCCGATCTTGACGATGTCATCCCATTCGGCAGCCTTGCGCGCAATGGCGTCGCGTAGGGCTTTTACTGCCGGGATCAGCCGCTCCTTCGTGCTGGTCGCGGCGGCGATGTACATGGCGGAAGGAAACGTGTCGTTCGACGATTGCGACATGTTGACGTGATCATTGGGATGGACCGGCGTCTTGCTCCCGAGCGGCGTGCCCGCAAGCGCACAGCAGCGATTGGAGATCACCTCATTCACGTTCATGTTGAATTGCGTGCCGCTGCCGGTCATCCACACGTGCAGCGGGAACATGTCGTGATGCTGTCCCGCCAGGATCTCGTCGCAGGCCTGCACGATCAGCCCATACCTCCTCTCGTCGAGGCGTTCGCCGGCATAGTTGGCAATGGCGGCGGCCTTTTTCAGAATTGCATAGGCGGTGATCATTTCAGACGGCATGAGGTCTTTGCCGATGGTGAAATATTCGAGCGAACGCTGGGTTTGCGCGCCCCAAAGCTTGTCGGCAGGAACACGGATTTCCCCGAGACTGTCGGTCTCTATGCGGAAGTTACCCATCGCCTGTGCCTCCTCAGCGCTGATGGCTCACTTCGACCGAAAGGGCATCGCAACGCCGACCGCTACGGGATCACGCGCGGGTGGCCGTGCACGGGCGCTCGCGTTTACCTGTTGAAATTGTAGCGAATGTAAGCGTCACGATTTGTGGGATTGTTCCCCAAGCCGCCGTTAAGCGGAAAAGAGTGATTGAACTGCGTGATCCGTTCGCTGGGGTTGCTGATCGGGGGCGGGTTATAAGGTGCAACCGCCTGCGGCTGCGCCAGCAATGGCGTTCGCGGAAGCTGTCCCGGCGATGAAGCCGGCGGAACGAAGTTGGCACTGCCGCGCGGGATGTTGACGGCGCGGTCCGCGTGTTTCTTCGTCTGTTGCCTGTCCTGAACGGCTCGTTTCGCCTGCTTGGGCGTTTGCGGCTCTTCCACCATGATGCTCGGCACGGAGAAGGGATCGGTGACCTTCGACTGCGCCAAGGCCAGGTCTGACCCGAAGCCGCAAACTAGGACGAAGAGGGCAAGAGCGAGCGCCTTCGGCCCGGTGATCATAAGAGACATCACGAACGCGCCCTCCAAAGGGCAATTAAAGAAAGAGCGCCGAATACCGGACTTCGGCATCCGGATCAACGCAACGGTCTGGCGAGAATATATATATGGCGCGGACTGCTCTCGCACAGGAGGCAGGGACGGCACTGCCTTTTCCGCTGTGGCGCCAAGAGAGCGGCCTGGACCCGCCTGCTGCAGTCCGCGCGTTTACTTAATGTCGAGGGGACAACTTTGGTTCCCCAATGGTCTAGCGCCAGAAAGGCAGGCGGAAGCGTGGACGTTGATACCAAAATTCGGTCGACTGATGGCCTCGCCGGACCGCAATCCCTCCTTGCGGCTCGCCGCTCAGCAGGACCACGAAATCCGTGCCCTTGCCGGTCTCCGGGCTCAAGTCCTCGTCCGAAATGACGAGGGATGACCGCGGCGACGCCATCTCGGCGAGACGAGCGACCTCCGGCGGGATCACGATGCGGTCGAGTGCGGCCTTGGCGTCGCCCGGCTCCTTCGCTGCCGGCTCTACCTGAGGCCCTTCGCTCGCTCCCGCGCGGCCCTCGACCCCGTCGCCATGCGGACGGCCGCTGTCCAATGAGACGACGCTCCATCGCATGGCGGTGTCGTCATTCGTCCGCTCCATGGCGGTAAAGACATGGGTGCCGATCGGGCGTTCGGGTTCCAGGATTGTGACGGCAGTTTCCAGGATCGGCGCAAACGCGCGGCGGACATAGAGGCGCTGCGTCTTGCGGCTGATAAATACGGAGATCGGTTGGAGCGCGCGCGCGAGCTCGCGCGCTGACTCTGCCGTCGCGACCCGCGCGGCCTCTGCGCTCTCCGCGGCCTCGCGTAGAGGCGCGAGGGCATCGAGCTTCGATTGCAGCTCGGCGTTTGCGGCAGTTGATTGCGCCTGCAATTGTTCGAGTCTGGCGGCCGCCTTGGTCCTGGTGTCCGCAGCGCGCTCCTTTTGCTTGTCCGAGATTGCAGAGCTGAGCGCTTTGTCGGCGGCGGCCATTTGCTCCTCGGCTCTGCGCTTGAGATTTTCCGCCGTGCGCACTGCCGTCCTTGCTTGCGCCGTCGCCCGGGACGCCGTCGCGGCGGCCTGCTTTGCCGCGGCAGCCTTCCTGGCCGCATCCTCCGCCTCCGCGGCGCGCGCCGCGGCCAAGGCATCGGCACCGGGCTTCGGCGTGAACAGAGCCTTGTGGGCGATCTCAACGGGCGCCACGTTGCTGGGGGCTACGATCACCCGCATCCCCACCTTGGTCAGGCCGAATAAGCGCTCGGCGAAATCGTAAGGCATGCGCACGCAGCCATGGGACGCCGCATATCCCGGCAGTGGCCCGCCGTGGAGCGCGATGCCCGACCAGGTGAGGCGCTGCATGTGGGGCATGTACGCATCGTCATAAAGATTCGAGTAGTGCTCCGCCTCCTTCTGAATGACACTGAATATGCCGGCAGGGGTCTCGCGTCCTTTCTGGCCACTCGACACTGGCGCGCGCAGAATCCAACCGGTGGCGTCGTAGAGCGTGATCCGCTGCTCGGGCAACGAAACGATCGCGATTACCGGCTCGCCGGCGATACGCGACTGGATGGACTCGACCGGGCTTTCCATCCGAGCAGTTCTGGCCGCCGCCTGATCCTGCGCTGCGATCAGCGCCGCCAGAGCGCCAGCCAGAGCAATGCCCGCGAACGATAGATGCTTCATGAAACCTGCCAGGTTTTTTCCTGCATTTCGCAGGATATTCCACTTACGAGGCGAAGTGTTACCGGGAACTCGCGGTAAAAAGATTAACAATCAGCGGCAATAATGGGGCGCCATTCGGGAGCCCGCCTCAGTCGGCTTCTTGAATCCCCCTCCACACCTGCTCCGGAGTGAGCGGCATTTCGAGATCGGTAATGCCGAGCGGCGACAGCGCATCGAGCGCCGCGCTCATCACGGCGGCGGGCGCGGCAATCGCGCCTGCTTCGCCGCAGCCCTTCGCACCAAGGGGATTGTGCGTGCAGGGCTGGCTCTCGTCGCATTCAGCAACAAAGGACGACAGATCATCGGCGCGCGCGAGCGCGTAGTCCATGAATGAGCCGCTCATGAGCTGACCGTCGGAGTTGTAGGCACAGCGCTCCAGCAGCGCCTGGCCAACGCCTTGCGCGATCCCGCCGTGGATCTGCCCGTGTACGATGAGGGGATTGATGACGGTCCCGATATCGTCGACGGCCCAGTAGCCCACAATCTCGATGCATCCGGTCTGCGGATCGATCTCAAGCTCGCAGACGTGGGCGCCATTGCTGAACGCAAAGCTCGGCGGGTCGTAGGCAGCCTCGCCGGCAAGCCCTGGTTCTATGGTATCGAGCGCAAGATTGTGCGGGATGTACGCGGCTTGCGCGACCGCTTGCAATGGCATTTGCCGGTCGGTGCCCGCGACGAAAAAAATGCCATCGGCAAATTCGACGTCGCCAACCGCGGCTTCGAAAAGGTGGGCGGCGATCAGTTTGCCCTTGGCGATGATCTTGTCTGCCGCGCGCGCGATCGCCGAGCCGCCGACGGCGATGGTGCGCGAGCCGAAGGTACCGGTGCCATAGGGGACCAAATCGGTGTCGCCCTCGATCACTTCGATCTGCTGCACCGGAACGCCAAGCCGCGACGACAGGATCTGCGCCAGCGAGGTTGCATGCCCCTGACCGTGATTATGCGTGCCGAGCGCGGCACGAACCCAGCCATCCGGCTCGACCCGCACAGCGGCGGATTCGTAAAAGCCCGCACGCGCACCGAGCGCTCCCGCAAAACGCGAAGGCGCAATGCCTGACGATTCGACATAGCACGCAAGCCCGATGCCGCGCAGGCGCTGCCGCCCCATCGCCTCGGCGCGGCGCGCCTCAAATTTTTCGTAGCCGGCGAGCGCGGTCGCACGGGTAAAAATTTTCGGGAAGTCACCGCAATCGTATGTTGGACCAATGGGCGTCTTGTACGGCATCTCGTCCGGTTGAATGAGGTTGCGCCGGCGAAGCTCGCAACGATCCATGCCGAGCTTTCTCGCCGCGCAGTCGGCGAGCCGCTCGAGTACGTAGCAAGCCTCCGGACGGCCGGCGCCGCGATAAGCATCGGTCGGCGCCGTATTCGTGAATATGCCCGTGCTCTCAACGAAGATCGCGGGCGTGCGATAAACGCCGGCAAGGAGACTGCTGTAGATCGCACTCGGGATCGCCGCGCCGAAGGTGGAAACATAGGCACCGAGATTGGCGAAGGTGCGCACGCGCAGGCCGAGAAAATGACCTTGCCCGTCGAGGGCGAGCTCGGCGTGCGTCGAGTGATCGCGGGCTTGATTGTCGCCGACGAAACTTTCGCTGCGCGTTGCTGTCCAGGCGATGGGACGATGCAGCCGGCGCGCTGCCCAAGCGAGGATCGCCTCCTCGGGGTAAAGCTTGCCCTTGTAGCCGAAACCGCCGCCGACATCGGGCGCAATGAGGCGCAACGTGCTCTCCGGGATACCAAGCTGCTCCGTCACCAGGCGGCGGATGTGATGGGGTACCTGGGTTGCGCTGTAGAGCGTGAGCTTGCGTGCTGCCGATTCCGGAAGCGCGACGACGGCGCGTGGCTCGATCGCCGCTCCAATGAGCCGGTTATTGACGAGCTCAAGCGCGATGATGTGGGCCGCCGACGCAAAGGCGGCCCGCACCGCGGCCTCATCGCCGCGCACCCACCGGAAGCAGATATTGCCGGGCGCGCTCGCATGCAGATCATGCGCACCGCTTTGCGTTGCGGCGCCCACGTCCACGATCGCCGGCAGCACGTCATAGTCCACTGCGATGCGCTCGCACGCATCCAGCGCCTGCTCGCGCGTCTCGGCAATGACCGCGGCAGCCGGCTCACCCACATGCCGCACCGTGTCGCGCGCGAGCGCAAAGCGAGCCGGCTCGGCCATGGGATGGCCGTCGTGCGAACGAATAATCCACAGCGGCCGCATCGGCTTGATGCCGTCGGCAGCCATGTCGCCTCCCGTCAAAGCTGCCACCACGCCGGGCATGGCGCGCGCTGCTGACGTATCGATCCTGCGGATCCGGGCGTGGGCGTGCACCGATCGCAAAAGAACGCAATGCAACGCGCCGGGCTCAAAAAGATCGGCAACAAAGCGCCCTTGACCGAGCAGAAACCGCCGGTCTTCAAGCCGGCGAAGCGGCGCGCCAATGCCTTGCCCCCACGCTTCCCTCCCCCGCACGCGGGGGAGCGAAAGGGCGGCGGCGCTGCGCTGTGCCCGGGACGTCGTGATTACTGCATCTCCTCGCGCACGAGATCGAGGCGCTCGAAGGCGGACTTGTCGGTGACCATGAACAAGTCGGCCTCGCCTGCCTTGGCTTCATGCCGAGCCCAGTTCCAGTGCGGAATGGTGAACACGTCGTGCTGCGACCATTCAAACGTCTTCTCTCCAATGGTTGAGCGGCCTTCGCCGGCAACGACCAGGCAGACCACATTGTAGGTCGCCCGTTTCATGCGGGTCGGCGCATCGCGGTTAAGCCGCGCGGCATAGCAATCGAGCGTCGGCATCACGGCGCCGCCGGTTGCGGGATTGACGTAACGGATGGTGCGCGCGCCGTCAGGCCCGGGAGGAGCGCAAGCAAGCAGCCGGCGCGTCGCTTCACCGCAATAGCGGTATTTCGGCGAATTCATCGCGTTGTGGGTCGCGCCTTGCGCAATCAGCCCGGCCTCGCTCCACAAGCTCTCTTCCCCTTCATCCACTTGCCAGAACGCATTGTTGCGCGGATCGCCCGGCTCGAAGAAATGCGCATCGACTGCGCGGATCAGCGGCATGTTCGCGGCATCGAACCAGATGATGCGATGATCGCTTTCGTTGATGTGGCCATGCCAGACCATCGGCGGCGTGAGAATGAGATCGCCGGTCTTCATCTCGCACCGTCGTCCGTTGACGATGGTCACCGCACCCTCGGCGCGGGTGGCGAAGCGGATGGCAGCACCGGTATGCCGGTGCGGCCGGGCCCGATCGCCGGGATCGAGCACGGTAAACGCCGCAAGCAATGTGCTGGTCGTGGTCGTCTCTTGTCCGAATGCGGGATGCGCCATGATCAGCGCGCGCCGCTCGATGTCGTTGATGGACACTTCGCCGACGGAACGGTGCAGATAAGGCTCGACCTCGCGCCAATGCCAGATGAATGGAGTATCCGGCGCCTGCGGCTTGATGGGCGTGATGCGCTGGTAGCGGTCCCACAATGGATGCAGGTGCCTCTGTTCAAGCTCCGAGACGAAGGAAGTGCCCTGAATTGCTCTTGCGGGTTCAGTCATGGTCCGGCTCCTGTTCAGAGCCGTCATTGCCGGGCTCGACTCGGCAATCCATCTGCTCGCGTGAAAGATGGATGCGCGGGTCAAGCCCGCGCACGACGGATGCGTCGTCAACTCTTCGGCAGCTTGGCGTCGACGTTTGATTCGTCGATGATGATATGCTTGATGAAGACGCGCGGCTCGACCTTGTCGCCTTTGAGAAAGGTCGCGAGGACGTCGACACCGAGCCTGCCCCACTCCACGGGATTGAGCTCGACCGTCATTGCGAGGTTGTCTTCCTTCACCGCGCGCAAGGCCGGGGGCACTCCATTCATGCCCGTCACCAGGGTCTTGCCCTTGCGTCCCGCGGCATTGACGGCCTGGACAGCGCCGAGCGCGACATCGTCATTGGCAGCGTAGATCGCGGCAAGATCGGGATTGGCGACCAGCACGTCCTCGGCCTGCTTGACGCCGCGCTCGCGTGTGAGCGGGCCATCCGCGCGGAAGACGATCTGGATGCCGGGATGCTTCGCCATCACCTCGCTATAGCCGTCGCCGAGATTCTTGAAGGTGGGAGCGCCGCTCGGTCCCATGAGGAGAGCGACCTTGCCCTTGTCACCCAGCTTTTTTGCCGTCCATTCCGCAATGTCGCGCCCGATCTGCTTCTCGTCCATGGCCACATGAATGGTCTGGTTGGACGAGGTCGAGCCGCGCGCAACCGAAACAATGGGTATCTTCGCAGCGGCGGCGGCATCATAGGCCGCGTTCACGCCCACCGCGTCGATTGGAGAAATCAGAATGCCCTTGACGCCACGCGCGACCAGGTCCTGCACGCCGTTGATCTGCTTGAGCTTGTCCTCGTTGGCGGAGACGGTCGCCACCTCCCATCCGAGCTCCTGCGCGCGTGCCCGGATGCCCCGCAGCATGGCGATGTAAAACGGGTTGTCGTCCTGTGCCAGCGAAACGCCGATGGTGATTTTCTGCTCAGCAATGGCGGGTACGAGCGCTGCGAGCAATGTCGGCATCACGAATGCCGCAGCAATGGCAGCCAAGCGAAATTTCGGCATCAGACGGCTCCCTGGTACGTTGGGTCGAGCCCGGTTTCGGGCGAGACCCAACAACGACGCGCGATGTTCGTTGGGTCTCGCGCAGAGCTCGACCCAACTACTCGCTCGCCGAGCGTAGCCTCTCTGCGGCAGCCGCCGCAATGATGACCACGCCGATCGCAACGCGTTGCCAGTACGAATCCACGTTGAGCAGGTTGAGCGCATTGCCCAGCACAATCATGATGAACACGCCGATCACGCTCTTATAAAGGGTGCCTTCTCCGCCGGTAAGGGCTGCCCCGCCGAGCACCACGGCGGCAATTGCGGTCAACTCGTAGAATTCACCCGCCGTGGGCTGGCCCGACTGCAAACGCGCGGCCAGCATCACCCCGCCAACTCCGGCGAGCGCCCCGCACCACACGTAGGTTGAGGCGATTACCCGGCGCACCGGAACGCCGGAAAGGTAAGCGGCCTCCCGGCCGCCGCCGGTCGCGTAAACGCGCCGTCCATAGGGGGTGGCATGCATCACGAAAGAGAGAACAGCGAGTAAGACCGCGGGTACCCAAACGAGGTAATGGATGCCCAGCAGACGGGCGGAGCCAAACTCGATGAATGTCCCCGGCAGGCCGGTCTCGCCGCTCACCGGCGCACCCCCTGTGATCAAAAACACGACACCGCGGACCAGAACCATCGAGCCAAGCGTGGTGATGAAAGGATTGACATGGAGGAATGCGATCACCAGCCCATTCCCAAGCCCCACCAGCGCTCCGGCCGCAATCCCTGCAAGGCTGCCCGCTGCAATCCCTGCCTGCAGCATGACCATGCTCGCGATGCAGCCTGAAAGTGCCGCGGTGGAGCCGACCGAGAGATCGAAGCCGCCGCCCACGATCACGAATGTCATTCCCATCGCGATCACGGCCATGATCGAGGATTGCACGAGGATATTCGTGAGGTTGAGCGGAGATAAGAAGCGATCCGTCAACAATGCCGTCACCGCGCACAGGACGACGAGCGAGACAAGCGGCATCTGCCCCGCAAGCTTTGGCCGTCTGATCATTCGATCCCAGCCTACCCGGCGATGGCGGAGCGCAGTTTCGCCTCGTCGAGGCCGGCGTCCCGGCCAAGCGCAGCCACGATACGACCGCGGCGAACCGCACAGACGGCGTCGCACAAGCGAACAAGCTCGGCGAGATCCGTGGAATTGAGCAGCGCCGCGCTGCCGCGGCCCGCGAACTCTCTGATCAAAGCATGAATCTGCGCCTTGGCTGCCACATCGATCCCCTGCGTCGGCTCTTGCAACAGAAGGACCGCGATGTTCCGCGCCAGCCATTTCGCAAGAATGACCTTCTGTTGATTGCCGCCCGAGAGGGCATGCGCCTTGAGCTTCGGATTGCGCGGACGAATGTCGAGAAGCTCGATGAGCTCGCCCACCATGCGGTCTCCTGCCCTCCTGTCAAACCAGCCGATGCGGGAAAGCACGTCGAGGTTGGCGAGCAGGATGTTGTCGCGGACCGAAAGCTTCATCACCAGCCCAAGGGAACGCTCTCCGGGTACCATTCCGATTCCCGCGGCGATGGCGCTGGCTGGGTTCCTGAACCGGTATTTCTTGCCGCGGACCTCCACAGTCAGTGGTGTTGCAAGACCGAACAGGCGGCGCAAAATTCCATCCGCCCCGCTCCCTAGGAGGCCGGCAAGTCCGATGATGTTGCCCGCGTGCAGCTCGACGTTGTTTACCCCGTCCGCTTTCGCGGCCAGCAGCACGCCGCCTGATTCCACCGCTGCATGAGCAGAGTTGTCCATCATCCCTCCGGTCATGGCGGCTACGAGATCGCTCACCGAGAACGCGCCGCGCCGCTTGACCGCGACGACGCGGCCGTCGCGCAGCACGGTGCAACGATCCGCAATCGCCACCACCTCTGCAAGCTCATGGGAAATATAGATGACAGCGGTTCCCCGCGCCTGCATGCGTGCAAGCACCGCAAAGAGCCGTTCCACTTCGCGGTGCTCCAAGGCGGCCGTCGGTTCGTCCAGAATAAAAACGCGGCATTCTCTGGCGAGTCCCTTGGCGATCGCGACGATCTGGCGCTCGGCGAAGCTCAGCGATGCGACGCGGCGGTCCGGGTCCGGATGAAAATCGAGCTGAGAGAGGACGGCGCGGGCAGCCTCCCGCATGCGGCCGCGGTCGACGAGAGCGACCGGACCGAAGCGGCGCAGCGGCGGATCGCCGAGCGAAATATTCTCGGCAATCGACAGCGCCGGGACCAGGCGCAGCTCCTGCGGGATGGTTACAATGCCCGCCGCAATCGCGTCGTGCGGACTGGCAAAATTGCAAGGCCGCCCGGCAACGAAAATGCTCCCGCGGTCGGGACGGCGGACGCCACCCAGAATGCGGATCAGGGTGGACTTGCCGGCGCCATTCTCGCCGACGACGGCGTGAATTTCGCCGGGGTAGACTTCGAAGTCGACATGGTCGAGCGCAACATTGGCTTCGAATCGCTTGCAGATATCTTGCGCGTTGACCGCCGGGACGGCTCGCTCCGATCCGGTCCCGACGCTTACTTCCACTTGAGCCGCTCAAGAATTGCGCGTCCCATCACCCATTCCTTGTCCTTCTCCGAGAGGAATTTCAGCTCCTGGGTGAAATGGGTGATGCGCTGCCGGTAGGTGGATTTGTTGAATGCGTTGGTGATGTCGGTGCCCCAGTAGCAGCGTTGGGGACCAAACGCATCGAAGCAGCGCTTGATATGCTCTGTTATGTCGCGCCAGGGATACGACTCCAGAGAATAGGTGGGCGTCGAGGAGACCTTGACCGAAACGTTCGGGAATTTGGCGAGCGCCACCACTTCGTCGATCGCCGGCTTGATTTTGCGCTCCTGCGCGATCTCGACGGTCAGGTTCATGTGATCAATGATCAGCTGCAGCCCAGGATGACGCTTCGCGATGGGTGCAAATCTCGAGCTGTTGCCCGGCGCGAGAAACATGACCGGCAAACCGGCCTGCTCGGCCGCGGGCCAGAACCAATCTGCGCTTCCCTTCTCCAACAGTGCCGCCTGCGCGCGGTGAAACGTGAGCCGCACGCCGAGCATCCCCGGCTGCTCACGCCAGTTCGCAAGCAGCGACGCGGATTGCGGCTTCTCAACCGGAATACGCCCCATGATGCCGAAGCGTGTGGGATAGCGTTTTGCCGCCTCGATCGCATAATCGTTGCGGTCGCCCGGCCAGGACGGCGGCACGATCACGACGCGATCGACGCCGGATTCGTCCATCATCGCCACCAGCTTCTCGATGGTGAACGGCTCAGGCAGCTGCGGCTTGCGGCCGGGTACCCACGGCCAATCCGGGCTTTCCGCTTTCCACAAATGGACTTGCGCATCGACGATCATGCTGGGAGACCCCTCTCTCTCATGCGTCATGGAAAATCATGGCGCTGTTTCTTTGCATCAATGTAGCGCATGCGTTACCGCGACGGCCCGATGATCGTCTTCTGAAACAGGTCCTGCCATTTGCGCGACTGATCGAGCATAGCCGCCGAATCGATGAGCTTCAGCGGACCGACATTGTACGGTGGCTGCAGGTTGCGGCTCACGGGGATGAACTGCCGGCCCGCAAAGATCGGCTGTGCTCCTGAAATCAGATAATCATAGAACAGGACGGCGGCGTAAGGATGCGGGGCGTTGCGGACAAGCCCTTGCGCGGTCGCGCGCGCGATCGCCGGCGGAATGACGAGCCAGTCGAGCGGTGCGCCTTTGCGCTTGGCTTGCTCCGCGAGATAGCCGTAGTCGCTTAACGCAAGCGGCACCTCGCCGGCCGCGACAAGATTATTGAGCAGACTGTGCCCCTTGCGCACGGAAATGCCGTTCGCCGCCACGATCTCGCGGAACAGGCGCAGCCCCCGCTCCTCCCCCATGTCCTTGACGGTCTCCGCGAACCAGTCGAAATCGTCCGCCTCTACCGCGAGCTTGTCCTTCCATTGCGGACGAACGAGATCGGCATAGCTCGCGGGCAGGCTCTCCTTGCTGATGAGATTGGTGTTGTAGGCCTGCACAAAGAGGCTGAGATAAATCGCGACCCATTGCCCGTGCGGCGGAATGGCTTGCGGAATGATGTCGGCAAGCGCGGGCGATTTGACCTCTTGCAGTAGGTTCTCGCGATAGAGCGGCTCGAGTGCCGAGGCCGCCCCCGCCGCGATGTCGACCTCGAAGCGCCGCGCCCGCGCTTCGCTGAGCACGCGCTGGAGAAAACCTTCCGAATCCGAACGCCAGACCTTGACCTTGATGCCGTATTGCTTGTCGAAGCCGGCCACCAACGCCGCGATATCCGCTGGTGGGACGGACGAATAGAACGTGAGCTCTTTTTCTTTCTTCGCTCCCTCCAGGAGCCGCTGCTGCCGATCCGGCCCCTGATATGCGGCAATTTCCGCGACTGAGCTCTGCTGCGCCGGTGCAGGAGGCGCGGCTAACAAAACTGCAGCCACTGCCAATGCCGCGAGTTTTGGTGCGCTCGACGCACGCGGGCGCCAACCCCCACCCCTAACCCCTCCCCACAAGGGGGAGGGGCACAGGCCCGTCGTGCGGCCACGTCTGTGCATCACCCGCCTATCCCTTTTCAGTCTTCCGGTCGCAGCTCATCCAAGGCGGAGCCTGATGTTACAGGCGTTTACAGGCGTGTCAAAAGTCGAAAAGGCGCAAAGAAATCGCTGTCAAACATCTCCTTCGAAAAATTCGGACAACAAAACCAACGAGCAAATCGCCAACAAAAAATGAA
>Ga0209331_1000118_pt1 | contig 27025 bp, 27 predicted proteins | sample JacPinW_OM3H0_M3_FD_187971 | JGI IMG/M metagenome (GOLD analysis project Ga0209331, IMG submission 187971) | Forest soil microbial communities from Algoma, Ontario, Canada - Jack Pine, Ontario site 1_JW_OM3H0_M3 (SPAdes) (version 2) | ecosystem: Environmental > Terrestrial > Soil > Boreal...
ACGCATCCGCGTTTTTTGGGGACCCCGGTCCCGCCCCTACAAGAACCACCAGCGGCGGCAAGGGAGACTATTTCGCCATCCGGTCCTTCTGTGGCGGCAGGAACTCCGGATCGAACACCTCCTGCGCACTCGGCTCGCGTGGAAGTCCGTAGCCTTGCCTGATCAGGGCAATTCCGCGCTTTAATCTCGCCTCATCAACCCCGCCAAATCCGTCTCTCAACACATTTGCAGTGACCATGCAGCAGGCCATGGCCATCTTGAGCCGGTCGCGCTCGATGTCGGGGTTGAGCAGAGGCTCGTATTTCAGCGTCATCTCCAGCGCGAGTGCGGGATTGCGCGCCATATCCTGCTCTGCCTTGATTGTCGCGCGAATGAAGGCGCGTACCGCATCGGGATTGTCCTTGAGCAAGGTGCGCGAGGCGGCAATGCCGTTGCCATAGAGATCGAGCCCGTAATCCTTGTACAGGAACGAGCCGACATCGGTTTCCGAAATGCCTTTGGCCTTGAGCTCAAGCATGGCATTGAAAATCTGTCCGGGAATGGCGTCGACCTCGTGCTTGGCCAGCAAAACCTCGCGCAGTTTCGGCTCGATGTATTGAATGGTCACCTTGCCCGCGTCGATGCCGGTGTGCTGGGCAAAGATCGGGAACAGCTTGAAGGTTGCATCATTGGCGGCGGAGCCTAGTTTCTTGCCTTCGAGCTGCTTTGGCTCTGTGATGCCGCTTGACTTCAGGAACACGATCGCGGCCGGCGCCTGCTCGTATCCCATGTACAGGACCGGAAATCCCTTGTCCGGATTCTTGGAATTAAAATCGGTGACGACACTGATATCGGGGTAGCCCATATCGTAAACGCCGCTGGCGAGTTGGCGCACCAGCTCGGCTGAGCCCTTGCCGCGATCGATGGAGACGTCGAGGCCCTCGGCCTTGTAATAGCCCTTGTACAGGGCGATGAAGAACGGGGCGTGTACCGAGCCCGGAATCCAATCGAGAGAGAATCGGATTTTTGTGTCGGCGCGCGCCTGGTTTGCGGCAACGACGGTCGCAGCGGCAACCAGAGCCGCGATTAAAGCCGACATGTGCCGGCGGGCCGATCCGTTGCCGGGCAATGGTGAGATCGGGTGCATACAGTACTCTCCTCTAAAGTTTTATGCCGGCCGCTTCCAGCAAGGATCGTGCGCGTGCGCGCTGCTCGTCGGAGATGGTCAGGCGTTCGGCGAAATCGCGCCCGGTCGGGCGGGTGGCATCGATTCCCATCTTGGTGAGCGTAAAGGTCTGCGGGTCCGAGGTGGGATCGAGAATCGCTCCCTTCGCGCCCGGGATGAAGATGATGTCCTTTTCCGCGCGCACTCGGGTGGCGATTGCCCACATGACATCGTTGATGTTGAAGATATCGACGTCATCGTCCACCACAATGACATATTTGGTGTAGAGCTCGGTGCCGAAGGTGGCCATCATCGCCATCTGCGGCTCGCCCTCGAAAATCTTCTTCATGGAGATGAAGGCCATGAAGGCGCCGCAGGTGGTGTGCGGCACATGCACGGCGCGCACATTGGGCAGGTTGCGCCGCAGCGCGTTGAGAATCTCGCCCTCCCGCGTGATGCAGGACACAAGGATATGATCGCGCGACATGCCTGACGTTACACTGTGCAGCATAGCGTCGCGCCGCATGCGGATGCGATGAGCGACAAACACGTTCTGGGTGCTGCGGTATGAGGCATAGCCGGTGAATTCGCCGAATGGCCCTTCCGGCTCATGGACATTGGCGAGAATCTCGCCTTCGATGATGATCTCGGCGCCGGCCGGCACTTCGAGATCGGCCACCCCGCAGCGGGCGAGCCGATAGGGTTCCCCGAACAGACCGCCAATGATCTCGTATTTTCTCACCTGCGGCGGATAGGCGTAAACCATGGACCCCATGTAATGCAGCGGGTGGGTGCCAAGCGTCACCACCGCCGGCAGCGATTCCCCCTTCTGCTCGGCACGGCGGTGATATTCGAACAGGCGGCGGCGCGAATGCAGCGAGACGCCCAGGCGGTTTCTCCCTTTCACCATCAGACGATGGAAGCCTGTAGTATCGACGCCGGTTACGGGATCGCGCGCCACGATTTGGCCGGCGGTGATGTAAGGCGCCGCATCAACGGCGAACTGCAGCGGGATCGGCAATTTTGTGAGATCGACGTCCTCGCCCTCGATCACTACATCGTCCCACGCGCCGCGGGCGACGGTTTCGCAGGCAATGTAGTTCTGGCAGCGCTCCCGAAACGCCGTGGGCAGATTTGCGGGGGCCACCCCGAGGCAGGCGGCCAAGAGCTGGCGATTGGCCGCGATGTTGGTCACGAGCGGCATGCCCTGGCCGCCCACATTCTCGAAGAAGACAACCGGACTTTTTCCGGCCTGCTCCAGCTCGAACACAAGCGCCGTCGGCTCGAAGCGCAGATCAATGGGCGCGCGAATGCGCAGCAGCTCGTCGGGAAACTCGGTTTCCACCAGGTGCAGGAAGCCGCGCAGGCTTTGCCGGTCGATGTCGATGTTCCGCTGCACGGATCAGTCCCTTCCTGCGTACGAGAAGATATTGGGGGCTCTGGCAGAAAATGCCGTTCGATCACCCTATTTTGCAAGAGCATGGCCGGAGCCCCGGCCTGCGACTTGCGCGGTCAGGGAAGCGGACAGCGAGGTAGCGGCGTTGACTGAGAAGCGGTGATTCGTGATTCTCTGGCGCGGGACGACGACTGCCGAGAGATTGCCATGAGGATCGACCGGTCCATCTTTATGCGCACAATGTTCTGCGCCGGCCTGATTTGCAGCTCGATGAATGCGGCGAGCGCGGTCCAGCTCGTCACCGAGCAGGAAGCCGGTTATCCGGATGATCCGTATGGAGAGACCCGCGGCAGCCCGACAGCGGGACCGGAGGTGGAGGTCGTTTCGCCCTCGCTTGCGGGGGTGATCAGGTCGCCGTTCAATCTGAAAATCAGATTCAAGGCGCATGGCGGTGCGCAGATCGACCGCGATTCGATTGCTATCACCTACCGCAAAGTTCCGGCGATCGATATCACCCAACGCATTGGTCCCAACATCCGCGCTGACGGCATTGACATGAACGATGCCGAGCTGCCCGCAGGAGCACACGGATTTCGCATCGATGTAAGAGACAGCCGAGGACGATGGGCCGCGCCGTTTTTGTTCAAGATCCGGGTGGCAAAATAGCCCATGCCGAAAGTCGCCATCTCGTACCGCCGCAGCGATTCCACGATTGCCAGTCGGATATTCCGCCGCCTAGTCGATCGCTACGGCAAGGAATCCGTTTTTATTGACGTAAACGATGTTCCGGCGGGTGCCGCTTTTCCGCAATATGTCGACACGATCTTGTCGAAGACCCAGGTGCTCCTGGTCCTCATAGGTTCGAACTGGCTTCGGAAAGGCGCCGGCGGGCTGCAAGCACATCAGCATGGCTTAAGCCTTGCGCTCCAATACGTCGTTTTGCCCGCCTTCCTGATGCTGGTTGCCCACTACGTCATCGTCAACAGGCTTGATGTCGATACAATCTATTTGCGCATTGCCTCTTTCATCATTCCGATCCCGTTCGGTGCCGTCTTTTTCTGGCAGACGCGCCTCAATCCGATTGCGGCACTTGCCGCAGCTGCCATTCTTGGGGTCATTGCCGACGCTGGAATGACCGTCTCGACCGCCATTCGCTATGGCCAGCCGATCATGCCTTCCGGTACGCTCGAATGGCTGGAAAATGCTGAATACGTGGTGGCCATTGCGCTCGGGTTTGTCGCTGGAAATACATTTGCGCGGCTGCCGGGAGTATCGTCCTGGTTCCCCGAACGCGAGGATTGGGTGATCGCCGAGGTCGAAGCCGGGTTAAAAAACGGGATCCCGCTTCTTCCGGTCCTGGTAGAACGCGCAACCATGCCGGCGCGCAGAGAGCTTCCCAACAAGATTGCCGACTTCAGCTACCGCAGTGCCATAGCAGTGGACAGCGGCTGGGAGTTCGATAAGGACATGGACAAAGTCATCGCCGGAATCGACAAGATCCTGGGCGAACCGCAGGCAGGCACCAAAATCGGACCTGAAGAATTGTCGAAGCAGTCCGGCTGAACTGTGTGATCCGCAACGACGCCCCGCCGCGTGTGTCGTGCGCGCGCCTGCCCCTCGCAGGTTTCCAGCTCCCCAATGATTGCTTCGGGTGAAAATGACTGCTTCGCGTGAAAATCTCGGACTCCTGCTTGGCTTCATCGGCATGTGCATGTTTGCCGGCACGCTGCCTGCGACGCGGCTTGCGCTTCTGGGGCTCGACCCGTTGTTTCTGACGGCGGCGCGTGGCGCCATTGCAGGAAGCGCGGCACTCGCAGTTTTACTCCTCAGTGGCCGCAAACCGCCGCCGCGCTGGCTCTGGGGCGAGATTTGCGGAACGGCGTTTTGCACTGCGCTCGCTTACCCGCTGCTCGCTGCCTTTGCGATGACGAGCGTGCCGGCTGCGCATGGTGGGGTCGTGCTTGGCATTCTGCCGCTCGCGACTGCCGCGGCGGCGGCGCTGATTGCGCACGAGCGGCCGAGCCGCGGCTTCTGGCTGGCCAGCGCTGCCGGGGCAGCACTCGTTCTGATATTCACGCTTCGGCAAGGCGCAGGGATGGGAGTTTCCGCTGGCGATGTTTTCCTGCTTGGTACCATCGCGGCGGGCGCAATCGGCTACACGATGTCGGCTCGGCTCACGGGGATGATGTCGGGATGGGAAGTGATATCCTGGCAGGTCGTCATCCTGCTTCCATTTTTCGCCGCTGCTACTATTGCGCTCTGGCCGGCCGAATTTGCGAGCGTACCGGCGGCGTGCTGGGTTGGGCTCGGCTATGTCGGACTCGTAAGCCAGTATACCTCGTTCTTTGTTTTTAACGCGGCGATGGCGAGGGCTGGTATTGCTCGCACCAGCCAGATCATGCTGCTGCAGCCATTCGTGATCATTGCACTCGCTGTCGTGGTGAATGGCGAGCCAATTCAAGGCGAGACGGTTTTTTTCGCGGCCGCGGTCGTGGCCACCGTAGTGGTCGGCCAGCGCATGCGCGTGTTGCGTCGCTAGATTGCTCTAATTCCGTGGCGCCCAAGGCACCACGATGCGCTCAATGAATGCCACGGCATAATAGAGGACGATACTCATCACAGTGAGCAGCACCAGCGCTCCGAACGCAAGCGGCGTGCGTGACTGCGACGTCGATACCAGAATGAGATACCCGAGCCCATTCTCCGATCCGACGAACTCTCCGATAACTGCCCCGATCACTGCGAAGGTGATGGCGATTTTGAGTCCGACAAAAATGTGCGGCATGGCGGTCGGAAACCGAATTTTGACGAAGGTCTGCAGTGAGCTCGCCGAGAGCGAACGGATGAGGTCCATCAGGGATGCCGGAACCGAGGTGAGCCCACTCGTCGTGGCGACGACAATGGGAAAGAAGCACACCAGGAATACCACCACGATCTTCGGCAGCGTACCGAACCCGATCCACAATGCGAGCAGCGGCGCGATGGCGACCTTGGGCATCGACTGCAATGCGAGCAGGATGGGATAAATCGTATTCTGCAGGAGCGGCGAATAGACTACGGCAACGGCCAGCGGAATGCTGATCGCGATGGCAAGCCCGAAGCCCACCAAAGTTTCATAGAGCGTGACCACAGAATGTCCGATCAGCTCGGAATGCCATTCGATCATGGACTGCGCGATCAAGCTCGGCGCCGGTAACAGCCACGCGGGAATCTGGAATTGCCGGCTCAAGAGTTCCCACAGCAGGACCAGCGCGATCAGCGTCGCCGTTGCTCCCAGGATTGCCCGCAGCGTGGATTCTTCCGGCTCCGTTGTTTCATCGTCCTCTTCGAACACGGTGGTCTGACTGGTCATGACCTGGCCGCTCCCTGGCTCTGATAGATCACCGAACGAATCTGATCTGAGTACACTTTGAACGTCTGCGTAAATTCCATATCGATGGTGCGCGGGCGTGCGAGATCGATCTCCACAATGCGTGCGATGCGGCCCGGCCGCGGCGTCATGGCGACCACCCGGTCGGCCAGCAGAATGGCCTCGGCGATGTTGTGCGTCACGAATATCACCGTCTTCTTATCCGCGCTCCAGATTCGCATCAGCTCAAAGCAAAGCTCTTCCCGCGTCATGGCATCAAGCGCCGCGAACGGCTCATCCATCAGCAACACGGAGGGATTGTGAATAAGCGCCCGGCAGAGCGATACCCGCTGCTGCATGCCGCCCGACAATTCACGGGGGAAATGTTTCTCGAACCCGCCAAGCCCCACCAGGTTAATCAGCTCCATCGCGCGTGCGCGCGACGTGCCCTTGTTGAGTCCAAGAATCTCCGTTGGCAGGAGAACGTTATCAAGGACTGTGCGCCACTGCAGCAGCACGGGCTCCTGGAAGACAATCCCGACGTCGCGGGTGGGGCGCAAAAGCTGCGCGCCGTCGAAGAGCAGTTTGCCGCGTGTTGGCCGAGCGAGCGCAGCGATCAGCTTGAGGAGGGTCGACTTTCCGCAGCCCGAGGGTCCGACGAGCGTGACGAACTCGTTCTGCTCGATCAAGAGATTGACATTTTCGAGGGCCGTGATGCGCGCCTTGCGGTTGCCGTAAGCCTTGTACAGCCCCTCGATGTGGATCTTGCTCATAAACTATCCCGGACAAGGGGGTGCGCTGCAGTTGCCCGGGACGGGACCAAGATCAGTTGACGAAGCCCGGTGCGAACAGGTCCTCTGCCGCTACCGGATATTTCAACGTGTACGCGCCGCTCACGATGTCGAGTGTTTTCTTCACGCGCGCCGGATCGAGCACGCCAAGCGGCTCTCCGACGAGGGTACCGACAATTCTGGTCTCGGCGGTCGCGATGTCGGCATCGACCTCGCGGTGATGCTTGTTCATGATCATGCCGGCTTCCTGCGGATTGGCAACCGCATCCTTGAGGCCGTGCATAGTCGCGGTCACGAAACGTCGAACAAGGTCCGGCTTCGATTTGATCAGTTCGTCACTGGCGATTATGCCGTTGCCGTAGAGATCGAGTCCCGCATCGGCATAGGAGAGAGCGAAAACCTGCTTGGGTGCAGCCGATTTCGCCAGCAGCGGTTCACCCACAATGAATTGGCCGATGCCATCGGCACGACCGGTTGTGAGCATTCCGGGCAAGGCATCGGAGGTGGCGACCAGCCATGTAACCTTTCCCGCATCGATTTGGGCTGCCTTCGCGTAGGCGTCGAACAGCTTCGGCACGGCGCTGAACGCGGTATCCGCGATCTTTTTGCCTTCGAGATCCTTCGGCTTCGTGATGCCGGAATCCTTGAGTACGTAAATCGCGTGCGGCGGCTTCGCATAGACCATGGCAACGACTTTGGCCGGGATCTGATCGTTGCCGCGGCCGAGAATGACGGCGGCGGTGTCTGCAAACCCCATCTGCGCCGTTCCGGCGGCAACCTGCTTGACGGCGTCTGCTGATCCCTGACCGCGTACGATCTGCACATCAAGCCCTAGTCTGGCGTAATAGCCTTTTTCGAGCGCAACAAAATAATAGGCGTGCCGGCCGTTATAGCCGAAATCGGTCACGAACGTGATTTTGTCGGCAGCCTGCGCCGATCGCATGCCGAATAGACAGCCGCAGACCGCCGCGAGTTTCAGCGCGAGGTGAATTCTGCTGCCGGTCCTGTTCATCCTGGTCTCCAGTTCTGCGCGCAATGGCTCGCCCGCCGTCCGATTTGGCTGTCGCCGTGGCATGGGTTGTCGCACCGGCGCGTTATTGAATTCACCCAAATTTGCTATACAAAACGCCAAACCCTGACAAGGCATGGGGCTCCCGCGCGTTTCCAGTGCCCGATCTTGAATGCGATTGAGCTTCACATCCATGACTGGCACGGCAAAAAAATTCTCCTCGCCTCGCGAGGCCGCCGAGGCGAGTTGATCCGTTCTCATTTTTGGAGGTCGCATTGATCCCGGACCGGATGAAGGCTGTCATTTTCGAGCAATATGGCGATCCCGGCGTTCTGAGATTTACTGATTTTCCCGTACCGCGCCCGCAACGCGGCGAAGCGCTGGTCAAGGTGCATGCGGTCGGGCTCAACGGCTATGACCTTATGGCACGAGCCGGACGCTACAAGCCAAACAAGGGAAAATTTCCCCACATTCTGGGCGGCGATTTTGGCGGTGAACTGGTTGCACTGGGCCCGGACACCGGCTCCGATCTGCCAATAGGGACGCGCGTGACGAGCTGGTGGATCCTGCCGTGTGGCCGCTGCGAGCAGTGCATGGCGGGCCACCACAACCGTTGTGCCAGGGACTACCGTTATCTAGGCGCGCACGAGCACGGCGCCTATGCGCAATACGTCAAGCTGCCGGCTGATCATCTGATTCCACTGCCGGACAGCGTGAGCTTCGAGCAGGCGGCGGCTTTTCCCAATGCCTTCGGGACGGCCTGGCATATGCTGATTGATCGCGGCGCGTTGCGCGCAGGCGAAACGGTACTGGTCAATTCCGCAAGCTCCGGCGTAAGCATGGCGGCCATTCAGATCTGTAAGCTCGCCGGGGCCTACGTTTACGCCACATCGAGCGCAGACTGGAAGCTCGAGCGGGCAAAGGAACTCGGGGCAGACGAGATGATCAATTACAACACTGTCGATTTCGTCGATGAGATCCTGCGACGCACGCAAAAGCGCGGCGTCGATCTCGTGGTCGAGCACGTCGGCGGGGATTTCCTCGACAAGTCGATCCGGTGTCTCACCCGCGGCGGCCGGGTCGTGACGGTAGGCGGCACCAAATCTTACGACTGCAAGATTTCCGTCAATTACATCTTTCATAAGGAGCTCAAGGTTATCGGCTCAAACAGCGCAACCAAACACGATCTCGAAGTCATGATGCCGCTCTTGGGCAGTGGGAAACTCAAAACCATTATCGACCGCGTATTCCCGCTGCAAGAAGCCGCCGAGGCTCATCGCTATCTCGAAGCCGCCAAGCAATTCGGCAAGGTTGTTCTGCGGATCGATCACTGACGCGCGCGCAGACGATGCGGGCTTCCTGCGATATCGCAAGCTCGATTGCCGCCGCGCGTGCGAAAGGCCGCCATGTTTTGACCGAGCCCGAATCCGCGTAGCGACCCATCACAATCCGAGACCATTTGATGCGAGACATAAGACCACTCGTGGCGCCGCGCTCGATCGCGGTGATAGGCGCTTCGGCCAATCCCACAAAATCGGGCGGCGTGCTGTTCGGTAATCTGGTCAAAGGGAATTTTCAGGGGCCGCTTTATCCCATCAATCGCACGGCAGCCGAGGTGATGGGAAAGAAAGCCTATCCGACGCTCGCCGAAGTGCCGGAAAGAGTCGACCTCGTCTATATCGTGCTGCCGCAACAGCACGTCGAGGATGCCGTCAAGCAATGCGTCTCAGCTGGGGCGCGCGCCGCCTGCATCATCACGGCTGGCTTCTCCGAAGCGAGCGCAAAGGGCCGTGGCAATGAAGAGCGCCTGCGCGCTATCGCGCAGGCATCCGGGTTGCTGCTCGCGGGTCCCAACACCATCGGAATGGTGAATGCCGAAGTCGGGATGATGGGGAGCTTCGTGAACTTTCCCCGTTGGCAGGCCGGTCATGTCTCCTTGTTTACTCAGACCGGCATTTTCACCGGAGCGGTGATGCTTCACGTGATGAGTGGACAAACGCAACGGCTGCCCGTCGTCAAGAGCATCGATGTCGGCAACAAGGTCGATGTCGACGAGCTCGACTTTCTCGATTACGTCGCGGATGATCCCGGCACCAGGGTGATCGGTTTCTATATCGAGAGCATTCGCAATCCGCGCGCGTTCTTCCACAAGGCCCGGGAAGTGCGCACGAGGAAGCCGATCGTTGTGCTCAAGCCCGGCCGCACGCGCGCGGGCGCCACGGCGTCCGCCTCGCATACCGGCTCGCTCGCCTCCGACGACGCTATTCTCGACGGAGCGCTGCGCCAATGCGGGCTTGCGCGCGCCGAGGATGAGGACGATTTTCTCAATGCGTTGCGCGCGCTCGCGATGTTGCCGAAACCGCGCGGGCGCCGCGTCGGCATCGCCACGACGAGCGGCGCGCTCGGTGTAATCGCGACCGATCTTCTCGTTGAAAACGCTTTCGAGCTTGCGTCCTTCGAGCCGGCGACGCTCAAGACCATGCAGACGGTGCTGCCCGATTGGCTCGCGCCCGCCAATCCGTTCGATTTCTGGATCGGCATCGATGTGCGGGGCGCGCGCGAGGCGCACGAGATCGGGCTCGCCGCTGTCTTCGCCGATCCGAACGTGGACGTGGTCCTGTGCACTCTGCTTGCGCCGGGAAACGCGGATTTCGCCGAATTCGGCGATCTGATGCGGCGCCTGCGCCGGAGCTACGACAAGCCCGTCGCGCTGGTGATCTATGGCGGAGAGGCCGAGCAGCGCTGGATCGCCGATCTTGAAGGCGCAAACATTCCGGTCTTCAAGACCACGCGCGCGGCTGTCCGCGCGCTCGCGCTTCTGGCACAAGCGACGATGTAGAAGAGATCCCTCCCCCGCAAGGGGGGAGGGTCGCCGAGCGAAGCGAAGCCGGGTGGGGGCGCGCCCGCGATGGAGAGTACACTCACCCTTTGGTCATGACCGGAGGAGGAGGAAGCGGCGGCGGCGCTTTACCCTTGCCTTTGCCAATTCCAGCACAACCGGTCAGGCCGAGCAGTGCAATCAGTGCAACTGCTGTAACTGCGAACTTCTTCATGCACGCAACTCCTACAACATACGCGTCGCAGGGTGCGCGATTCGTGGTTAATAGACTGTGTATCGGTCGAGCTTTCGCCACGAGCCTGCCATCCACATTAAGGCAGCAAGGCCGTTTGGCGCTCGAACTGCTGCCGGCGGTTCCTTCGTGATGAGCGATCGACGGTATTGCGATCGGTGCGTCGCAGACGCACCGGCCAAACGTGCGGGATATCAGCCCGCGGATTGGCGTCGGAGCAAGGCGACCGCGGCGTCCGTCGTCTCTCCCGCGTCCTCCGTCTTCCGATAGTCGTAGCTCGCCATAAAGTCCTCGACCAGCCGATTGAACTCGCCCCAGTCGGTTTCGCGATAGGAGTGGTTGCGGATGATGAAAGCGGCACCCGCATAGAACTTCTCGTATTGCAGATGGCGCCCGGCAAATTCCGAGCCGACCATGTCCCAGGCAAGCTTGAACAGCTTCATGCGCGTGAGCGCGTCCGCCTGCGGCGTCTGCCAGTACGTTGAGAACTCGTTCGCGAGCTTGGGGTCGCGCATGACCGAGATATCGGCCGGCATTTGGAACACGCCGCCACCGCAGAGCTCGCGGAGCTCGTCGATGAACCTGCTGTAGTTCTGGGTACACCAGTCGAGGCCGGCATACATCATGCGCCGGTTGAAGCAGACATGGCCGGGCGGCCATTTCTCATATGCGTTGATCTGGCCATGCACTAAGCCCGCGATCATGCTTTCCACTGCGCTCATCTTGCCCAGGGTTTCGCGCACGGCCGGGACCTGGTCGGCACCCGTCGCGTTGGCGACCTTGCTGCACAAGCCGAGGAGGAGACGCATCTTCGACCAGTAGCGCACATTGGACTGGTGATTTCCGAAGCAATGGCTGGGACTCTTGATGTAGATGTCGCGGGAAAGCGCGGCATCGTCATGCACGAACACCTTCTCCCAAGGCACTTTGACGTTGTCGCACAGCACCATGCTGTCGCTCTCGTCGTAGCGCCAGGCGAGCGGTGAATCGAATTCCGAGCTGGCGCTGGCCACGGCTGGCTTGCGCGACCACAACGTGAGTCCCGGCGCATTGCATGCAACGGCGCAGGTGATCGCCTGCTTCTTCTGATCGGGCGCAAGCGGCAGGATATTGCCGATCCAGATCTCGTTGGCGTAGAGCGCGCCCGTCGCAAGCATTTTCATGCCCGAGATGATGACGCCGTCGTCAGCCTCGCCCACGACCTGCAGCGTCGGCACCGGGAGGTTCTGGCGCTGGTAGAAATCCGGATTGCGGGCGGCCTGCGGCGGCAGCACGGCATAAACCACATAGACGTCATTGTCGCGGATATGACGATAGTAGCGCAGCAGGTTGTCGGCGTGCCCATACGGCGCTGGCAATGCGTCCGGCTTCATCGCCATGCCGGTGACGAACGACGAGACATGATCAGGGGAGCGGCCGAACATGCCGAGGGTCAGATCGGCGATTTTGCGATGGCCGTTCATGCGGCGCTGCAGGTCGTCGCGGCTGCGCGCGTGCAAGAAATAGATGGAATGACGCGATCCATCCTCCTCGTAAGTCATGACGTCGCGATTGGCGGGATCGGCTTTCATGTCGTAGATCGCCGCGACGGTGCGAGCCGCGCCCCGGAAGGCGGGATGACGGGTGACGTCATCGATTCTTTCGCCGCCGACGTAGACGATCCGCCCGTCGCGCAGCGTCTCCAGATGCTCCTTGCCTGATCGCAACATTGCTAGCTCCTCGCGTTTTCGTGCGGCGCCCGGTTATTCCCCCTCCCTTTCCCTCCCCCGCTTGCGGGGGAGGGAAGGGTGAGGGGCTGTGTCACGATCCGGCGGGATAGGTGCCGATGAGATTCCAATGGCCCTCCTGCATCTCGATGACATAGACCGGTTTGAGCGCGTCTCCGTTCTTGCCGAATGAAATCGGGCCTTCGAGTGCAGGATAGTCCTTCATTGCACGCAGGGTGTCGCGAATGGCGGCGCGCTCGGCCGCAAGCTTTGCGCCATCGCCCGTCACCTTCGCTTGCCGCATGGCATAGGCATAGAATTGCACGATATCGTAGCTTGCGGCGTCGAATTGCGAGGCGGCCGAGCGCTCGATGCCGGCGGCTTTTGCCCGCTTGATGAATTCTTCTTCGAATTTCTTCGCCTTTTCGCTCGCACCGGAATAGAACGTGCTCGGGATCACCGTGCCGTTGCCGGCACTGCCCATGCGCCGGGCAAGCTCGGGATCGCCTATGGTCGAGCCTGCGGTCAGCCGGCTGGCGACTCCCTGCCGGCGCAGCTCCTGGGCAAGCCGGACCGCGGGCTCCGGGCCGGAGCCGACGCCAATCACATCGGCGCCTTGGCTCTTGAGCTGCGAAACCTGGGTGGACAGATCGAATGCCTGCGTTTGGAAGGTGACGCTGCTTTTTACTTCCGTGCCGAACTGCTTCATGGTGTTCGGCAGCACGACCTCCCCCATGGTCTTCGAGATCACATCGTCGGTGGCGTAGGCGATCGAGCCGGTGGCGATGGGATATTTCTTCTCCTGCAACGTGCGCATGACCTTCTGGAACATGTAGCCTTCGTCCGAGGTGTTGCGCAGTCCGTAGGTGAAAGGCTCGGCAAGCTTCGGCGCGGAGGACGCCATTGACATGGTGACGACGCCGATGCGCTCGCCGGCTGGAAAGATGACCCGGCATTCGGCGGAGCTCAATGGCCCAATCACCGCCATCACCTGGTCGTCCTCGGCGAGCTTGCGCAGACCGACCACGGCCTGATCGGGCTTGCCCGCGGTATCGAACGCAATGATCCGAATCTGCTTGCCGGCGATACCGCCAGCCCCGTTGATCTCGTCGACGGCGATCTGTGCTGCGATATCGTTGGTGCGCGAGAGCGTTGCAAATGGACCCGCGCCCGACGGCAGATAACCTAACAAGATGTCCTGTGCCTGTCCCGGCGCATCGGCTAGCAACAACAGAGCCGCTGTCAAACCCAATAACTTCGCCTTCATTCCCATTCTCCTCTGTTTTCAAATACTCGCACTGCGCCCGAGATACGCATCGCGCAAGGCTGGATCGGTTCGCAGCTGTGCTGGTTCTCCTTCCATCACTTTGCGTCCGAGCTCCAGAACATGAGCGCGCGCGGCGAGATCGAGTGCCTGATGCGTATTCTGCTCGATCAGCAGGACAGCCAAGCCGCGCCGCCGATTGAGCTCGCGAACGAGAGCAAATACCTCGGCAGTCAGTCGGGGGCTCAGGCCGAGCGAGGGCTCATCCAGCATCATCAGCTGGGGATTGGCAAGAAGGCCGCGCGCGATGGCGAGCATCTGCTGCTCGCCCCCGGACAGAACGGATGCAGACATGTGCCGCCTCGCTCTCAGATTTGAAAAGCGGTCATAAATCGCATCGATCTCCGGCTTGATCGTGTGCGCGTCGTGACGTGCAAATGCGCCCATGAGCAGGTTTTCGTGCACGGTGAGGCTCATGATGATCCGTCGGCCCTCTGGAACCAAGCTGAGACCATTGCGCACCCGGCGGTGCGGCGGCCAATGCGTGATATCGACACCGTCGAGCGCGACTCGGCCCGCGCTGACCGGCGCAAGCCCCATGATTGCCCTGAGCAGAGATGATTTACCCGCTCCGTTCGCGCCGAGAACGGCTACGATTTCCGAATTGCCGACGGCAAGCGATACCCCGCGTAGCGCGTGGATACGGCCGTAGTGCACGTGCAGATCCGAGACCTCAAGACGCATGGCTCTGTAGCGTTCTCGGCTCGGCTTGCACGCCGAGATAAGCTTCCCGCACCAGTGGGTCATCGCGAATCCGATCAGGCGTGCCTTCGGCGATGCGGCGGCCGAAATTGAGCACGATGACATGGGCGCAAAGGGCACCCACGAAATTCATGTCATGCTCCACGACCAGCATGGAAATCCCACGCTCCCGTCCCACGACGGCAAGGCGCTCCCGCAGCTCTTCGGTTTCTCGTGGATTGAGACCCGCAGCCGGTTCATCGAGCAGGAGAAGGCGGGGCTTCGCCATCAGCGCGCGCACCAGCTCGATCCGCTTCTGCAGCCCATAGGGCAGGCCGCCGACCGCTGCTCGCTCATATTGCGCCAGACCGGCATCGGCAAGGGCTGCGCGCGCCTCCTCGCGCCAGCGATTGCGCGGGACAAGGTTGACGGGCTGGAGCACGCCGCGCCATCCGCTGTTGCGGCAATGCTGACCCACGAGAACATTTTCGAGCGCGCTCAGATGCGCCATCAGCCGGATATTCTGAAAGTTGCGGGCAATCCCATGATAGATGCGCTGGCGGGACGGCATTGAGCTGATGTCGTTTCCATCAAGCAGCACACGGCCGGTGTCGATCGAATAAACGCCGGTGACGAGATTGAAGACAGTCGTCTTGCCAGCGCCATTCGGACCGATCAGCGCGGAACAGGTGCCACCGGAGAGGGAAAAGCTCAAATCATCCACGACATGCAAGCCCCCGAAACGCTTGCTCACGTTTTCGAGCGCCAGGATGGGCAGTGTGCTGTTCATGCCGCTCGCCCTGTGCGCGCGCGCTCGCGGTGATCGCGGAACAGTCGTGGCATCTGCACGCCGGTGACCAGCCCCTGCGGTCGCAGCACCATCACCACGATCACGATGCTGGCGAAGAATACGTAGCGCCATTGCGCGCTGCCGCGCAGCAGCTCCGGAAGGAGCGTGAATACGGTTGCGCCGAGTAAGGGTCCGAGCACGCTCTGGGTTCCACCGAACAGGACAAAAAGTACGATGGAAATGCTGAGCGTGATGCCGAAATATTGTGCTTCGACATAGCTGAAATGATGGGCATAGAGCCCGCCGCCGATCCCGGCGAACCCGGCGCCGAGCGCGAACGCGGCGACCTGAAACGCGCGCACGTTGAGGCCCATGAGGTCGGCCACGCGTTCGTCGTCATGCACTGCCGTGATGGCGATGCCAAATCGCGTGGCGAAAAGCAGCCATACGACGACGGCGACGCCCGCGGCAAACGCAGCGATAGTAGGAAAGCGGATGAATGCAACGACGGGATATCCGGCAGCGCCGCCAACCAACTCGATGTTCAGGATAGCTGCGCGTACGATCTCGCCCAGCGCGAAGGTCGCGAGCGCGAGATAGATGCCGCGCGTGCGCAGCACCGGCACCGCAACAGCGAGCGCGACCATGGCTGCGGCGAGTCCGCCCACGAGAATCGCAACAGGCACCGGTACGGCGGCATTGTTGCTCAGGAAGGCTGAAACATATCCGCCAATGGCGGCAAAGCCGGCGATGCCGAGATTGAGCTGCCCGGCCGCGATGGGCAGAAACGCGCCGTAGGCAAAAACGACGTTGATTGCCAGCAGGACCAGAATTCCTTCCACATAGCCGCTCACGCGCGCGCTCCCGCGGGTGCGCCGAAGAGCCCGGTCGGACGCACCATCAGAATGAGCAGAAGCAGCCCATAGACGGAGATGTCGACGAAGTCGGCACCAAAGAGGTCGATGGACATGACCTCTGCGCATCCGATGATGAGACCACCGGCAATCGCGCCCCAGATGTTGCCCATGCCGCCGACCACCATTGCAGAAATTCCCTTGAGTCCAAGCGCTTCGCCCATGAAGGGATGTACCTGACGATAATTGACGGCAAAGAGGACACCGCTGAGGGCTGCGAATATCCCGCTGATCAAAAACACGCTGGGCACGATGCGATGGATGGGGATACCGAGAAGAAGCGCGGTGTCGGCGTCCTCGGCGATGGTGCGTAGCGCGCGTCCGAGCCGGGTCTTGCGCAGGATGAGCGAGAGCCCTGCGATCAGCACGATCGACAATATGAGTCCGGCGACCTGCGGCACGCTGATGACGAGGCCAGCGACCCGCCAATCAGCGCCCGCAAACAGCTGGGGCAGGCTCTGCAGATCGGAGCCCCAATACGCCACCGCGAGATTTTCGAACAGAATCAGAAAAGCCATGGAACTCACGAGCGGCACGAATTCGTCGGCTTTGCGCATCCAGCGCCAGGTAAAAAGCTCGACCACGAGGGATGCCACCGCCGCCATGAGGAGCGCCGCACCAGCGGCAAGCGGCCATGGGACCGCGTCGCGCACCAGAGCCCAGGTGAGCATGCCGCCGATCATGAACAGCCCGGGAATGCTGAAATTGAGAAACCGCAAGATGCCCATACCGAGCGTCAGCGCAACGGCGACCATGGCATAAATGGAGCCGAGCATCAGGCCGTTGACGATCTGCTGGAAGTAAATCAGCACCCCTCTCAATCCCGAGGCTTGCTGCAGGAGATTAGGCTCGATCAAAAGATCGTCTTGGCTATCATCGCCTCATGCGTCACTTCGCCGCTAAACGGCGGAAACCTGCGAATCAAATCATGCCGTCGTCACCCCGCTGCCTGCAATGCCGCGTTCGGGTCGCCTTCCACTGCACTGACAAAGTGCACGGCCTTGCCGGACCCTTTCACCAGCGCCGTGGCCGCCGCGCTCAAGGCGGTAAACGAGGTAGCATCGAGCGCACCGAAGAATAGATCGTTGATGGCACGGATCTCGGGGGCTACGCGCTCGAGCTTGAGCCTTCCGGCTGGCGCGACGCTCAGCAGCACGCCGCGACCGTCGGCAGGGTTCGGCCGCTTTAGCAGCAATCCTCGCCGCGCCATCTTCCCGGTCTCTGTGGCGATGAAGGCACTGGAGACGTGCATCGCCTGCGCCACTGCACCGACGCTGACGCCACCCTCGCCTTGCAGGTGGGCGACCGCCACGAGAACACTGTATTGCGGTCCGCTGATACCCATGCGGCGGCCGAGATGGGCACGAACCATGTCCATTCTGCTCGCGATCGTGAACAGGTCGTTGACCAGGGCACGAAACGGGCGGTCCGATCCCCGTTCGAGCAGCGCGCCACTCGATGTGGTTGGCGGCAGCGTGTAAGCCGGTTTTCCGTTGCGCCGTCTCAGCTCGGCCTTGGCTGCTGCTCTACTGCGTCGATGTTGCAGCTTAGAGATTGACATATCCCGTATCGCCGAGAAGCGAGGATTCGACCGGAATATGCAGGCTGTCATGCACGGCGTTGTAGAACTTCCAGAAGCCGACCACGCAGGCGAGTTCAACAATCTGCGGCGGCGTGAGATGCTGCTTGAGCCGCGCCAGGATCTCATCAGGCACCGACGTCGGATCCTCGGAAGCCGAGCGAACGTAATCGAAACAGGCGCGCTCCATCTCGTCTGCCGGCGCATAGGCTCCCGTGATGAGGTCCTGGAGCTCGTTCTCGCTCAGTCCCCAGCCTTCGAAACCCAGTTCCTTCGGCTTCTTTAACATGGAGCAGCTGTGCGCCGTGCAGTAGGCACACCCGTTGATGGCGCAGGCGACCGCGGCGAGCTTGCGCTTGAGCAACTGGTCGAGTGTCGAGGACGGGTCGCGCATGACGTTGCTGTTGAGCTTCCACAGCGTCTCCGCGATCTCGGGGCGATAGGCGTAGAGTTTGAGCGCGTTCGGCAGGAATCCCATGCGCTTCTTGTAAGGTTCCACCACGGGCTTGAGCCGCGGATCGAACTCGGCCTCGCGCATATAGGGAATGAACGGCTCGGCTTCGAACAGGACCTTGGGCTTGGGCGGGGCGATGGCGTCCATTATGTCCTCCTTCAGAGATAATCCGATAGCTTGACTTTTCCCCAATTGCGCGGCCACGCCCGCTCGAAGTCGGCGCGATCGTGGCGCGATTTGATGGTGGCATCGATGCCCATCTTGCCGACGATGCGCCAGGGATACTGGCCTTCGAGCGGACGCGCCGAGGGATCGTAGGGCGATCCCCGCGTATTGGGCACCACGATCACATCGCGGGCGGGATCGCAGCGGGTTGCGATGGCGTGATAGACGTCGCCGGGATCGTCCAGATTGGTATCAGGCGACACCGCGACCACGAGCTTGGTATTGAGCCACGGCGCGCCCATGACCAGCATCAACGCGTCGTTCACCATTCCCTCGCGCGAATAGTCGAACTGAATGATGCAGGAGAGCGCCGCGCCCCAGGTCGGAAAGCGAACGTCCTTGACGGCGAGGCCGATCTCGCTCAGCCGATTGTAGAGCACCGCCTCGTGACACAGCCGCGGCAGCGGCTGGTGATCGGTATCGGGACAGGTCTGGTGATTGCGATAGATCGGACGGTCGCCGCGCATCGTGATGGCGGTGATCTCGACCTCCGGCAGGTTCTCGTAGTGCGGCAGATTGTACATGGAAGGCGAGGTGACGTCGCCGACCTTGAATTTTTCCTTCAGGTTCACGTGCGCCTCGACCACGATCTCGGCTTGGGCCGGCACATTGAGCTCCAGCGTCTCGCATGGGACCATCTCGATATCGCGATCCATGATGGTGCCGACCATCTCCATCTCGCCCCAGGCATCCATGTGGAGACCGGAGAAGTTGGCCATGATCTCGTAGGCGGGTGGAACGCCGAAAACGAAAGCGATGGGCATCTGATCCCGGCCCATCTCGCGGTACTTACCCATGATCACGTGCGAGTGCGGCGTGACAAAGCTGATGAGGCCGCGGCGCGGACCGACCGCGTGGGTGCCGGCGTGGCAGGAATTGTAGAATCCCGTCTCGGGGTCGCGGATGATATTCATCGCGGTTACGTAAGGTGCCGCGTCCTTGTCCTTGTGGTACGGGATCGGCAGCTCGCTCCAATCCGCCTCGTTGTGAAGCTTCACCACTTCCTTCACCGGCCCGCTCTTGACGATCTTGAATCCGCGCGGGGGCTGGCGCAGCCGATATGCAAGCGTCCGGAGATAATTCTCCGGGCTTGTTCCCAGCGCGCGTGCCTGCGCGCGCCGGGTCTTGACCAGGATATCGCAGAGCCGAAAGCCCGGCTTCTCCACGATGTTCTCGAACAGGATCGGCTGATCGCTCTGGGCCGAGAGCGCGCCGATATCGGCCATGCAGACGGGCTTGGTGATGCGCGTCACAATATCAGCGTTGCTGGCGAGAAATCCGCGCAGCGAGGCATCGATCGGCTTGGCCGCCGGCGGCGGCTGGTGACTGATGGAGAGCGCCATCGCGTTCCTCCATTTACTTAATGAACTTTACTAACTCACTTACCGGAGTCAAGCGCGGGCACCCGGAGTTGTAGGGTGCGCAAAGGTGCGCATCGCCCACCCTACACGCTTACCGGGGTCAGCAGCGCCAGACTTCGGCGAGCGAGTCGCGGAGGAAACGCCGACCCGGCTCTTGTGCTGTCCAAGGCATCACCCAAAATACAACTGGCAGCTGGCCTTTGCGGAGTCCCGGCCGGGACGCAGCCAGCCTGGTATTCGGGAGCGATAGAGCATGCTCATGGGCGGCAAGACCGTGGTCATCACGGGTGGCACGTCTGGAATTGGCGAGGTCGCCGCGGAAAAGCTCGCCCAAATGGGCGCCCGGATTGTTCTCGTCGCGCGCGACAAATCGCGCGCCGAGGCAACTCTGAAACAGCTGCGGGAGCGCGGGCCCAATCTCGCTCATTGCGTTTACTATGCGGATCTCAGACGTCTCCCCGAGATGAAACGCGTGGCGACGGAGATTGCAGGGCAGGAGGTACGCATCGACGTTTTGATCAACAATGCCGGGGCCTTGTTCTCGAAGCGTCAAGTCACGCAAGACGGGCTTGAATACACTTTCGCGCTCAATCACATGGCGTATTTTGTCGTGACCGAGGCGCTGCGCGAGCGGCTCACAGCTTCGGCGCCGGCGCGCATCGTCAACACGGCCTCCGATGCCCATCATGGCGCAGCGCTGAATTTTGACGATTTGCAGTTAGAGAAAAGCTTCAGCGCTACGAAGGCCTATAATCGTTCGAAGCTTTGCAACATCCTGTTCACTCGCGAGCTCGCGCGCCGCCTGCGCGGCACAGGCGTTACTGCGAATTGCCTGCATCCCGGTTTCGTCGCGACCCGCCTTGGGGATGAGAGTGGTGGGTTGATCTCGCGTTTGGTCTGGCTTGCGAAATTTTTCGCACTATCTCCGGAGCAGGGCGCGAAAACGATTGTTCATCTCGCGTCCTCGCCGGATGTTGCAGGTCTCACCGGTCAATATTTTTGCGAATGCCGACCTGCGAAGCCGTCGCCGGCGGCGCTCGACGACCGGGCAGCATCGTTGCTGTGGGAGCGCAGCGCGGCATTAGCGGGCACGAAGGCATAAAACTACCGTCCTCGCTGAGCGGGGGTAAACCCACAGCCGAGCGCTCCCTGGATGCGACGGTCCGGTCGCCGCGCACTATCGGCGGGGCGGCGGATGCGCTGCGTCGAGTGCTGCAAGCTCCTGCGGCGTCAGTGTCAATGAGAGCGCGATGGCGTTTTCCTTTACGTGCGCCACTGAGCCTGATTCGGGAATTGCAATTACGTGACCGCTGCGGATGGTCCAGGCGAGCGCGACGGCGGCTGCCGAGCAACCGTGTGCCGCGCCAACGCGCGCAAGCGTGGCATCGCGCAGCAGGTTGCTGCCGGCGCCGCCAAGTGGGGAATAGGCCATCACCGGCATGGCGTGCCGCTCGCACCACGGCAGCATATCATGTTCAATGCCGCGGTCGGCGATACTGTAGGGCACCTGATTGGTCGCGCAGTGATCGCCGCGGGGGATTCGGAGCAGCCCTTCCAGCTGGCTTACACTGAAATTCGAGACGCCCCATGCCCGAATTTTCCCCGCTGCGCGCAGACTTTCGAAGCCCGTCACGACGGCCGCGAGATTGGTTACTCCATTTGGCCAGTGCAGGAGATAGAGATCGAGATAATCCGTGCCGAGCCGCTTGAGGCTTGCCTCGCAGGCGCGCGCAATGGCGTCGCCAGCCACATGATTTGGCCATACCTTCGAGACCAGGAAGACGCCGCCGCGCTGACCGGCAATCGCGCGGCCGATGAATTCCTCGGAGCCATATACCTCCGCCGTGTCGATCAGAGTCATCCCGAGCGAAAGGCCGGTGCGCAGCGCTTCTTCTTCGACCGGCGCAGGATGTCTTCCCTTGCCAAGGCCCGCGGAGCCCTGGCCCAATGCGGGAACGACAGTGCCGTCAGGAAACTTGACCATTCGTGGTGCGTCAGCGCCAGCCGCATCGCCGGTAACAACCACCGCCGCGCCCGACACAGTGGTAAGCGAACCAAGCGCCACGCAAAAGCAGTTGAATTCACGCCGGTTCAGTTGGCCGGTGTCCGTGCTCTTCACTATGTGATCTTCGATCAAGCTGCGGATCAGTGCAAGCTTTCGATCTGCTCGCGCTCGTCCACAAGCGCCGCCCACCCGGACGCTTGCCTATCGTTGTTTTGGACGACTGCTCCATCGCTTTCCCGCTCCGACATCAGAATCGACGGGCGGTCGACGTTCAAGTGAATCGGACAGCGTCCGCCGGCGACGTTGATCTGCCGATGCAGGCTGACGGGTTGCGACGGCATGGTCGAGCGCGAGGCGATGCAATCGTTGCGACGATAGATTTCGAGCACGACGAGCAGCTCACGAAATGTAAGCGCATGACCGTAATCGAGAACGTGCTGGCGGTCGGCTGCGGTCACCACCTGCTTGAGGGAATTGATGAGAGTCTGTGATTTGAGCAGGAGCACGGCGGTCTGCTCGGGAATCTGTCTTTGCGTGAACGCCGGCACAATCCCGGTCCGCACCAGCGCGACACCCACATGGGCGAGCGTCTCCAGCATCGGGTCGGGCAAGAAGGCGTAGCCATTGGCGAACCAGCCGTAGAGGGCGGTGACCGCCGCGTTATCCATTCTCACCCCGCGGATCGTTGCAACGTTGCTCCACTCCGCGACCGTGTCGAAGCGCGGATCGAGTTCCACGTCCGATGGGGTGATGACCTCAGAGACGGAGACTCCGAGTTGGCGCAGGAAGGGGGTGCCGGCAAGCCTGTGCAGCGAGGTGCGATAACGTGGCAGGCGCAGCCGGCCGTGGGAGGCCAGCTCGTAAGCCACTTCCATCACCTGCGCGCAATAAAGTTGCGATTGGTCGTTGCTGTCGAACTGGAAATTGTACGGAATAGCCGCACCCTTCGCGAGCGCGACGGCGGCGCGCCACAAGATCGCGCGGCCCGCGCGCGCCGCGAGCGCGTGGTCGTGATAGCGCAACAGCATTGCACGGCCTTCCTTGTCGGCAAGAAACTCGTCCAGCGGGGTGATGACCGTGCCCTTCTCGATCAACGCCTCGACCACGTATTTTCTGCCGGTGCGGTCTTTCGTCACCATGCCGAGATGGGAAAAATCGCCTTCCTCGTCGCCCAGGCGAGCAATCATGGCCGATACGACCTTAGTATTGCGAAGGACGACGATGTCGCCCACCTCAAACGTGATCGAGGGAAACTGCGGATTGCGCATGGTATGGGGATAGCCGCCGCTGAAGAGCCGCCCCGGCGCGCTCCCGATGACACCCTGGTCGTGCAGCCAATCGGCGAGAAAGTCCTCGGCGAAACGGGCATAGCGCAGAGCGCGCCGGACCGCATCAACACAGGCCGTGCTGGGGGCGCTGAAGGCGTGAAAGCGCTCTTTCAGCAGCAAGCGCGCATAAAAGAAGCTTCCGAGCAGCCTCGGTCCTTCCGCACGCAACTGCTCGATTGCGCGGGCAGATTTTGGCACGAAAGCTGAAGAGGGCAGATGATAGAATGGGTCGGTGAATGCGCTGATGGCGCTGGCGCAGTTCGCTTCGTTGATAAAGTCCGGGTCCTCGAGTGCCTGCAATGCTTCGGCAAGCAATGTACGCCAATCACCGCTGGCACCATGGTGCTCTTCCTGGCTCGCGACCGGCGGTGCGAGCACAAGCATGCCAACGCACAGCACAAAGGGGACGATCCAACGCATTGCGCAACCGCAGCACCGATGGTGGATGCGAGTGCGACCGGTCAGCCCCCCGAGCGCAGCCGCCTTGAGGCGGCAGCATCACTAGGCGATGCGGACAACGTCAAGGAGGGCGCGTCGATTTTGCAGCAGTGTCTCCAATGAGTGACTCTCTGGGGGGAACAGGCGTTGGGCAGCCGAAAGGAGCGCGCGCCCGATTTCCCGCGCCGCCCATGTGGTAAGCTGCGATCATCAAGCTGAGGGTTAGATGCTGTTATGAAAAAGCAAAAGCATTGAGAACGAGCACAAAGGCAAAGATCGCCCCCAGTATCCATCCGACCATGCGCGCGGTTTGTCGTTCATTCATTGCTCGCCTATTGTAGCGATTCTCAGGGCCTCGCTATGTGACGCAAATCACACACTTGAAGTTTATGATCACCCCCGCGATCCGTCAGGGAGCGGCGGGCGTGCCATTACCGCATCATGGATGGCACGACAGTGGCGCGCGATGTTTGCACGCGATACGACGAATTGTTTCAGTGGGGTATCGATCTCGTAAAAATAGATGTTCGCAATGAAGCCGTAGATGCCGGCATCAATGCCGGTCGGCTTGTCTCCATGCACATAACCCTGCGCGGGAATGAGATTGGCGAGCACGCTGAGATCCGCGAGCCCGCGTGCGTAGGCGGCATCGGGCGTGTAGCGCCCGATGCCCTGAAAGTAATAGCGCTGAAAGTTGAACTCCTGCGCTTTGCGCAGTCCGGCCTCGGTGAGGCTCGGATGCTCCCGCAATAGTGCATCACGGAACGCCGGCCAGAACCGCTCGTCCTTCCAGCGCGAGTACGACATCACCCAATAGAGATCATCGAGCATGCGCGTAATCAGATGGCTGATAGCGTGCTGCGTCGGGGTCAACCCGGCGTCGATCGTCAGGCCGTACCTGGCGGTGAGATGTGTGATGATGGTGTCGCTGTCGCCGACCGTCTCGCCGTCATCGACGATGTAGGGCAGCTGCCCGCGCGGTGCCGCCGACGCATCGAAAAGGTGCTCATGCCGAAACGCCATCCCGTTAAGGCGCAGAAACGCAAACACCTTGAGGCCATAGCCGTAATTGTCGGCAATGCCGAACAGCCCGGGATATGAATAGAGAGTGATCATTGAATCGATCAGCGCGTATCGCCGCGGATGTTCAGGCGTGATAGGGTGGTGCGTCTCGCCAAACCGAAAGGTGCCCCATGTCCAATGTCACCTACGAGATCGTCCAGCACGACGACGGCTGGGCCTATAAGGTCGACGGCGTTTTTTCGGAAACCTATCCGACCCATGCTGCGGCGCTCGCCGCGGCACAGGCCGCCGCCAACGAGCAGGAAGTTCCCGGCCACACCGAAACCATTGAATACGAGGATGATAAGGGCAAGTGGCACACCGAAACCGCCAGCGGCCGAGACCGCCCGCACACCGTCGTCAAGGACGTGGATTGAGCTGTTTCGAGTGACGGGCAGCGCCAGCGCACGGCGCGCCGCTAGCAAGGAGATCAGCCATGCAATTTGAAGTCTCACGCATAACTCGTTCTGAGTGCGGCACAAGCGAATGGGAAGCTCGCGTCGATCTTGCAGCCGCGCATCGGCTTGCCGTGATGCACGGCTTCAGCGAGGGGATTTTCAATCACCTCACCCAGGTCGTCCCCGGCAAACCCGACCGCTACTACCAGATTCCCTTCGGGATGCACTGGTCGGAAGTCAAGGCGTCTTCGTTCATGGAGGTGGGGATCGACGACGGTGAGGTAAAGCGCGGGGCCGGCGAGGTCGAGCGATCGTGCTATTGCATTCACGCGCCCATTCATAAAGCGTTGCCGCAGGCAAAAGCGGTGTTCCACACGCATATGCCGTTTGCCAGCGCACTCACCCGTCTCGAAGATCCCCGCATAAAGGAAATTGGCCAGACCGAAGTCGGGCTGATGGATCTGATTGCATATGACGACAATTACGCCGGCCCGGCGTTTGAGCCGGAGGAAGGCGAGCGCCTCGCCAGGGTTCTCGGCAACAAAACGGTGCTGTTCATGGCCAACCATGGCGTGACGACGGTCGGCCAATCGGTAGCCGATGCCTATGACCGGCTTTATTACCTCGAGCGCGCGGCGCAGGTCCAACTTTACGCCATGTGGACCGGTCAACCTCTTAAGCAGCTGCCTGAGACGGTCGTCGAGAAGACGAAGAGGGATATCGGGGGCAACCGCTTCTACGACGGTCCGTCGCCGGCGCAACGGCATTTTGACGCTCTCAAGCGCATTCTCGACCGCCAGGAGCCCGATTACGCCTCGTAAGCCACCTATCTGCAAGAGCAGCTAAAACTCATCGGTGCCGGCCGCGTCGCCAAGATCGGTATCGGCAAAGAGCTGATCGAGCGGCTTTATTGCCTTGATGAGACCTTGCTGCTGGCAGTAGCGCTGGACGGTTTCCAGATTCTTGCGGTTTGCGGCACTCAAGCCGTATGACCAGGGGTCAGGCCCGAGCAACTCTTTCTGTTCTTCTACTGCCTTGCGCACCCAGGCAAGCGGCACCATCCGCGGATTGGCAACTCGCTTATAGGCGAGTTGCTTGGCTTGCTCGAATGCCTTGACCAGATTGGTTGTCACCCAGGGATATTTCTCGACCATCTCCTGCTTGATGGTGGTCACGTGCATGATCGGAAAGATGCCGGTTTGCTTGAAATAGGCGGCCTCGACCTGGTGATAATCAGGGAACAGCCGCGCGATGCGCTGGTCGCCTTGCACGAAGGGTCGCGGCAGATCCGGCGAGATCATTGCGGGGATATCGCCATCCGCAAGCATGTCGCTCAGCGTCTTGCCGCTTTCTTTCATTTTGATGCGCAGCCCCGATGGTGGCGTAAAGCTGATGTCTTCGCTGCGATCGACAAGCCAGGTGACGGAACGATGATCGAAGCCGTAGTACTCCTCAAGGATGCCGCGCATCCAGATATTCGCCGCGGGTTGAAAATTGGTGCCCCCGATCACTTTGCCGTTCAGATCCTTGGCCTTCTTGATGCCTGATTTTGTGTTGACGAAAACGAAGCCGTGGCGGAAGCGCCGATGCAGGAAAACCGGTATGGCCGTAACGGGTTCGCCCCGCTCGCGGATCATGAAATAGGCGCCGACGTTTTCCTCGCACACGTCGAATTCGTGCTTGCGTCCCATGCGCCAGTGACGCTCGCGTGGACCCATATCTGTCAGGAATACGAGGTCGAGACCGCCCGCTTGTAGCGTGCCGTCGATCAACGGTCGCACGATATCGTAGTCGCCGCAGGCGATGGTCAACTTCAGCTTTGCCATCCGGTTCTCCTGTTCGAGCAAGCCATTGGCTCTTCGTCACCGATGAGAGCAGTATGCCTGACCTACCCAACTAGCGCGTGTTTCGCTGAGATCGAGCCAGCAGGTCCACCTCTCCCCGCAGGGGAGAGGTCGGAATGGGCGCCTCGCGCCCATTCCGGGTGAGGGGGCTACTAC
>Ga0209331_1000119_pt1 | contig 26962 bp, 23 predicted proteins | sample JacPinW_OM3H0_M3_FD_187971 | JGI IMG/M metagenome (GOLD analysis project Ga0209331, IMG submission 187971) | Forest soil microbial communities from Algoma, Ontario, Canada - Jack Pine, Ontario site 1_JW_OM3H0_M3 (SPAdes) (version 2) | ecosystem: Environmental > Terrestrial > Soil > Boreal...
CGCATCTGCGTCACAAGGCGTCCAGCCTCGACTTTGGAAAAATCGAGAATCTCGTCGATCAATGAAAGCAGCAGCTCTCCGCAATCCTTCACCGCCGTGGCATAGGTGGTCTGCTCAGGCGTGAGATCGGTGTCGAGCAGAAGGTCGGACATCCCCAGAATGCCGTTGAGTGGTGTTCTGATCTCGTGCGAGATCATCGCGAGGAAGCGGGACTTCGCGCGATTGGCTGCTTCCGCCTGATCGCGGGCCTGGGACAAAGCGCGCTCCGCTTCCACCCGCTCGGTGATATCGCGTCCCACGCTTTGCACCTGCGCCGATTGACCTGCCCGAACAATGACTTCGCGCCAGGCGATCCATCGCTCGCCTTCGGGTGTCGCGATCTTCTGATCATGGATGCGCGTGCCATCGCAGAGCAGCCTCGGCTCGCCTTGCGTGATGACGGGTAGGGCGAACGTGCTGCCCACAAGCTCCTCGCGAGCACGCCCGCTGGCCCGGCAAAAGGTATCGTTGGCGTAGCTCACGATGTTTGCATCGTCCCTCCTGACAATCAGATCGCCTTGCGCCTCCAGCAGGCTGCGCGCGCTCCTCGCCTTCCTTGAGTTCCCAATTCTGGTCGCAGAGGTCCTCCAGGCGACGCAACAGGTCACGCATCCGCACGCGCATTGAGCGCAAGCTGGAAACAAGCAGTCCGATGACGCCGCAGGCGGCGCCGAAGAGTGCCGCCGCCCCAACCGCAAAGGTATGCGGATTGTAACGCAATTGCGGGTTTTTGATCGCGGCCAGATACCCGAACCCTGCTGCAAACGACATGGCGAGGAGAGCAAGCGCGCGCAGCAGGATCGAAACCGCGCGCACGACGGCCGGCCGCCGGGGCTTGCCCCTATTGAAGAACTGCCGCATTTCGCTCGCCATCCCCGCGGCGCCGTTTTTTGGCGCCTAGTCGCGGTCTTCCCGCTGTTCTTAGCGAGCGACTCTCGGCTTGGAGTGTTTGCGATTCTCTTGCGTGTGGCGCCACGCCAGAGCGGCTCTCGCCGACAATGTTAATGCAAGGCTAACGATTACCAGGACTCGGCGATTTCACCGGCGTTGAGCAGAGCCTTGTCCTCGTCGTGCTTCACCGCCGCAAACAGCGCCGCCGCATCGCGGTGGCCAAATCGCGCCGAATGCACGTAGAGTTTCAAATCGCCGGCGCTTGGCTCGCTGGATATAGCAATGGTGATGTCGGAGGGCTGTGCATCGGCTACGACGCGTACCCTCTTGATCGCGCCCGCCGATGCGCAGGCATTTTCGTCGCCTGTTCCGAAATCATCAACTACGGCAAAGTCCGCGCTCTGCACGTCCGTGATGAGTTGAATGCGCAGATCAGGATTGGCGAGAGGTGCCACGATCTTCACGCGCAGGTCTGCCGCTGAGAGGCCGGGCGCCACCTGATACGTCATCGCTCCGGCGGTGAAGCACAGACGTGGCGCGGAAGCGGTGAATGGCGGTGCTGCTGCCGGGATGCCCGCGACCAGGAACAGAATCAAAAACTTTTGCAGATGATCCATGCAGGTGCCTGCAGTCGAGACCGACCGCAGGGGAGGTTAGTGACAAGTGCTTACGGAAATATTAAGCTTAATAAAGGGTGCATGCGTTTTACGGGTCACGCCGCCCGCCTGATCTCGTCCACAAGAGTGCGGTACGAGATCGCCTCGGCGAGGTGCACGCGGCCGACCTTATCGACGCCATCGAGGTCGGCAAGCGTGCGTGCCACCCGCAGAACGCGATGATAGCCGCGAGCGGAGAGCCGCATGGCATCGGTTGCGTCGCGCAGCAGCGCCAAGCCTCCGGCATCGGGTCGTGCGACGTCCTCCAGGATGGAGCCCGCTACCGTTGCGTTGGTGCGGATGTGGGGGAGCCCCATTGCCGCATAACGCGCAGCCTGCCGCTCGCGAGCGCGGGCAACGCGCTCTGCCACTTCGCGGCTTCCTTCCGCGGGCGGTGGCAAGATCAGGTCGGCCGCCGTCACCGCCGGCACTTCGATGTTGAGATCGATGCGGTCGAGCAACGGACCGGAGAGCCGCATCTGATACTCGGCCGCGCAGCGTGCGCTCGGACCACGCTTGCAGGCGAAGCCCGGTTCGTTTGCCCGTCCGCAGCGGCACGGGTTCATGGCGGCAACCAGCATGAACCGCGCAGGATAGGTCACGCGATGATTTGCCCGCGCGATTGCGACCTCCCCGGTCTCAAGCGGCTGCCGCAGCGAGTCGAGCGCGTGCGGGTGGAATTCCGGCAGTTCGTCCAGGAAGAGGACTCCATGATGAGCAAGCGACGCTTCGCCGGGCCGAGCGCGCAGGCCGCCACCCACCAATGCTGCCATGCTGGCGGAATGGTGAGGCGCTCGAAACGGCCGTCGATTGGTGAGCGCTCCACCCTCGATCTCACCCGCGACCGAAGCAATCATTGACACTTCGAGCAACTCCGACGGTGTGAGCGGCGGAAGAATGCCGGGAAGGCGCGCGGCCAGCATCGACTTGCCGGCCCCGGGCGGGCCGACCATGAGCAGGTTGTGGCCTCCGGCCGCTGCCAGTTCGAGAGCGCGCTTGGCGCTTTCCTGGCCCTTGATGTCCTTGAGGTCTAGGAGCCGTTCTTCGAATTCGCGGATTTTCGGCTCCGGACGGGAGAGCACCTGAGTGCCGCGAAAGTGGTTGGCAAGCTGGATGAGGGAAGCGGCCGCAGTGATCTCCATCTCCGGGCTTGCCCAAGCTGCCTCGGGCCCACAGGCAGACGGGCAAATGAGGCCCTCGCTTCTGCCGTTGGCTGCAATTGCCGCCGGCAGCACGCCGGCAACCGCGGTGATGGAGCCGTCGAGACCCAATTCCCCCAGCACCGTGAAACCGGAAACCGCGTCGGCGGGAATCGCCCCCATCGCAGCCATCAATCCGAGCGCGATGGGCAAATCACAGTGGCTACCCTCCTTGGGCAGGTCCGCCGGCGCGAGATTGACGGTAATTCGCCGCGCTGGAAGGGCAAGCCCCGAAGCAACCAACGCCGCGCGGACCCGCTCGCGCGCCTCGGACACCGCCTTGTCCGGTAGCCCGACCACATTGAAGCGCGGCAGCCCCGGAGCGATCTGGACCTGGACGTCAACGGCGCGGGCTTCGATGCCCTCGAACGCCACCGTTGCGACCCGCTGTACCATGGCTGCCCCTGCCTCGCCGCACGAGATTAGCGCAGTCCCGCACTCCGCGCAAGAACAATACGAGAACAGAAAGTCGCCGGCACGATAGGAGGTTCGCTACTGCCGCTTTGCCTCAATGCGATCCCAGATCATGACTGCGATGTCGGGGCCGCCGAGGTTCTTCACCGCCCGGATACCTGTGGGCGAGGTCACGTTGATTTCGGTCAGATAGCCGTCGATGACATCGATGCCCGCGAAAAGGAGCCCGCGCTCGCGCAGCGGCGGCCCAATCACCTCACAAATTGTACGCTCCCGATCCGTGAGATCGGTCTTTATGGGAGTGCCCCCGCGCACCATGTTTGAGCGCAAATCATCGGGTGCAGGGATGCGGTTCACGGCGCCCGCAAATTCCCCATCCACCAAAATGATGCGTTTGTCGCCGTTCTTCACGGCGGGAAGGAATTTCTGCACCACCCATTGTTCGCGAAAGGTGACGGTGAAAAGATCGTAAAGGGACCCGAAGTTGAGGTCCTCCCGGCCGAGGTGAAAGACCGCCTCGCCGCCCTTCCCGTAGAGCGGCTTCATGACGATGTCGCCATGCTCGGCCCGAAACGCCCTGATCTCCGCAAGGTCGCGGGTGATCAGAGTGGGCGGCATCAGGTCGGGAAACTCCATCACCAGCATCTTTTCCGGGGCGTTGCGCACCGCCGAGGGCTCGTTCACCACGAGTGTCCTCGGATGGAGCCGCTCAAGCAAATAGGTGGTGGTGATATAAGCGAGGTCGAACGGGGGGTCCTGACGCAAGAGAACGACGTCGAACTCATCAAGGCTCACGCTTGCAGGCCCACCCAGGCTGAAATGGTCCCCTTCCTTGTCGCGCACGTGCAGCGCCTGCACCGCCGCAAAGAGACGCGCCCCACGCAAGGCCAGGCGATCGGGCGTGTAATACGAGATTTCGTGATTTCTCCTCTGCGCCTCCAGCAGCAGGGCAAACGTGGAATCGCCGCTAATGTTGATCCGTTCGATCGGATCCATCTGAACGGCGACTTTCAGGCGCATTTACGCCCCGCAACGGTTCGGTAACGCAAATCGGACATTAACAACTTATCCCCCAAGCTCACGCGTACTTTCAGGGCGGAGAAACGACGTGAAACTGCCGAATTTATCGATTGCGAAGAAGCTCTACCTGATCTTCACGCTGCTCGCCACCGTGACGGTCGCGCTTGCCGCCGTGGCGGTCTCGAACGCGCGTCGTCACGCCGCCCTTACGGATGAATTTCGGTCGGCATTCATCGGCGCGATGAATGTCGAGCTGGTGAATGGCCTCATCTACGCGGTGGTGATGGAGTCGCGCGGCATCTACATGTCCTCCGATATTCCCACCGCCAAGGTGTATGGCGAAGGGCTACTGGTGTTCAATGAGCGTATCGGCGAGGTCGTGCGCGAGTGGCAGCGCTCCGTGCGCCCGGAGGATGAGGCGTTGTTCGACGCCTTCTCAAAGCGCATCCACCAGTTTCAGGAGTTCCGGCGCGAGCTGGTGCGCCGCGGCGTGGAGATTTCCCCGGCGGCAGGTCGCGAATGGGGGGACAACGATGCCAACCGGAGCGTACGCAAAGCGCTCAACGCGGACCTCACCAAGCTCGGCGAGCTTTATGCCAAGCGTTCTGAGCGCGTCTATAACGAGATCGATGATGGCATCTCCGCGACCGCTTGGCTGATCGGAATCATTGCGGGCTTCGCGGTGCTATTGGCGGCGCTCGGAGCCGTCATCATCAGCCGGGCGGTTGCGCGCCCGCTGGCCAAGATAACCGCGCTGACCCAAGCTGTAGCCGCGGGCGATCTCGATGGTGCCGTGGTTCATCGCGAGCGGAGCGACGAGATCGGTGCGCTCGCCCGCTCGATCGGGGTGTTCCAGGAGACCATGCGCAAGAATAAGGATCTCAACCGGACGGTGCTCGCCGATGCCGAGGCGCGCGCGCGCCGCCAGGAGGAAATGTCGCGTGAGATCAGCCGCTTCGGCGCGGAGGTCGAAGCGACTCTCGCCGAGCTCGGCCGCATTTCCGATCAGATGCTCGCAGCCTCGGGTGGCCTGACCGGAGCCGCGGATAACGCCTCAACGCGAACGAATAGCGCGGCCTCGTCCTCCGCTGACGCATCGGCCAATGTTCGCGACATCGCTTCAGCGGCCGATGAGCTTGCCGCGTCGGTGACGGAGATCGACCGCCAGGTCGCGCAATCAAACTCGATCGCCGGTAAAGCAGTCAGCGAGGCCGAGTGGACGAATGCGATGGTCAAGGAGCTCGATGAAGCCGCTGGGCGCATTGGCGATGTGGTCCGTCTGATCAATGATATTGCCGAGCAGACGAACCTGCTTGCGCTCAACGCCACAATAGAGGCGGCGCGGGCCGGCGAGGCTGGCCGCGGCTTCGCTGTCGTGGCGAGCGAGGTCAAAGCGCTCGCCGGGCAAACCGCCAAAGCCACCGAAGAAATCAGTGCCCAGATCTCAGGCATGCAGCAGGCAACCGCGCGCTCGATCGAAGCGCTCGGAGCCATTGAGCGCACAATCCACAATATCGGCGACATCAGCGGTGCGATTGCCGCCGCCGTGACGGAGCAGGGCGCTGCTACCCAGGAAATTGCGCGCAGCGTGGAAACGGCGGCGAAGCGGACCATGGAGACTGCAGAAGAGGTCGTGCGGGTGGGTGAGGCAACCGCCGCGACGCGCGAAAGCGCCATGGCAGTCAAAACGGTGGCCGATGATCTTGGCGCGGTTGCCGGGCGAGTTCGTGCGCAGGTCGATCAGTTCTTTGCCAAGCTGCACGCCGCCTGACGCGATTTCACCAGCCTACCGTGATCGACCGGCTTCAAACGCCCCCGCGACGTGGCGCGGCGTACGGCCGGGCGCGACCAGCATGGCGTCGAAACGAATATCGCGGATGCGTTCGTCGCCATAGCGGGCAAGCCAGGCCTCGGCCGCCCCGACAATGCGAGCGCGCTGGTGTTCGGTTACGGACCAGGCAGCCTCCTCAAGAGTTGGACGCGCCTTGACTTCAACGAAGACCAGCAGCGCTCGCCGCCTTGCGATGATATCGATCTCCCCGAGGGGGCACTTCCAGCGGCGTGCCACGATCCGGAATCCCTTCGCGATCAGAAAAATCGCCGCCCGGCTCTCGGCCGAGATGCCGGTACGAAATGCAACCTGTTGGCGTGCTCGCGCATCGGTTTCTGTCGGACGCGCGTGGGTGCGCGGAGATTTATCGTCCATGCTGGCGCTCCTGTTGTAGCGCGAGCGCGCGCTGGTAGATCATGCGTCTCGGCGCCCCGGTACGGGCGGCGATTTCGGCAACAGCGTCCTTGAGGGACAGCCGCCGCAGAGCGTCATGTAACAGCGCATCATGATCCACCATCGATGTCGCATCCTCTTGCTGCGGCGGTGAGATGACAATCACGATTTCACCACGCGCCGTGGCGCCGTCGGCGTAATCGCCGGCCAGAGTTGGAAGCTCTCCACGCCGAACCTCTTCGTGCAACTTGGTCAACTCGCGGCATATGGCCGCCTCGCGCCGACCAAACTCAGCGGCAAGATCATTGAGAGTCGTGCTGATGCGAGGACCAGACTCAAACAGGATCAAGCTTGCCGGAATGGACTTGATCTCTTTGATCCGGGCCCGCCGCTGGTTTTCTTTGGGCGGCAGGAAGCCTTCGAAGAAAAAACGGTCGGTCGGTATGCCGCTTACCGACAGCGCTGCGAGCACCGCAGAAGGTCCGGGCACTGCCGTCACGCTGCCCCCCGCAATGACGGTCTCGCGCACGAGCTTGAAGCCCGGATCGGAAATCAACGGGGTTCCGGCATCGCTGATGACGGCGATTGCGGCTCCTTTCGCGAGGCGAGCGATGAGCTTGGGGCGGGCGAGGGCTGCATTATGTTCATGATAGGCGGTGGTGGGCGTCGAAATCCCGTAATGGTCGAGAAGCGTGCGGCTCCTGCGGGTGTCCTCGCAGGCAATCAGATCTGCCGCGGCCAAGACCTCCAGCGCGCGCAACGTGATATCGCGCAAATTGCCGATGGGGGTGGCTACGAGGTGCAGACCAGAAGCAAGAGGCGGCGCAACGAAAGCCTGCCCATTGACCACGTACTGCCGTGCGGCGCGCTCCCGGCGAGAACTCGCTGACCGTTCTGTTGCCATAACCGGATACTCTATTGGCGCTCTGCGCCCAGGTTAAGGGCTCCGGAACCGTCGAGATCCCGGGATCATCCAGACCGGCTGAAATCATTATCCTTTTCACTTGGTTAAGCTTTTGCGGGCAAAATGCCGGTTGCAGGCGCGGACTGACGGTGACATCGTGGACTGCCGTAGAGGAAACCGGCACTGATGTTGCGAGTATTGCAGGCTTCTCCCCTTTCGCGCGCCTGGCGGTCGCTCGTCTTGGCGGGATGGGCGGTGCTGCTGGCCGGCTGCTCGGGCAATTTCTCGCTTGGCGACCTGTTGCCGAACTCTTCGCCCACTCCGCCGTCGCAACCCACGAGCAGCATCGGCACTGGCCAAGTGAAGGTCGGTCTCATCTTGCCGCTATCGGGCAGCGGGAACGCAGGAGTGGCGGCGCAGTCCATGCGCAATGCAGCCGAGATGGCGCTGGCGGAATTCAACAGTCCCGATCTCCAGCTCCTGATCAAGGATGACGGCGGCCGGGCGCCAGGAGCGCAGCAAGCCGCGCAACAGGCGCTCGACGAAGGAGCGGAGATCATCCTGGGACCGCTATTTGCGCTCACGGTGACGCCGGTGGGGCAGGTTGCCCGCGCGCGCAACGTCCCTGTCATTGCATTCTCGACCGACGCGAACGTGGCAGCACACGGCGTCTATCTCTTGAGCTTCCTTCCGGAATCGGACGTGGATCGGATCATTACCTATGCTGCGAGCCAAGGCCGCCGCTCGTATGCGGCGCTCGTGCCGGACAACGCGTATGGCACCGTGGTCGAAGCGGCGTTCAAACAAGCCGTGCCGCGCCGAGGCGGCCAGATCGTGGCGCTCGAGCGCTATCCCCTCGACAAGGCGCAGATGCAGGGACCAATACGCAAGGTGGCACAAGCGGCGGCGCGCGCGGACGCTATTTTCATCCCGGACGGCGCCGAGGCGGTCGGGACCGCTGTGCAGACGCTGATTGCAAGCGGCGTCGATACCAAGCGTGTGCAACTTCTCGGTACCGGGCTGTGGGAAGACGCCCAGGTCTTCTCCAATCCACAGCTCGATGGCGGCTGGTATGCAGGGCCTGACTCCTCGGGCTTCCGCAGTTTTTCCGCGCGCTACCGCTCCCGCTATGGGCAGGACCCCGTGCGGACGGCCTCGCTTTCCTATGACGCTGTGGCGCTCGTTGCCGCTCTGGTGAAAACCCAGGGCAAGCAGCGCTTCACCGATGAGGTGCTGACGAATGCGTCCGGGTTTGCCGGAATTGACGGCCTGTTCCGGTTCCGGCCGGATGGTACCAATCAGCGCGGACTTGCCGTGCTGCGCGTCTCACCGACAGGTGGCCAGACCGTCAGTCCCCCGCCCAAGGCTTTCGGCGCCTCTGGGACGTAAGGCCTCCCACTCCTCAGTCGCGGCCCGATTAAACAAGGAATCGGTTCTTCGGGCGCGGCAGTCCGAGATTCTCGCGCAGCGTCTTGCCCTCATATTCGCGCCGGAAAATTCCGCGCCGCCACAACTCCGGCACCACCCGCCCGACAAAATCATCGAGGCCGCCGGGAAGATAGGGAAACTGGATGGTGAAGCCGTCCGAGCCCTCGCTCGTCAGCCATTCCTCCATCTCGTCCGCAATGCTCGCGGGCGTGCCAACCATGGCGAGCCCGGCATGGCCGCCGAGCCGCTGCGCGAGCTGCCGCACGGTGAGGTTCTCGCTTCTGGCGAGATCGATCGCCCGCTGCCGGCCACTCTTTGACGCATTGCTTTCGGGAATCTCGGGTAATGGCCCATCCGGATCGAATTTCGATGCGTCGTGGCCAAGTGCGATCGAGAGCGAGCCGACGGCATTCGCGTAATGCACGAGGCTGTCAAGCTTGGCGCGTTTCGCGCGCGCCTCCTCGATTGTATCCCCGACGACCACGAAGCAACCGGGGAGGATCTTCAGATGGTCGCGCGAGCGGCCAACCTTTTCCGCCCGGCTTTTCACATCGGCATAGAACTCGCGGCCTGCGGCGAGGTTCGCCTGCGCCGTGAAAACAGCCTCGGCCGTCTCGGCGGCAAGCTGGCGTCCTGCATCGGAGGCGCCAGCCTGGACGATCACCGGCCAGCCCTGGACTGGGCGCGCGATGTTGAGAGGGCCGCGGACCGAGAGATACCTGCCCTTATGGTTGAGCACGTGCAGCTTGTCCGGATCGAAATAAATCCCATTGTCGACGTCGCGAACGAAGGCATCATCTGCCCAGCTGTCCCACAGACCCGTGACCACGTCATAGAATTCACGCGCGCGAGCATAACGATCGCCGTGCTCCATATGCTCTTCCATGCCGAAATTGAGCGCCGCGTCGGGGTTGGACGTGGTCACGATGTTCCAGCCGGCGCGCCCGGCGCTGAGGTGATCCAGCGAGGCGAAGCGCCGCGCGATGTGGTAAGGCGCATCGAAGGTCGTTGAGCCCGTGGCCACAAGGCCGATGCGCTCGGTGACCTGGGACAACGCGGAGAGCAGGGTGAAGGGCTCGAACGAGGTCACCGTATGACTGCGCTTCAATGCGTCCATCGGCATATTGAGCACCGCCATATGGTCGGCCATGAAGAACGCGTCGAATTTGGCGCGCTCCAGCGTCTGCGCAAAGCGCTTGAGGTGAGCGAAATTGAAATTCGCGTCCGGAAAAGCGCCAGGGTAACGCCAGGCCCCGGTATGAATGCTTGCTGGCCGCATGAAAGCAGCAAGCCGCAATTGGCGTGGTTCGCTCATTGGAGAACCCCTTGCAAAGTCAGCGCCGGAAACAGCGCGAAACGATATCGAGCAGGCAATCGAGCGGCAATGCGTCTGCGATTCGCGGCTAGGCGGCGAGATCAGCTACGACCGCATCGAGGATGGGAAAGCCCGCCTGGGTGGCGCGCAATCTCCCGCGCGGAGTCAATTCCACCGCTCCTTGATCGCGCAACAGCTTGATCCGGCGCGAATCGAGAGGCCGGCCGGAAAGCCGCGCAAACCGCAGCGGATCGACACCCTCGGTGAGGCGAAGGCCCATGAGCAGAAACTCATCGCCAATCTCCTCCTGCGTGAGCGTTTCATCGCTGATAATTCCATGCCCGCGTTCTTCGACTCGCGTGAGCCAGGCCTGCGGCTCCCTTTCCGTCGCGGTCGCATGCCGGGCGCCGCCGATGTCGAGACGGCCATGAGCGCCCGGACCGATACCGGCATATTCATCGCCTCTCCAATAGATGAGGTTGTGGCGGCATTGAGCGCCTGGACGGGCGTGATTGGAGACTTCGTAGGCGGGCAACCCCGCATCCGCGCACAAGCATTGCGTGATGTCGAAGAGCGCGCGCGCGGTATCCTCGTCGGGCGTCGCCAGCTTGCCCGACCTGTGCAGCAGATGAAAAGGCGTGCCCTGCTCAATTGTGAGCTGGTATAGCGACAGATGCTCGCCTGCTTCCGAAAGCGCACGTTTAAGCTCGCTGGCCCATGCTTCGACAGTTTGCCGCGGGCGGGCATAGATGAGATCGAACGAGTATCGATCGAATACCGAGCGTGCGACGGCCACAGCATCGAGAGCCTCGTGCGCTGAATGCAAACGGCCAAGCTCCCGAAGCGCGGCATCGTCCAGTGCCTGCAAGCCGATGGAGACACGATTGACGCCGGCGAGCCGGTACCCGCGGAAGCGAGTCGCTTCGACACTGGTTGGATTGGCTTCGAGCGTGACCTCCACATCGGTGGCGATCGGCCAGCGCTGCGCAATCGCATCAAGAATTGCCTCAACTGTTCCGGGCTGCATGAGCGACGGCGTGCCGCCGCCGAAAAAGATGGTGGAGATGATTCGATCAGGAACGCGCGCCGCCGTCGCCGCGATCTCGGATGTGAAAGCGCGCACGAAACGCGACTCATCCAGTTCGCCATGGCGCACATGGCTGTTGAAATCGCAATAGGGGCACTTCGAGAGGCAGAACGGCCAATGAATGTAGAGGCCGAAGGCCGCGGTATCGATGCGATCAGTGTCTTCCAAGGCAGGCCTCCGCCAGCTTGAGAAAGGCACGGGCACGATGCGACAGGCCTTGCCCGCGAGGCGGCAGAGCATGCTTTTCCTCGCTCGTCATCTCGCCGAATGTCCTGGTATGGCCGTCCGGCAGAAACATGGGATCATAACCGAACCCCTGATCGCCGCGCGGAGGCCAGAGGAGGCTGCCATCGACGTCTGCCTCGAATTCTTCCGTATGTCCATCGGGCCACGCCACGCATAGCGCGGAAATGAAATGCGCCCTGCGTTGAGCGGGCGCCAACGCGCCGCGCCGGCGCAGTTTTTCTTCCACCATCTCCATTGCGCGGTGGAAATCCTTTTCCGCTCCGGCCCAGCGCGCTGAATAGATTCCGGGGTCGCCACCGAGCGCATCGACCGCGAGCCCGGAATCATCGGCAAAGGCCGCCATGCCCGAGGCAATAGCCGCGCTCACCGCCTTGGCACGAGCATTCGCAGCAAATGTCGTCCCGCTTTCCTCCGGTTCGGCCAAAGCAAGTTCGCCCGCTGATACCGTCTCGATACCGAAGGGGACGAGCAATTCGCGCATCTCCCGCAGCTTTCCGGGATTGTGCGTGGCAAGCACAAGTCGCCCAGTGACCTTTCGATGACCGCAACCGGCCGATTTCGTCCTGGATGAAAGTGAACTCACATCACCGCCAGCTTCTGCAGATCGACAAGCTTCATCAGCCCCTTTCTCGCCAGCGCCAGCAATTCGAGAAATTGTTCTTCGCTGAAGGGAATCTTCTCAGCGGTTCCTTGCACCTCGACGAGCCGGCCTTGGCCGGTCATCACGAAATTTGCATCAGTGTCGGCCGATGAATCCTCGGCGTAATCCAGATCGAGCACGCACGTGCCGGCGCAAATTCCGCATGAGATTGCAGCAACATGGTCACGCAGCGGTTCCCCCTTGAGCATATCGCGAGCCTTCATCCAGCTCACGCAATCGTAGAGCGCAACCCAGGCGCCGGTGATCGCCGCCGTCCGAGTCCCGCCATCGGCTTGAATGACGTCGCAATCGAGCGTGATCTGCCGCTCCCCGAGCGCGGGCAAATCGAGCACCGCACGCAGGCTGCGCCCGATCAGACGCTGGATCTCGATGGTGCGGCCGCTCTGCTTGCCGGTTGACGCCTCACGCCGGGTGCGCTCCGAGGTCGCCCGCGGCAGCATGCCGTATTCAGCGGTCACCCAGCCGCGCGCTTGCCCTTTGAGCCAGGGCGGAAGCCGATCTTCGAGGCTCGCCGTGGCCAGCACGTGGGTGTCGCCGAATTTCACGAAGCAGGATCCCTCCGCATATTTCACCACGCCGCGTTCGAGCGAGACGGCACGCAGCTCGTCGGGTTGTCGGCGGCTCGGCCGCATCGTGTTCTCCCGCAGCGGAAGGATTTGCAAGCGCAAGCTTTTAAGTGTCCCCGCGGGCGGCGACAAGAGGCGGCGGTTAGTTTGGAACCCGGAAGGTCGCATACCGGACTTTGCTGTGCGCCAAAACTGGCGCGCGCCACACTGCGCATGCGTCTTGCGCTTCCCGGCCCGAATGGACAATTCTCAGGCAAGTTGATGGAGGGATGATTGTCCCACGACGTCCCGATTGGCACAACGCAAGTGAGTCTTGCTCAGCTCAATGAGCGCTCGCGCGATATCTTTCGACAAATCGTCGAGAGCTATCTTGCAACCGGAGAGCCGGTTGGTTCGCGCAACATCTCTCGCTTGATCACGACCCCGCTCTCGCCGGCCTCCGTTCGCAACGTCATGTCCGACCTCGAGCAACTCGGGCTGATCTATGCGCCGCACATCTCCGCCGGCCGGCTGCCGACCGAGTTCGGGCTGCGGTTTTTTGTCGACGCCCTGATGGAAATCGGCGATCTCGGCGAAGCCGATCGCCGCGAAATGGAGGCGAAGGTCGCTGCAGCCGGAAAATCTATCGACGCGGTCCTTAACGAAGCCTCCGGGATGCTCTCAGGCCTCACGCGTGCAGCCGGGGTCGTGTTGGCCGCCAAATCAAATGTACGATTGAAGCACATTGAGTTCGTGCGGCTCGAGCCGGAACGTGCCCTGGTCATTCTGGTCTCGGAGGATGGCCAAGTCGAGAACCGCGTCGTCGCCGTTCCCACGGGCTTGCCGCCGTCCGCCCTCACTGAGGCGTCGAACTTCCTCAACTCCCATGTCCGCGGGCGGACCCTGGCCGAAGCCAGGGCCGAGCTCGAACAATCCCTGACAGCGGGCCAGGCGGAACTCGATCAACTCACGCAGAAGATCGTTTCAGCCGGTCTTGCGAGTTGGTCCGGAGGGGAAAACGATGAACGCAAGCTGATCGTTCGCGGCGCTGCCCACCTGCTTGACGACCTCAAGGTGGCAGAGGATCTGGAGCGGGTGCGGCTTCTCTTCGATGATCTGGAGACCAAACGCGGCGTCGTCGATCTGCTGGGCCGGGCCGAGCAGGCGCAAGGCGCGCGCATCTTTATTGGGTCAGAGAACAAGCTTTTCTCGCTTTCGGGCTCTTCCACCATTGTTGCGCCCTATCGTGACGGCGCCGGGCGCATTATCGGCGTGATTGGGGTCATCGGCCCGACCCGGCTCAATTACGCCCGCGTCATTCCAATGGTTGACTACACCGCAAAGGTCGTGAGCAAGGTGATCGGCGCCGATTTGCCTCGCGGCGCTTGATTTTTTCGCTTCGAACGCTGATATCCGCAGAGGTTAGTCCGGACTGCGAATGGGAAGGTAATGACGGATACCGACGACCGCAACGTCGATACGGCTGTTCCAACTGAGAGTGCGCCCGCGGCAGCACCGGAGACGATTGACCCTGCCGACCACCAGCGTGTTGCGGCCGAGTATAAGGACAAGCTCCTGCGTGTGCTTGCGGAAATGGAGAATCTGCGCCGGCGAACAGAACGCGAGATCGCAGACGCGCGGGCTTACGGGATTTCGTCTTTTGCGCGCGACATCCTTGCGGTTGCCGATAATATGGATCGGGCTCTGCAGGCGCTTGACGCAGAGATACGAGAAAAGGCGGATGCCAGCGTCAAGGCGCTGCTGGACGGTGTCGAGCTGACCGAACGTGAGCTGCACAAGGTGCTCGAGAAGCACGGCGTGAAAAAGCTCGCTCCGCTCGGAGAAAAGTTCGATCCGAACCTCCATCAAGCCATGTTCGAATTGCCGGATGAGTCGCGGCCGGCCGGAACCGTCGCTCAGGTGATACAGCCGGGCTACATGATCGGAGACCGTATTTTGCGGCCTGCCCTGGTTGCGGTGGCGAAAGGCGGCCCAAAGCCGGCCGTTGAAGCGCCGGCAAACGACGACGCGGGGGCGGTATCGGAAGATCCCCAGCGCTCGGCCTGACAAGCGGATCATCCTCACATGATCCGCAGCACGGAGCGGTTTCTCACGACGCATACCGGCAGCCTGCCCCGTCCCGACGATCTCATCCGGATCATGTATGCCAAGGAAGAGGGCGTGCCGGTCGAAGGGCAAGCGCTCGCAGCGCGAGTGCGCACGGCCGTCGCCGAGATCGTCAAAAAGCAGGCCGATGTCGGCATCGATATCGTCAACGACGGAGAGACCTCGAAGCCGAGCTACGCGACCTATGTCAAGGACCGGCTCGATGGCTTTGGCGGGACCGGAAACACCTTCGTCTATCAGGACCTGGTTGATTTTCCTAACCTCGCCAAGCGCGTGTTCGGTGATCCCGGGCGATCCCGACGCAAGACACCCGCTTGCAACGCCCCGATTCGGGTGCGCGATGAAAGCGCTGCGAAGGTCGATGTCGAAAACCTCAAGACTGCGCTCGCTGCGGCGAACGTAACGCGTGCTTTCCTGAGCGCGGCGTCTCCCGGCGTCGTTTCGCTATTCTTTCGCAATGACCATTACCCCAGCCAGGAGGCTTACCTGTTTGCGATCGCGGACGCGATGAGGCACGAGTACGAGGCCGTGGCGGCTGCCGGGATCGTGCTGCAGATCGATTGTCCCGATCTCGCCATGGGCCGACACATTCAATATGCCGCACTTACCCTTTCTGAGTTTCGCAAGCGCGCCGCCATGCACATCGAGGCGCTCAACCAGGCGGTTGCAAATATCCCGCCCGAGCAGCTGCGAATGCATGTGTGCTGGGGAAACTATGAGGGGCCCCATCATTGCGACGTCCCGCTCGCCGATATCATTGATCTTGTTTTTACGGCTCGCCCCAGCGCCATCTCGTTCGAGGCCGCCAATCCCCGCCATGGACACGAGTGGACGCTCTTCGAACGGGTCAAGCTGCCGACTGGCAAGGTGCTCATTCCCGGAGTCATTGAGTCCAAATCGAATTTCATCGAACATCCCGAGCTCGTGGCGCAGCGCCTCGGCCGATATGCCAAACTCGTCGGCCGCGAGAACGTCATTGCCGGCAGTGACTGCGGCTACGGGACCTGGGTGGGACAGGCCGCGGTCGATCCGGACGTGGTGTGGGCCAAGCTTCGCGCGATGGTGGAAGGAGCGCGAATAGCCTCCCGGCGGTTCTGGCAGTAACCCCACACCGCCCCAGGAAAGCTTTCAGCGCGGCTCGATGCTGTCCCGGACGGCTCGAAAGCGAGGATAAGCCGCCTGCCAGGCATCCACGCGCGCGATTCCCACCACCTGCAGATAGCCGCCTCCCCCGAAGCGCAGCCACTGCACGACGGTCAAATCCATCATGCCGGCGGGATCGCGTGCCTGCGCCATAATCTGATAACCGGGCTGACCGATGATGCGCAGCGGTTCGGAGCTGGTCACCCGGACATCCCGGACGTTAGGAATGGTCGCGAATACGTCGCGCGCGAAGGCGTCGCGATCGCTGGTCTGTGACGGCCCGCCCGTACCGACGGAAACAAAAATGTGAGGCAGGGGCTGCGCCGTCGCTGGCGCCGGCGGATCGCCGAGCACGACCGCTCGTCCCGGGAGGATGCCTCCGATCTCAAAACCGGCGAGATCGTTGATCTTGAACGGCAGCAAACCAAGCTGCTCGTCGGCGGGAACGATGGATCTGATCGCGAGTGTTGCGAGTGCCGCGCGGATCGCGCTGTCGGAATACACGTTCCTGGCAGGATCGGGAATCTGGGCCGTCACCAGCGCGGTCAGGGCAGGGGAGGAGGCGATCAAGATCCATTTGCGGATTTTTGTTTTTTCGACTTGCTGATGCCCGATGACGAGAAACGCTTTCCCCGACGCAAGCGACATTGGTTCGCGCTTCTCGAAAAGGATGCCCTGGGTTTTAAGCACGTCCGCGGTCATGGTTCTTTCGAGCTCCGGGTAAGCCTCGGCCGGGAGCGCGGCGAGAATGATCGCGGCGCTCGCGTTGAGATCCTCAAAGCCGAAGAAATTCCTGCTGGTCGCCATGCCCGCTGGGGGTGCGAGCCCCAGGCGCGACCCTGGGGGATAGACCACCTCAGCTGCCTGCGCGGGCGGCGCAGCAACGGCGAGCGCAAGGACGACCAAAAGCGGGCGCAGGAAGGCCATGAGGTACGATCTTAGCGCAACAGCGCGCAAAAATACGGCAGCCTCTCCCGGCGACCAGACCTCCAGCCCGGAGCCGAGCCGCATGCAGGCCTGCACGGGAGACGTCGCTCCGTTGGAGTCCAACCGCGGTCGTCACGGTACGCGGTGCCTTCCAAACCCGTGGCTTGGCTCGCGATTCCGCGATCACATGTCTTGCGGGCAAAACGCGCCCGCCTATATGAGCGAGGAGCCGCCGGCTGGCGGCACCGGATGTTAAAAAGGGGGTTGGCAGAGGGGCGCCAAGAACCGGGATCTCCGTCGGGGATACCGAGAGGGCCCGGCCGACCTGCCGCAGAAGAGAGGAAGTGAAAACAATGGGCAAGGTCATTGGTATCGACCTCGGCACCACGAATTCGTGCGTCGCCGTCATGGAAGGCAAGACGCCGAAGGTCATCGAGAACTCGGAAGGCATGCGCACCACGCCCTCCATCGTCGCATTTACGGATGATGGCGAGCGACTTGTTGGACAGCCGGCCAAACGCCAGGCAGTCACCAATCCCGAACGTACCATTTTTGCGGTGAAACGCCTCATCGGCCGCCGCTATGACGATCCTATGGTGGACAAGGACAAGAAGCTTGTCCCGTACAGGATCGTGCGCGCCTCGAACGGGGACGCCTGGGTAGACATCGAGGGGAAGACCTATTCCCCGTCCCAGATATCGGCGTTCGTCCTGCAAAAGATGAAGGAGACGGCAGAGGCGTATCTTGGCCAAAAGGTCGAGCAGGCCGTCATCACCGTTCCAGCCTATTTCAACGATGCTCAGCGCCAGGCAACCAAGGATGCCGGCAAGATCGCCGGGCTCGAAGTGCTACGCATCATCAACGAGCCGACCGCCGCCGCGCTCTCCTACGGGCTCGACAAGCAGAAGACAGGGACCATTGCGGTCTACGATCTGGGCGGCGGCACTTTCGATATTTCAATCCTGGAGATCGGTGACGGCGTCTTCGAGGTGAAGTCGACAAACGGGGATACCTTCCTCGGCGGCGAGGACTTCGACATGCGCCTCGTCAATTATCTCGCCGACGAATTCCAGAAGGAGCAGGGTATCGATCTGCGCCGGGACAAGCTTGCGCTGCAGCGGCTCAAGGAAGCCGCCGAGAAAGCGAAGATCGAGCTCTCCTCAACAACCCAGACGGAGATCAACCTGCCGTTCATTACGGCAGACGCGTCCGGTCCCAAGCATCTCACCATGAAGCTCACCCGCGCCAAGTTCGAGGCGCTGGTGGATGATCTCGTGCAGAAGACGGTCGAGCCTTGCCGGCTGGCGCTCAAGGACGCGGGGCTCTCCGCGGCCGAGATCAACGAGGTGGTCCTGGTTGGCGGCATGACCCGAATGCCGAAAGTACAGGAGGTCGTCAAACAGCTCTTCGGGAAGGAGCCGCACAAGGGGGTCAACCCCGACGAGGTCGTGGCCGTGGGCGCCGCGATTCAAGCCGGCGTGCTTCAGGGCGACGTCAAGGATGTATTGTTGCTCGACGTCACGCCGCTCTCGCTCGGTATCGAGACGCTTGGTGGCGTGTTCACGCGGCTGATCGAGCGCAACACGACGATTCCCACGAAGAAGAGCAACGTCTTCTCCACCGCCGAGGACAATCAGGGCGCGGTCACGATCCGCGTGTTCCAGGGCGAGCGTGAAATGGCGGCTGACAACAAATTGCTCGGCCAGTTCGATCTGGTGGGTCTCCCGCCGGCGCCTCGCGGGGTGCCGCAGATCGAGGTTACCTTCGACATCGATGCAAACGGCATCGTGAACGTCCACGCGAAGGACAAGGGCACTGGGAAGGAGCAGCAGATCCGTATCCAGGCATCGGGCGGCCTCACCGAGGCTGACATTGAGCGCATGGTTAAGGACGCCGAGGCTCACGCGGAGGAAGACAAGAAGCGCAAGGCGCAGGTCGAGGCCAAGAACCAGGCCGAAGCCCTGATCCACACGACGGAAAAGGCGCTTTCAGAGCACGGCTCCAAGGTCAGCGAGGGCGAGCGGCGATCGATTGAAAATGCGATGGCCGATCTCAAGGAGGCGCTCAAGGGCGATGATGCGGGTGCAATCTCCGCGAAATCGCAGGTGCTGGCTCAGGCTTCAATGAAGCTCGGCGAAGCCATGTACAAGCAGTCCCAGGAGAGCGCAGCCTCCGGCGCAGCGGGTACGGGGCCGGGCGGAGACGGCGCGGGCGGCAGAAAAGATGACGTCGTCGACGCCGAGTTCACCGAAGTCGACGACGATAAGAAGAACAAGAAGTCGGCATGACGCCGTGAGCGGCGGGTGTTTGCATGCCTGCTTGCAGCAACTCGACACCCCCGGAGTTCGAGCCGGGGGTTTACTTTTTGAAGCGGGCAAGTGAACAGGTAGGATCGGGGACGACTCAGTGACGGACACGATGAGCATGGACGCGCGCATGGCCAAGCGCTGCTATTACGAAGTTCTTGAGGTCGACCGCACTGCCGCTGAGGGGGAATTGAAATCGGCCTTTCGCAAGCTGGCCATGAAATGGCACCCCGATCGCAATCCTGGCGACAAAACTTGCGAGGCGCGCTTCAAGGAAATCAACGAGGCCTATGAGGTCCTCAAAGATCCGGACAAGCGCGCCGCGTATGATCGCTTTGGCCATGCCGCGTTCGAGAATCGCCCGGCAGGCGGGCCGGGCGGCTTTGGCCCGGATTTTACCTCGGCGTTTTCCGACCTGTTCGAAGGCATCTTCGGCATGGGGGGCGCGCGCGCCCGCTCGGGCCGGGAGCGCGGCGCGGACCTGCGCTACAACATGGAAATCCGGCTAGAGGAGGCCTATTCCGGCAAAACCGCACAAGTCCGCATTCCCACCTCAGTGACGTGCGAGGCATGCTCGGGTTCAGGCGCAAAGACCGGCACGAGACCGAAAACCTGTCCCACCTGCGCCGGACAAGGCCGCGTGCGTCATGCCCAGGGTTTTTTCACGCTGGAGAGGACCTGTCCGAACTGTCAGGGCCGCGGGCAGGTGATCGAAAGCCCCTGTCCATCCTGCTCGGGCTCGGGGAGAGTAATTCGCGAGCGCACTCTCTCGGTCAATATCCCTCCCGGGGTGGAGGACGGCACCCGCATTCGCCTCGCGGGCGAAGGGGAAGCCGGCGTACGCGGTGGTCCGGCCGGGGACCTCTACATTTTTCTTTCCATTGGAGCACACCCGTTTTTCCAGCGGGAAGGAGCCGATCTCCATTGCCGCGTGCCGATCTCGATGGTGACGGTCGCACTGGGTGGCGAATTCGAGGTGCCGGCGATCGACGGGACTAATACGCGCGTGAAGGTGCCGGAGGGCACCCAGTCCGGCCGGCGCTTCCGCATTCATAGCAAGGGCATGCCGGTGCTGCGCAGCAAGCAGTGCGGCGATATGTACGTTCAGGTCGTCGTCGAAACACCGCAGAAGCTCACCAAGCGTCAGCGCGAGTTGCTCGCCGAATTCGAGCGATTGTCGTCCAAGGATACGCAGCCGGAATCGGCTGGATTCTTCGGCAAGGTGAAGGACTTCCTGGCGCGCTCCGCATCCTCCTGATAACTTGCCGCTTGACCCCTGCGTCGGCGCGTCTTACCGGTTAGCTCAGGCTTGTATTTCTCAGTATCGCCCGCGCCAATGCCACTCCCAGCGCTGCAACTTCTTGAAATAAAATTTGAAGAGCAAAAACGCATGTTCGAGCTGAGGAAGGGTGCGCTGGAACGAAGGATCGAGCAGCACATTGCGTTGTTCGAGGAGCGAAGGGACGCTTTCGAAAGAAAAATCGAGCGGCAAATTAAGGATCACAAAAGGAAGCTCGAAGAGAGTTTCGAATCTCTGGATGACGACATGCGCTTTTTCCGCACATGGTTCGAGAAGCCGTTGCGGGTTGGCGCGGTCACGCCTTCGAGCAAGGCGCTCGCGCGCACCATGGCCGCCTATATCGATCCCGCGGCGCCCGGGCCGATCATTGAGCTCGGGCCGGGCACTGGTCCCATCACGGAAGCTCTGGTCGCGCAGGGGATTGATACTGGACGCCTCGTACTGGTCGAATTCGACACAACGTTCTGCCGACTGTTACGGGCGCGGTATCCGTCTGCGACCGTGGTTCAGGGCGATGCTTATGGGCTCAAACGCATTCTCGGAAATTTTCTCCGTGAGCCGGCAGCGGCGGTAGTGTCCGGGCTTCCGCTCTTCACCAAGCCGCTGCGGGTGCGCTTGCGGCTGCTGTTTGAGGCCTTCGGCCTGATGTTGCCGGGCGCGCCGTTCGTGCAGTTCACGTACAACGCCCTCGCGCCAATGCCGACCAGACTCGATCGCGTTCGAGTGGAGGCCTCGGAGCGGGTATGGATGAATATTCCGCCAGCGCGGGTGTGGGTCTACCGCAGAGATTGACGACGGAGGACGGACGACGCACGACAGAAGGACAGCGGCGGAATATGCTCTTGTCGTCTGTCGTGGGTCCTCTGTCGTCTAGACTTTCATGTCCGTCCCGAAAATCTTGGTCATTCCGGGCTCGCTTGGCGCACAATCTTACAATGTGCGGCTTGCCGCGTTGGCGACCAAGGAACTGACAATTGCGGATGCCGACGTCACGCGCATCTCGTTGATCGATTATCCATTGCCGATCTATGACGCCGATCTCGCGGCGCAATCCGAACCGCCGCAGAATGCGGTGCGGCTCAAGCAATTGATGTGTGCGCATCACGGCGTCTTCCTCGCGAGTCCTGAATACAACGCCTCCATCACGGCGCTGATGAAGAATACGATCGACTGGATCTCGATCGTGCGCGAGCACGCAGAGCCGCCGCTGGCCGCCTTCGCGAATCGTGTTTTTGCCTTGGGTGGAGCATCAGCTGGACGCTCCGGGGCGATGGCGTCATTATTGTCGTTGCGCCAGGTGCTCTCGGTCGGCTGCCGGGCACTTGTTTTGGCAGAACAGGTGAGCGTGCCGAATGCCGCTCAGGCTTTCGGCGAAATGGACGAACTCAAGGATTCGCAAGCGGCCGACGAGCTTCGCCTTGTGGTGCGAAGATTGGTCGAGGCGGCGAGCCTTTTGGCCGGCGAATGAATGGGCAGCCGCGCACGGCGAGGATACATGTGAAGCCTGAGCCCCGGGACCGGTTGATCGTAGCGCTTGATGTGCCTTCAGTCGCCGCCGCCGAGGCTCTCGTCGCGCGGCTCGGCGAGACCGTATCCTTCTACAAAATCGGTTACCAGTTGGCGTTCGCGGGCGGCATCGACTTTGCGCGCGCGCTCGCCGGGGCAGGCAAGCGCATCTTTCTCGATCTTAAGCTGCATGATATCGGCCGCACCGTGGCAAGCGGGGTCGAGAGCCTGGCGCGGCTCGGAGCCTCCTTCGTTACGGTACACGCCTACCCTCAGACCATGCATGCGGCGGTCGACGCCCGGGCCGGATCCGATCTTAGGATTCTCGCCGTGACCGTGCTGACGTCCTATGATGATGCGGATCTGGCAGCCGCCGGCTACGATTTCACGGTGCCGGAGCTCGCGCGCGAGCGCGCCGCACAGGCGCGTGACATCGGCATCGACGGGCTCGTGTGCTCAGGACAGGAATCGGCGATGCTGCGTCCCATCGTCGGCCCGGATATGCTGCTCGTCACGCCTGGTATTCGGCCCGCCGGCGCGCAAACGGGCGACCAGAAGCGTGTGGTCACCCCCGCGCTCGCCATCGCCGCGGGTGCCGACTACCTGGTCGTCGGACGGCCGATTATTGCGGCGTCCAACCCGAGCGCTGCTGCCGATGCAATCGTCGCCGAGATTGCCGCGGCATCGACCGCGCATAAACCACCGCCACCGGGATGAGAACATGGCAAAGGGATATTGGATCGCGAACGTCGATATCACGGATCCGGACGGCTACAAGGCTTATGTGGCTGCGAACGCGGAACCATTACGCAAATACGGCGGACGATTTCTGATCCGAGGCGGAAAGTCGGAAAGCGTTGAAGGCAAGCATCGCTCCCGGATTGTTGTCATTGAGTTTCCCGATTTTGCGACCGCTGTCGAATGCTATCGCTCCCCGGAATATCAGAAGGCACTTAAGCTCCGCGTCGGCAAGTCGGATGCTGACCTCGTGATCATCGAGGGCTACGACGGGGTCCAGCCGTGAGTCTGACGCCGCTCCCTTGCAGACATGCCTTTCGCGCGCAGCGAGCCTCCCAGCATTGAGCCCCGCAAGTTCTCGCGTGGCAAAGCCGCCGGCGCACTGCTTGTGGGCAAAGCTCGGCGCTCTTTTTCTGGTGCTGGCCGCCCTCGGCCTGCCCGTCAATGGTCTTGTTAATTACGCGCTCCTCGTCATCGCCACCGTCATCGTTTGCTTTGGCTCGATTTCGCGGCGCCGGCTTGCATGGTTCGCGGCCGTGCTGGCAGTTGTGGTCTGCGCCATTGGGCAAACCTTCTTGCGCGCTCCCCGGATCGAGGAAGGCCATAATATCTTTCTGGTAGACGGCCCAGGCGGTGCGCTCGAAGCCGGATTGCCGCACGCGGCTTTCCAGGTCATGGCCGCGGAGTTCGATGCCAGATATCCCCCGCAACGGCGCTGCAGCCCCGCCGTCTACGGTTGCTGGCGTGGTGACGGCTTTCCGCGCGAGCCGTACGCGTTCTCTGCCGACGGCATCTTCGAGCGGCCCGCGCAATCGCGGCGCGTGAGCGGCATAGCATTCGCCGACCCAACATGGCTTCGCCTCGGTTTCATCAACGAGATTGGATACAACTGGAATTCCCTCGTCAGCGATGTCGAGCGTGCCGCACGCAATACTGTTTTTTGGGCATTCCTGCACCGCTGGCGCCTCGAAATGCCGTGGTTCGTCATGTATCGCTTTCCCGCAGATTACGCCGGCAGCGAGCTCTGTTGGCGTGGCGAGGTGCTGTGGGAACACGCGAGCGAGCAGTTCGAGCTTGTCTCGCATTCTTCCATGCAATGTCGGGTGCTCAGAGATGATGATGCCGGGCGGCGAATCTTCGGCGTCGCCATCAAGCAGGAGCCGCCGCTCGCCATGGAGCTCCGGCCGACCGGCAAGATCAGGATTGCTCAACTGTCAGAGCGGGCAACAGGTATTGTCGCCGTCGGGGTGGTGCTGGCTGCGCTTGTGCGCTGGCGAGCGCGTCGTACCGCAATCGCGTTCGGGCTCATTTCGCTTACGCTCATCGTTGTCTTCCTCAATGATGCGAGCTTCATCGGCGGAGTACGGCCGTTCGATTCCGGCGATGACGGCCTCGTTTATGACGGTTTGGCCCGCGAGATGTTGCGGCAACTCATGCAGGGAAACATCAGCGCGGCGTTGGAGGGCGGAGAGAAGGTGTTCTATTTCACGCCCGGCATGCGATATCTGCGTGTGATCGAGCACGTGATCTTTGGCGAGACTTATCTCGGTTATCTCTCCTTGATCCTCCTGCTGCCCTTCCTGGTGCTCGCGATGTTCCGGCGCTTTTTGCCGCCGGAATTGGCGTTCGCGCTGACGTTCGTGTTTGTTGCCATACCCGTCGGCGTGCTGTTCGGGTCGAGCCTCGTGCAATACGTCAAATGGGCGGCCCGCGGCTTCGCTGATCCCGCTGCCTATATTCTCTTTCTCGCGGGTTTTGTTCTGCTTGTCGGCCGCGACGCAGGCGGTCCGCAGAACGGCCTCGCGGGAGCAAGCGCCGCGGGATTGTTGTTTGCGCTTGCGCTGTTCGTGCGGCCGAACATTGCTCCGGCCGCGGGCGTCCTCCTCGGCGCAAGCGGTGTAGCGGCGCTATGGCAACGGCAATATCGGCGTGTGGCAGGTCTGATTATCGGTTTCGTGCCGGTGCTGGGGATGGCATTCCATAACTGGTTCTATGGCGGTGCTTTTGCGCTGTTCACCGCAACCGCCGCGCATCCTGGCGCGCTGGTAATGCCGCCGTCAGCCTATCTCGCCGCCGCGGGCGAGCTCGCCCATTTCAATCTTCACGGCGAGCATGTCGCCGCGGCGCTGCATCAGCTCGGCGGCTGGCTCGCCGGGCCATCGGAATCCGTTTTCATGGCGCCGGTCAATGCCACGGCACTCGTGATCGTGGCGCGGATGGCGTTATGGAATAGGATCGACCCCTGGCTGCGCCTGACCGCATGGGCAACGCTCGCCCAGCAATGTGTGGGCATCTTCTACGCTACCGCGGGGCGTTATTATTACCTCACCTGGCTGCTCACATTGCTGGTCACGGCGGTCTGGATCGAGCGCGAAGGGCTCGAACTCATGCGGCGCCGCTATCCGAGGGCTGCCGATCGGTTCGCGAATTATCCCGGACGCCGGTTGGTTGGCCGGATATTGCAGCAGATCGGGTAGCAGACGACTGCAAAATACAATCCTAACGCGTAGGCGGCAGCAGCGCGGAGGTGTGGCGCGCGATCATCAGCTCCTCGTCGGTTGGAATGACGTAAAGCGCAAGCCTGCTGCCCTGCCGCGAGATCAGCATCGCATGGGCGGCATTCGCCGCCGCGTCGAGCTCTGCCCCGAGCCATTCAAGTCTTGCGGCGACGCGCGCGCGCACGTCCGCCGAGTTCTCACCGATGCCTGCCGTGAAAACGAAAGCGTCGAGGCCGCCCAAGGCGGATGCCAGCATGCCGGCATGAAGGGCGACCCGATAGGAGAAATGATCCAGGGCGAACTGCGCGCGCGGATCCTTGCTCGCTTGCAGCTCGCGCACATCATTGCTGATTCCGGACAGGCCCTTGAGCCCGCATTCGCGATAAAGCAGATCCGCAACGGCCGCAGCGCTCATTCCTTTCTGTTCAATGAGGTAAAGCAGCACTCCCGGATCGATCTGCCCGGGCCGGGTACCCATCGGAATGCCGTCGAGCGCGGTAAAGCCCATGCTGCTTTCGACGCTGCGTCCGCCAGCGAGCGCGCACATCGACGCGCCGCTGCCGAGATGCGCGACAATCACGCGGGCCGATGCGATTTCCGGCGCGACCTGCGGCAGCCGCGTTGCAATGTATTCGTACGACAGGCCGTGGAAGCCGTAGCGGCGCACGCCCTCGGCATAGAAGCGCTCGGGAATCGCATAGTGATCCGCAATCGCGCTGTGCCCGCGATGGAACGCCGTATCGAAGCAGGCGACCTGGGGCAGATCAGGAAGACGCGCGAGAATTGAACGAATGGGCGCGAGGTTGTGCGGCTGATGCAGCGGCGCGAGCGGCACATATCGCTCAAGACGCGCGAGCACTTCGGCGGTGACCAGAACCGGTCGATCGAAGTCAGGACCGCCATGCACCACCCGGTGACCGATGGCAGTAGGATTGATCCGCAGCTCGTCACGCAGCCAGGCGGCTGCCGCATGCAGCGCCGCGGGTACATCCGCAACGTCCTCTGGACGAAATTCGCGATCGGCAGATTGAGCCCCATCAGCGTCGCTGCCGCGCAGCCGCGGACGCGTGCCGATCCCGTCGATTTGCCCCTTTATCTTGCGCGTCAGCTCCCCGGAGGATTGAGCCGCGAATACCTGGAACTTGACACTGGAGGAGCCCGCATTGACGACGAGGATGGTATCCATCGCAGGTCAGGTGGCCGGCAAGGCCGGCAAGGGTGCGCCAGTGCGGCGCGCGTGCGCGTACAGAACGGCAACGGCGCAGGAGGCCATGCGGGCGCGCACGGAGTCCGCGCGCGAGGTCAGGATGATCGGCACGCGCGCGCCCAGCACGATTCCCGCCGCGTCAGCTTTGGCAAGAAAGCTGAGATTCTTGGCCAGCATGTTTCCCGCTTCGAGATCGGGCACGACGAGGATTTGCGCCCGTCCCGCCACCGGGGACTTGATGCCTTTGATCTCGGCCGCCTGCGGATCGATTGCGTTGTCGAATGCGAGCGGCCCGTCGAGAACGCCCCCGGTAATCTGCCCGCGCTCGGCCATCTTGCAGAGCGCTGCGGCGTCAATAGTGGACGGAATCTTCGGGGTCACGGTCTCGACCGCCGAAAGGATTGCGACCCGAGGCGTGCCGAGACCCACCTGTGTGAACAGATCGATTGCGTTCTGCACGATGTCACGCTTGGCTTCGAGGTCGGGGAAGATGTTGATCGCCGCATCGGTGATGAAGAGCGTTTCGGAATAGGTCGGCACATCCATGATGAAGACGTGGCTGATGCGGCGCGCGGTGCGCA
>Ga0209331_1000120_pt1 | contig 26914 bp, 31 predicted proteins | sample JacPinW_OM3H0_M3_FD_187971 | JGI IMG/M metagenome (GOLD analysis project Ga0209331, IMG submission 187971) | Forest soil microbial communities from Algoma, Ontario, Canada - Jack Pine, Ontario site 1_JW_OM3H0_M3 (SPAdes) (version 2) | ecosystem: Environmental > Terrestrial > Soil > Boreal...
CCGCTAATTCGGATCGAGGACCCAAGTGAGAGCAGGAAAGTCCCGCCGCAAGGCGGGACTTTTTCCTTTTTTGGGTCATCGCTGACCGTCACCCCCGGGCTTGACCCGGGGGTCCATCGACTTTCCAGAAAAATTCTTCCGAAGAGGATGGATGGCCGGATCAAGTCCGGCCATGACACAGTTTGCTGGAGGTATGTGGGTCCGCCCATCCCCGTCATTAAGGTAAACAAACGGTTTAAATTGCCCCTCGCAGTTTAAGCGCGTTAGCTGCCCGCAGCCGCCGCTCCCAGTCGAGCCAGCGGAAAAAACGGGAAGCGATATGTCCAGAAACTGGCGGATCAGTGCATTTAGCGGCGCATTGCTGGCGGCCTATTTTATTCCGGCCTGGACCATCGTCGCCTTCAGGATCGTGGTTTCGCCGATCCAAGGCCTTTATGAGCGGCCGAACGTCGCGGTGGCGCTGTTTATCAGCGATCACCTGCAATGGAGTGCGATGACCACGATCCGCTTCGCCTGGCTGTTGGCCTTGGGCAGGCTCACGGTCGTCGCCTTCTTCGCGATCTCGGTGGTTTTCATCGCCCGCGCGGCGATCCGCAGGAGCGGCGGTTACGAAGAAGCACTCGCGATCGCGCTTTCGATCGGCAGCGTACTCAGTTTTGCGGGCATGGTGCTGGCCTCGAAGGTCGGCGAGGCCGAGGCGCTGCGGCTGCATGCGACCGAACTATTGATGCTGCTGGGAACTGCGATCGTGTTGCTGGTCGAACCTCCCGCAGAGCGAGAGACCGAGCGCAGCGCGGTGGGAGAGGCTCTACCCCTTGAGCAGCCCGAGCTCGCTCACAATCGTTGAGGCTTCCTTCACGGCGTGGTTGGCAGCGGGAACGCCGCAATAGATCGCCTGCTGCAGCAGGATTTCCTTGATGTCGTCGGGCGTGAAACCGCCTTCGGTCAGCGCCGCGCGCACGTGCAGGCGGAATTCGTCCCATTGGCCGAGCGCGACCATGGTGCCGATCACCAGCACACGCCGGGTGCGGTGATCGAAATGCGGCCGGGTCCAGATCTCGCCCCAGGCATGGCGCGTGATCAGGTCGAGGAACTCGGCGTTGAACGAATTCTTGTTGGCGATCGATTTGTCGACCCAGGCATCGCCCAGCACCTTGCGGCGCTGGATCATGCCGTCGTCACGGCGTTGTTGATCGTCCATGGTTGGCCTCCGCCTAGCGTTGCGTTAAAAAGCCGATCACCGCGTCGGTAAAAGCGTGCGGCTGTTCGACGTTGGAAATATGGGCGGCGTCGAGGATCGTTAGGGCGGCGCCCGGTATATGGCTGCGGATCAATTCGCCGGCCGCGATCGGGGTCGCCATGTCGTGGCGTCCGGCGATCACCAGCGTCGGGCTCTTGATCTTCGGCAATAGCGCGCGCTGATCGAGCGTCGAGAGCGCCTCGCAGCAGGCCAGATAGCCTTGTACCGGCGACGCCGTCAGCATCGCCTTCATATTCGCCGTGATCTGCGGCTCGCGCTCGCGGAAATCCGCCGTCAGCCAGCCTGATATCACGGTGTCGGCGACCGCTGCGATGCCGCCTTCCTTCACCGCCTTGATGCGGTTGTGCCAGTTGGTCGGATCGGGATAGTAACAGGCGGTGTTGGAGAGAATGATTTTGCCAAATCGCTCCGGCGCATTGGCGCCCAACCATTGCCCGACCATGCCGCCCATCGACAACCCGCACCAATGCGTCTTCTCGATGTTGAGATCGTCGAGGATCGCCAGCACGTCGCGCCCAAAACGCTCCATCGAATAGGGACCCGGCGGCACGCTGGATTTGCCATGGCCGCGCCGGTCGTAGCGGATCACGCGAAACAGCTGCGTCAGCGCCTTCATCTGCGGCTGCCACATCTGCAAGGTGCAGCCGAGCGAATTCGACAGCATCAGCGTCGGTCCGCCGTCGCGGCCTTCGACCGATACGTTGAGCAGGCAACCGTCGGCATCGATCATCGGCATCGGGACTTCTCCGGGCGTCGCTATTTGTCGTCGAGCGAGGCAAGCAGCCGGTCGATCAGGGTTTGCGAGGCGCCCTGATAGGCCACCGGCTCGAACAGTTTAGTCAGTTTATTCGCACTCAAATGTGCGGTGACCTTTGTATCTTTTGCGAGCACGTCGCGCAGTCGTTTTTTCTCGGCGACGGCCTTTTTGCTGGCGGCTTCCACCAGATGATGGGCCTCGCTCTTGCCGATCGTCTCGGCCAGCGCCATTGTCACCGCTTCCGCCATGATCAGCCCGCCGGTCGTATCGAGATTGGCGCGCATGCGCGCGGCATCGACCTCCAGCCCTTCGGCGATGTCGACGATCGCGGCAAGCGCGCCGGACGTGACCAGCAGCAAATTCGGCAAGGTCGGCCATTCCGCGTGCCAGGGTCCGGCGCTGCGCTCGTGATCCCCGACCTGGGCCGCAAAAATCGTTGCGGCGAGGTTGGGCGCCATGATGGCGGCGGCCAGCGCGGTCGCGGCGGCGACGGGGTTGCGCTTGTGCGGCATGGTGGACGAGCCGCCGCGGCCTTCGCCCGACGGTTCGAAGGCCTCGGCGACCTCGGTCTGCATCATCAGCGATACGTCGCGGGCGATCTTGCCGCAGCTGCCTGCGGCAATCGCAACTACGGACGCCGCCTCGGCGACGCGGTCGCGATGGCCGTGCCATGGTGCATCCGGCAGCGGCAGTTTTAGTTGCTGCGACAGTCTTTCAGCGACCAGCAATCCCTTGTCGCCGAGGGCTGCCAGGGTGCCTGCGGCGCCGCCGAACTGCAGCGCCAGTCCATCACCGCGCAACCGCAGAAATCGCCCCCGCGAGCGATGCAGGGCCGCGGCATATTCCGCAAGTTTTAGGCCGAACGGCATCGGCAGGGCATGCTGCAGCCAGGTCCGCGCCACCATCGGCGTGTCGCGATGTTTTCGCGCGAGGTTTGCGAAGCCGGCGATGGCGCGATCGAGATCCGCAAGCAGCGCCTCGATTGCGGCGCGCAACGTCATCATCGTCGCGGTATCGATCACGTCCTGGCTGGTCGCGCCCCAATGCACATAGCGGGCGGCGTCGGCATCCGCCCTGGCGACGGCTGTGGTGAGGGCCTTGACCAGGGGTATTGCGAGATTGCCGGCACGGGTGGCGGCCTCGGCCAGGACGGCCAGGTCGAATTTCTCGGCCCTGCAGGCTTTCTCGATCGGGGCAACCGCGCTCGCCGGAATGACACCGGTCGCGGCTTCCGCGCGTGCCAGCGCAGCTTCAAAATCGAGCATGTGCTGCAGGTAGGCGAGGTCGTCACATACGGCGCGCATGGCGGCGCTCGACAACATCGGCGCCAGCAAAGGGGATAGGGAACTAGTCATGACAGGCGCGACCTAACCATCCCCGCCAGCCTCTGCCAATCCCAAAGCGCAGACTCCAAACGACCGGCAAGATCGGTCGCGTTTGCGAATATGCATCGCTCATCCCTGATCCGTCCCCTTTCTTTTGCGCCGCGCCTGCTTTACTTGGGGGCATCAGGCGAAGCTACCCAGGAGGCACACCATGGCCATGACGATGAACGGCGAAGTCCAGCTTGCGGCGCCGCGCGAGGCCGTGTGGGCCAAATTGAACGATCCGGAAGTGCTCAAGGTCTGTATCCCCGGATGCGAGGAACTGGAAAGAACCGAGGACAACGGTTTTCGCGCGGTCGCCAAAATGAAGGTCGGGCCGGTGTCGGCGCGCTTCAAGGGGCGCGTGACGCTGAGCGATCTCGATCCGCCCAACGGCTACAAGATTTCCGGCGAAGGCGAGGGTGGCGTGGCGGGCTTCGCCAAGGGTGGCGCCACGGTGGCGCTGGCCGAAAAGGATGGCGGCACGCTGTTGAGTTACGATGTCGAAGCGCAGATCGGCGGCAAGCTCGCCCAGCTCGGGCAGCGGCTGATCAACGGTACCGCCAAGAAACTGGCCGATGAATTCTTTGCGAATTTCGCCAAGGCGGTGCAGGGTTAGCCTTTTACCGAAAGTCCCGGTAGGTCGTATCAAGCCATGCTCCAGGTGAGGTTGCTCATTGCCGGGATGGCCCATATTATGGCCTTGGAATGATTTAATTGTCTGTGCTGCTGTGCAACTGTGCAACGCAGCGGTGCGGCTGAAGAGAGTGCTGAATGGCCAAGATTTCGTTGATCGTGAACGGCAATCCCGTCAATGCCAATGTCGACCCAAGGACGCTACTGGTGCAGTTTCTGCGTGAGAATCTGCGGCTGACCGGCACCCATGTCGGTTGCGATACCTCGCAATGCGGCGCCTGCGTGGTGCATCTCGACGGCAAGGCGGTCAAATCCTGCACCACGCTCGCGGTGATGGCCGATGGCCATGAGGTCAAGACCATCGAGGGCCTTGCGCCCGACGGCGCGCCGCTGCATCCGATGCAGGAAGCCTTCCGCGAGCATCACGGCCTGCAATGCGGCTTCTGCACGCCCGGCATGATCATGACCGCGGTCGATATCGTCCACCGCAAGGGCCACGACCTCAGTGACCACACCATCCGCGAAGAGCTCGAGGGCAATCTGTGCCGCTGCACCGGCTACCAGAACATCGTTGCGTCGATCGCGGCGGGCGCCAAGGCGATGGCGAACTCCGATCTCGCGTAAGAACGTCAGCGTACGGCGACCAAGGAATATTCATGTACGAATTTAAATATCATCGTCCGGCGACCGTGCGGCAGGCCGCTAACCTGCTGGTCAAGAATGAAGACGCCAAGGTGATCGCCGGCGGCCATACCCTGTTGCCGGTGATGAAGCAGCGGCTCGCCAGCCCGCCGCATCTGGTCGACCTCTCCCACATCGAGGGGCTCGACGGCATCGAGATGAAGGGCCGCTCGCTGGTGATCGGCGCGACTGCAAAACATGCCAATGTCGCGACTTCGGCTGTTGTCGGCGAGGCGATCCCAGCGCTGGCCGAACTCGCCGGCATGATCGGCGACCCCGCGGTCCGCCACAAGGGCACCATCGGCGGCTCGCTCGCCAACAACGATCCCACCGCCGATTATCCGGCCGCCGTGCTCGCGCTCGGTGCCACCATCGTCACCAACAAGCGCCGCCTGAAGGCGGAAGAGTACTTTCAAGGCTTGTTCACGACCGCGCTCGAGAGCGACGAGATCATCACCAAGGTGATGTTCCCGCTGCCGAAGAAGGCCGCCTATATCAAATTCCGCAACCAGGCATCGCGCTACGCACTGGTCGGCGTGTTCGTCGCCAAGCGTCCGTCGGATGTGCGTGTCGCCGTCACCGGCGCCGGCTCCGAAGGCGTCTTCCGCGTCACTTCATTCGAGGAAGCATTGAAAAAACGCTTCTCGCCGAAAGTGCTCGATGGCTTGACGGTGCCGGCGGAAGGGCTGAACAGCGATTTGCACGGCAGCGCCGAATATCGCGCGCATCTGATCTCCGTATTGGCGCGGCGTGCCGTCGAGGCCGCGACCGGCAAGGCCTGACATTTGCCTGATCCTGGCTCAGCAAGATTGGCTCTCACATGACTGCATCGGCGCTGCCTTCTTCCGTCGATGCGATGCTCGAACTCCTGACCTCGCGCGGCTATCTCGCGGAGCGTTCGCTGGCGACGGTGACGTATCTGTCGCTGCGCATGGGCCGGCCGCTGTTTCTCGAAGGTGAGGCCGGCGTCGGCAAGACCGAAATCGCAAAAGTGCTGTCGGCTGCCCTTGGACGAAAGCTGATCCGGCTGCAGTGCTACGAGGGGTTGGACGTTGCCTCGGCGGTCTATGAGTGGAACAGCGCTGCGCAGATGATCGCGATCCGGCTTGCGGAAGCGGCCGGCGACACCGATCGCGACAATCTCACGTCCGACATTTTCGCCGAACGCTATCTCATAAAACGGCCGCTGTTGCAGGCGCTGGAGCCGGATGTTGCGGGTGCGCCGGTGCTTCTGATCGACGAGCTCGACCGCGCCGACGAGGCGTTCGAGGCTTATCTGTTGGAAATTCTCTCGGATTTCCAGGTGACCATTCCCGAGCTCGGCACCGTGAAAGCGCCGCAGCCGCCGATCGTCATCATCACCTCGAACCGCACCCGTGAAATTCACGACGCGCTCAAACGCCGCTGTCTCTATCACTGGGTGGATTATCCCTCTGCCGAGCGCGAGCTCGCGATCGTCAAATCGCGGGTGCCTGGAATTTCCGCAAAACTGTCGCAGCAAGTGGTCGGCTTCGTGCAGGCGCTGCGCGATCAGGATTTTTACAAGTCGCCCGGCGTTGCGGAGACGATCGATTGGGCGACCGCGCTGACCGAACTCGACGCCCGCTCGCTGACCCCCCAGGTGGTCGGCGATACGCTCGGCGCGCTGTTAAAATACCAGGACGACATCACGCGGATGCAGGGCGACACGCTGCAGAAGGTTTTGAAAGAGGCGACCAGCGAGAGTTAGTTCGCGCGTCGCAACAAACTGCCGTCATTTCGGGGCACGCGAAGCGTGAACCCGGAATCCAGAAGTTACGGCGCGAGATTCCGGGTTCGCGCTGCCGCGCGCCCCGGAATGACGATGGGGTTTGAAAGAATGACCACCTCGACCGCCACCCCCGTCACCGGCCTGATCGCCGACAACGTCATCGGCTTTGCCCGCGCGCTGCGCGCGGCCGGGATTCCGGTCGGGCCCGGTGCTGTCATCGATGCCTTGAAGGCGCTGCGCCTGATCGAGATCGGCAACCGCGCCGATGTGTTCACGACGCTGGAAGCGATCTTCGTCAAGCGACACGAGCATGCGCTGATTTTCGCGCAGGCGTTCGACCTGTTCTTCCGCGCCGCCGAAGACTGGAAGCACATGCTGGATTCGGTGCCGCTGCCGGAGCATGCCAAGAAGAAGCCGCCGCCGGCCTCGCGCCGGGTCCAGGAGGCGCTGTCGCAACCGCGCACCAGCGAGGTGCCGCAGGCCCAGGAGCAAGACCTCAAGCTCTCGGTGTCCGACAAGGAAGTGCTGCAGAAAAAGGACTTTGCGCAAATGAGCGCAGCCGAAATCGCGGAGGTGACGCGCGCGATCGCGGAGATGAATCTGCCGCAGGCCGAACTACGCACCCGCCGCTATCAGCCCGATCCGCGCGGCTTGCGGCTCGACATGCGCCGCACGCTGCGCGGCAGCCTTCGCACCGGCGGCGACATCATCGATATCCATCGGCTCGGGCGGATCGACAAGCCGGCGCCGATCGTGGCGCTGCTCGATATTTCGGGGTCGATGAGCGAATATACGCGGCTGTTCCTGCACTTCCTCCATGCCATCACCGATGCCCGCAAGCGGGTGTCGGTGTTTCTGTTCGGCACGCGGCTGACCAATGTGACGCGCAGCTTACGGGCGCGGGATCCCGACGAGGCGCTCGCTAGCTGTTCGTCGTCGGTCGAGGATTGGGCCGGCGGCACACGCATTGCCACCTCGCTGCATACGTTCAACAAATTGTGGGGCCGGCGGGTATTGGGCCAGGGCGCCATCGTGCTCCTGATCTCCGATGGGCTGGAGCGGGAGGCGGACGCAAAGCTGGAGTTCGAGATGGACCGGCTGCACAGGTCGTGCCGTCGCCTGATCTGGCTCAACCCGCTGTTACGTTACGGGGGCTTCGAGGCCAAGGCGCAGGGCATCAAAATGATGCTGCCGCACGTTGACGAATTCCGCCCGGTACATAATTTGAGTTCAATCCAGGGGCTGATCGAAGCTCTTTCCTCGGTGCCGCTGCCGCCGCACCACCGCAGCCTGATCCGCTCCGCAGCCTGAAAAGAGGTTTCCATGCTCAATCGCGACGAAGACATTTTGAAAGCGGCTGAGGACTGGCAGAAGGCCGGTCACGGAGTGGCGCTGGCCACCGTGGTCGAAACCTGGGGCTCGGCCCCGCGGCCGGCGGGCTCGAGCCTCGTGATCAATGATGACGGCACGTTCTTGGGCTCGGTGTCCGGCGGCTGCGTCGAAGGTGCGGTCGTCACCGAAGCGCTGGACGTGATCGCGAGCGGCCAGCCCAAAATGCTGGAATTTGGCGTTGCCGACGAGACCGCCTGGAATGTCGGGCTGTCCTGCGGCGGCACCATCCGGGTGTTTGTCGAAAAGGTGGGCCAGTCGTGAAACTCGAGACGCTGAAGGAGCTCAATGCCGAGCGCGCCGCGCGCCGGCCGGTGATCCTGGTCACCGATACCGAAAATGGTCAGCAGCGGCTGGTCAAGGTTGCCGATTTTGTCACGGACCCCCTGCGCGCTGAACTGACAAAGCAGTTGCGGATGGGCAAGAGCGGGATGATCGAAGCCGGCGGCAAGAACCTGTTTCTCAATGTCTATGCGCCGACCGCCAGGCTCGTGATCGTCGGCGCGGTCCATATCAGCCAGGCTTTGGCACCGCTGGCGCGCTCACTCGACTATGACGTGACCGTGGTCGATCCGCGCACCGCGTTTGCGAGCCCGGAGCGGTTTCCCGATGTGCCGCTGATCGCCGAATGGCCCGACGTGGCGCTGCCGCCACTCAACATCGATCACTACACGGCGTTCGTGGCGCTGACCCATGATCCCAAGATCGACGATCCAGCGCTGCTGCACGCGTTTGAACACGACTGCTTCTATATCGGCGCGCTCGGCTCGCGAAAGACCCACGCCAAGCGCGGCGAGCGCCTCCGGGCGCAGGGCGCGAAAGACTCCGACATCGCCCGCATCCACGCCCCGATTGGCCTAGCGATCGGCGCGGTCTCGCCATCCGAGATCGCGGTCGCGATCATGGCCGAGATCACCGCGCAGCTGCGGCTGCCGGCGAAAGAAAAAGAAGCCGCGGCATGAAGTTCGGTCCTGCCAGTCCGATCGAGGCGATCGGCGGCGTCACGGTTCATACGCTGCGTCAGGGGTCGCTGGTGCTGAAAAAAGGCACCACCATCGGTCACGCCGAAGTCGAGGCGTTGACGCGGGCAGGCGTCAAGGAAATCGTCGTGGTGCGGCTGGAGGAGGGGGACGTCTCCGAAGACGTCGCCGCTGCCTCTATCGCGCAAGCCGTCGCCGGCGGTGGCGTCAACGTCGAGCGCGCGTTTACCGGCCGGGCCAATCTGTTTGCCGCGAGAGCCGGCGTGCTGGTGGTGGACCGCGCCAAGATCGACCGCATCAACGGCGTCGATGAGGCCATCACCTTCGCGACGCTGGCCGCCTACAAGCCGGTGGTCGAAGGCGAAATGATCGCAACCGTAAAGATCATTCCGTTCGGCGTCGAAGCCAAACTGGGCGAGGCGGCGGTTGAAGCCGCGAGCGGCGGCGCGCTGCGGATCGCACCCTATGTCATCAAACGGGTCGGTATCGTCTCGACCTTGCTGCCTGGGCTTTCGCCGAAAGTGGTGGAGAAGACCTTGCGGGTGACCGCTGAGCGGCTGGCCCCCGCCGGTGCCGCGATCCTGGCCGAGCGCCGCGTGCCGCATGACGAAAGGGCGCTCAAAACCGCGATCAAGGAATTGCTTGGGCTCGGCGCGGAGCTCGTGATCGTGTTCGGCGCTTCCGCGATTGCCGACCGGCGCGACGTGATACCGGCGGCGATCACGGGTATCGGCGGCGCCATCGAGCATTTTGGCATGCCGGTCGATCCCGGCAATCTGTTGCTGATCGGCAGCGCCGAGGGCGTGCCGGTGCTGGGTGCGCCGGGCTGCGCGCGCTCGCCGGTCGAGAATGGGTTTGACTGGGTGCTGATGCGTCTGCTCGCGGGCCTCAAGGTCACGCGGACCGAGTTGATGAGCATGGGCGTGGGCGGGCTGTTGATGGAAATCGTGACGCGGCCGCAGCCGCGCGAGAGTCTCGTTGCCGACAGCAACCGAAACGTAGCCGCGGTCATTCTCGCAGCCGGGCGATCGACCCGGATGGGCGGTCCCAACAAGCTGTTGGCCGAACTCGGCGGCAAGCCGCTGGTGCGGATCGTGACCGAGCAGGCGCTGGCCTCAAAAGCGACGAACGTCATTGTGGTGACCGGGCATCAGGCCGAACAGGTCGAGAAGGTATTGCAGGGCCTGAAGGTAAAATTCGTGCGCAACCCGCATTTTGCCAATGGCCTTGCGAGCTCAGTGCGCGCCGGCATTTCGGCGGTACCTGAAAATGCCGACGGCGCGGTGATTTGCCTGGGGGACATGCCGCTGATCGATGCACATTTGATCGACCGCTTGATCGAGGCGTTCACGCCGCAGCGCGGCAATCTGATCGCGGTGCCCGTCAGCGACAACAGGCGCGGCAATCCGGTGTTGTGGTCGCGCCGCTTCTTCAACGAATTGATGACGCTCGACGGCGATATCGGCGCCCGCCATCTGATCGCGCGGCACAGCGAGGCGGTGGCGGAAGTCCCGGTCGACGGCCACGGCGCGTTTTTGGATATCGACACCCCGCAGGCGCTCGAGGCGGCGCGAAGAGCGTAGAAAGGGTGGGCAAAGCCAACGGGTCGGCGCGAAGCGCCGCCCGATGACAGGCTCCGCGTGCCCACCATTTGCTCAGAAGAGAAAGATGGTGGGCGCGGCGCAAGAGCGCCTTTGCCGGCCCTACGCAGTCCAATTTTCAATCCCTCGTTCACCAAGTTGAAACGTCCTCTCCCTTAAGTTTGCGGCCGCCTGGCCTCGGGGGAGGGGATCTTGATCGTTTCGACGGCCGTCGCGCAACGCCGCGCGCTGTTTCTTCTTGCGCTGACCTTGGTGCTCGGCGCATCGCGCTACGTTACGGAATCCTGGGCGGCCGGCGCGTTCGCGATGGGCAAATGCGGCGCCTATGGCCAGGCCTACGACTATCCGGCCGAAAACGCGGCGCGCGCCGCGGCGCTCAAGCAGTGCAAGGGCGATTGCACGGCGGTGACGATGAAGCGCGCCTGTGCGGCATTATCGATCGACATGACCAACCCCTGCGGTGCCCATGGTTACGCGATAAAACCCCACATTTCGAGCTCGCTCAACGAGGCGACGAAAAAATGCTACGAATTTGGCGGCAAGGAATGCGTGATCCGCGCCTGGGCCTGCGACGCCAAGGGGTAGATTCAGCAATCGTCATTGGCAATTGTCGTTCCGGGGCACCGCGCAGCGGTGAACCCCGATGCGCAATTGCGCATCGTGGAATCTCGAGATTCCGGGTTCGATGCTTGGCATCGCCCCGGAATGACAGTGGAAAAACAACCCATGCAATTCGACACCAAGATCGCGGTCGTGATCCGGACCGACCTTGAGGCGTGGCAGAAGCTGAACGTTGCGTCGTTCCTGACCTCAGGGATCGCGGCGGCATTTCCCGACTGCATCGGCGAGCCCTATGAAGACGGGTCCGGCACAAAATATCTGTCGCTGATCGGCCAGCCGATCCTGATCTACGGCGCCGACGGGCCGGCGCTCACCCGCGCGCTCGAGCGGGCGCTGGCGCGAAATGTAACGCCTGCGGTCTATACCGAGGACATGTTCAAGACCACGCATGATGCAGCCAACCGCGAGGCGGTGAGGGCGGTAATCCGTGCCGAGCTCAATCTGGTCGGTCTCGCCATGCGCGCCGAGCGCAAGGTGATCGACAAGATTGTGGATGGCTTGAAGTTTCACAGCTGACCGGCGTTTCATTGCTGTTCACTGAGCAGTGTCGTCATTCCTGGGCTTAGCCGTCCGAAGGACGGCGTCGCTTCCGCTCGCCTATGCCCGGGCATCTACGTCTTGGCAACCGGAAGACGGGACAGCCCGGCCATGACGAGGCCGAATGGCAGCACTTCTCGAAATGGACGCCGACGTGAAGACCAACGCGGTCCGGCATTTATTGACAATGACTGACCAGTCAGTCATATTTAGCAAACGCCAAGTGTGCGAACCGCTCCAAGGGAGGGATATCAGCGATGCCAGCCAAGCGCCGGCGCGCCGAGAAGGCCGCGCCAGTCAAGCCGTCAACGCCGGCCTTGCCGGAGGCCACCTTGCCAAAACCCGCATCCAGCCGCGCCGCACGCGCGGCGGAGCGGCGGGCGGCCATCATCGAGGCGGCGCTGGATGAATTCATCGCGCGCGGCTATGCCGCGACCCGGCTCGACGATGTCGCCAGCCGCGCCGGCGTCGCCAAGGGCACGATTTACCTGCACTTCGCCGACAAGGAGACACTGTTTCAGGAACTGGTGCGGACCGCGCTGGTGCCGCTGATCGGCCGTCTTGCCGCGCCGCCGCCTCCGGGCGGGTCGGTCCGTGCGGCGCTTGAGAACTTCGCGCAGACCTTTGCGCGGGAGGTGGTATCGACGCGGCGCGGCGACATCCTCCGCCTGATCGTCGCCGAGGGCGCGAGGTTTCCGAGCGTCGCGGACTTCTATTACCGCGAGGTGGTGTCGCGCGGCCTCGCCGGCATGCGGGCGCTGCTCGAGCTCGGCATCAAGAGCGGCGAAATCCGGAACCAAGGCCTCGCGCAGTTTCCGCAGATCGTGGTCGCCCCCGTCATTGTCGCCGTGATCTGGCAGGGACTGTTCGCCCGGCACGCGCCGCTCGACGCGAGCGAGATGTTTCGCGTCCATCTCGACCTGATTTTTGGCGAACGGAGGACGACATGACTTCGTCGCGAAGGGTTTTGCAAATTTTGGTAGCGCTGGCGCTTGCGGTGGTGCTCGCCGGCTGCAACGAGCGCAAGGATCCGGGCTTTCAGGGCTGGGTCGAAGCCGACATGATCTTCGTCAGCCCCGACGAAACCGGGCGCGTCACCCGGCTCAGCGTTCGCGAGGGCGAAGAGGTCAAGACCGGCGAGCAAATCTATGCCGTGGACGATGATCTGCAGCTCGCCGACTTGAACCAGAACAAGGCAACGCTTGCCAATGCCCAGCAGACCTATGACCGCGCCGCCTCCTTGAGCAAGACCGGCTCCGGGACCCAGGCCAATCTTGACGCCGCCGTCTCGGCGCTACGGGTCGCCGAAGCCCGCGTCAAAACCTCGGAGACGAGACTGGCGCGGCGGATCGGCTTTGCGCCGGTCAGCGGCACCATTCAGCAGATCTATTTCCGCGAGGGCGAGATGGTGCCGGCGCAGCGACCGGTGCTGTCGATCATGCCGCCCGGCAACATCAAGCTGAGGTTCTTCGTTCCGGAGACGGAGCTGCCGAAGCTTGTGATCGGCGACGAGGTGCGCGTCAGTTGCGACAACTGCGCCGCCGATCTCACGGCAAAGATCTATTTCATCGCGACGACGGCGGAATATACCCCGCCCGTGATCTACAGCCTCGAGGAACGCAACAAGCTCGTCTACCTGATCCAGGCGCGTCCCGCGCGGCCCGATGCGTTGCGGGTCGGCCAGCCGATCAGCGTCTTTCTCAACGCCAAGACACCTGTAGCGGACAAGCAATGACCGAGACGCACGCTTCCGTATCCGACATCGCGATCGATGTCAGGGGCCTGACAAAATCTTTTGGTGGGCGCGAGGTGGTGCATGATCTGTCGATGCAGGTGAAGCGCGGCACCATCTACGGCTTCCTCGGCCCCAACGGCAGCGGCAAGACCACCACCATCCGCATGCTCTGCGGATTGCTGACGCCCGACAGCGGCGAGGGCACGTGTCTGGGCTACGACATTCGCCGAGACGCCGACAAGATCAAGCGCCGGGTCGGCTACATGACGCAGCGCTTTTCCCTGTATCAGGATCTTTCGGTGCGCGAGAACCTGGAATTCGTCGCCAGGCTCTATGGTGTGCCCGACCCTCAGGGGACTGCACGCGACATGATAAAACGCCTCGGCCTGACGGGGCGCGAGGCGCAGCTCGCCGGAGAGCTTTCCGGTGGCTGGAAGCAGCGGCTGGCGCTCGGCGCCTGCACGCTGCCCAATCCGCAATTGCTGCTCTTGGACGAGCCGACCGCGGGCGTCGACCCAAAAGCGCGACGCGATTTCTGGAACGAGATCCACGCGCTGGCAGCCGATGGGCTGACGGTGTTGGTCTCGACCCATTACATGGACGAAGCCGAGCGCTGCCACGAGATCGCCTATATCGCCTACGGTCATCTATTGGCACACGGCACCGTCGACGAAGTCATCGCGAAATCGGCGCTGACCACGTACACGGTGACCGGCGAGGACCTTCACAAGCTCCAGGATGAGCTCGCCGGCAAGCCCGGTATCGACATGGTGGCGCCGTTCGGCACCAGCCTGCACGTCTCCGGCCGCGACAAGGCCGCGCTCGAAGCCACCATCGCGCCCTACCGCGCGGAACCGCGATGGCACTGGCAACCTGGCGAGCCGTCGCTGGAGGATGTCTTCATCGAACTAATGACCCGCTCGAAGGATAATTTCCAATGAGTGTCGTTGCCGAGCAAGCCAGCCACGCGAGCGAGGTAGCCGAGCCGCGCTTCGGTTTCTGGCGCCGCAGTTTTGCGATGGTGATCAAGGAATTCATCCAGCTCCGACGCGACCGCGTCTCGTTCGGGATGATCGTGATGATCCCGGTGATGCAACTCCTGCTGTTCGGCTACGCCATCAACACCACGCCGCGCAATCTGCCGACCGCAGTCCTGTTGCAGGAGGATTCTGACCTCGCGCGCTCGATCCTGAAAGCGCTGGAAAATACCGCCTATTTCCGTTTCACCCGCGAAGTGCACGATGTCGCGGAGTTCGACAATCTCCTGCAGTCGGGCAAAGTCTTGTTCGGCGTGGAAATTCCCCGCGGTTTTGAGCGCGCGGTGCGGCGTGGTGACCATCCCTCGCTGTTGGTCGCGGCTGACGCGACCGATCCGGTCGCCGCTAGCGCGGCGTTGTCGTCGCTCAGCGTCGTGGTGCAGACCGCGCTGCAGCACGATTTGTTTACGGGCGACCCACCGTCGCTGCCGTTCGAGATCCGCGCCCATGCGCGCTATAACCCGGCCGCCTCGTCGCGGCTCAATATCGTGCCGGGCCTGGTCGGCACCATCCTGACCATGACCATGCTGATCTTTACGGCGCTTTCAGTGACCCGCGAGATCGAGCGCGGCACCATGGAGAGTCTATTGTCGATGCCGATCAAGCCGGTCGAAGTGATGTTCGGCAAGATCATTCCTTATGTGCTGGTCGGCTTCGTCCAGGCGACCCTGATCGTCGGCATCGGTGTGCTGCTGTTCGGGGTGCCGGTGCGCGGCAGTCTTGTGCTGCTGGCGCTGCTCTCGACATTGTTCATCACCACCAATCTTTCGATCGGCTACACGTTTTCCACTATCGTGCAGAACCAGCTGCAAGCGATGCAGCTGTCGATGATGTTCTTCCTGCCCAGCATTCTATTGTCCGGCTTCATGTTTCCGTTCGCGGGCATGCCGATCTGGGCGCAATACATCGGCGAAGGCCTGCCGCTCACGCATTACGTGCGAATCGTGCGCGCCATCATGCTGAAGGGCGCGACGCCGCAGAATTTGCAGTATGATACAATTGCACTGATTGCACTGATGTTGTTCGCCATGACCATTGCGGTGACGCGCTTCCGCCGCACCCTCGATTGATGCAGAATACATAGCGTTTTCGAGCGAAGTGGATACCGGTTCGCGCTAAGAAAACGCGTCAAACAAAAAGGCTGCGTCGGGGGACGCACGATGCTCGGGTTATGGCGCGGCAAAAGTGAACAACGATCCGCGGCGTCGGCCGGGTTCGATCACGCCCTGATGCGGGAGGTGATGCAGACCGAATTGGTGCGGATCAAGGCGCTGATCATCACCGCACTGGTTCTGCTCGGCGTTGTCTGGACCGTCGATCTGATCGACCCCGAAGGGCTGGAGCACATCTGGCGCGGCCGGTTCCGTCCGATCTATCTCAGCGTCATCCTTGCTCCGTTTATCCTGTTTGAGCTGTGGGTGCAGGGCAATATCCGCCGGCATCTGAGGCTCGACCGCGACGTGGCGGCGATCCGGCGATATCTTAGCGTGCTGATCGAAACCTCGTTGCCGACCATCGGGCTGGCGGTGCATATCCGAAACATGGGGCCGGTCGATGCACTCGGCTTCGTGATGCCGTTCGCCTATTTTATCTTCATCGTTCTCTCGACGCTGCGACTTGACTTCTGGTTGTCGACCTTTACCGGCTTCGTTGCGGCGGCCGAGCTGTTTTACATGGCGATGTTCTATCATCCGGTCGCGACCGCCGACCCTCCGCCCTTCATCTGGTATCACGCCGCGCGCAGCATGATGCTGCTGATATCAGGGGTTTTGGCGGGTGCGGTCGGGGTTCAGTTGCGCCGTCAATTCGCGGCCTCGGTCGCGGCCGCGACCGCGCGCGATCGCGTCACCAACCTGTTCGGCCAGCACGTCTCGCCGCAGGTGGCAGAACGGCTGCTGCGCGAAGGCCCGAGCACCGACAGCGACATCCGCCGGGTCGCCGTGATGTTCGTCGATTTCCGCAGCTTTACCGCGGCGGCGCGCTCGCGCTCGCCAAAGGACGTCGTCGATCGGCTCGACGGCGCGTTCGCGGTGCTGGTCGAAATCCTCGACCGCCACGGCGGCATCGTGAACAAGTTTTTGGGCGACGGATTTCTGGCGCTGTTCGGCGCACCGTTCGAGGTCGCCGGCGCCGCGCATCATGCGGTCGCAGCGGCACGTGAAATGCTCACCGCGATGGAGCACATCAACGAAGCATCGCACTGGCCGCTGCGGATCGGCATCGGCATTCATTTCGGCGAGGTGGTCGCCGGCAATATCGGCTCGCCCCGGCGCAAGGAATACACCGTGATCGGCGACACCGTGAATCTTGCGGCGCGGCTGGAAGCGCTCAACAAGCAATTCGGTTCGCAAATCCTGATCTCGGCAACCGTCCGCGACGCGCTCGGCGAAGACGGAAGCGACGCCGTCTCGCTTGGCGAAGTCGCGATCAGGGGCTATGACCACCCGATGACGGTGTGGCAATTGGGATAGGGAGAGATAAAATGCAACGGCGTTATATCACCGTGGACGTTTTCACCGACCGCGCCTTCGGCGGCAATCCGCTTGCGGTAGTGCTGGATGCCGGCGGGCTGTCGACCGCGCAGATGCAGGCGATTGCGTCCGAGTTCAATTATTCGGAGACGACGTTCGTGCTGCCGCCGCGCGATGCCGCGCATGATGCGCAGGTTCGCATTTTCACGGTTCGCTCCGAAATCCCGTTCGCGGGCCATCCCAATGTCGGGACCGCCTTTGTGCTGGCGACGCAGGCTGCAAAGCTGCCGGAGCGATTCCTGTTCGAGGAAGGCGCCGGCCTCGTGCCGGTTGAGGTTCTGACAGAGCAGGGCAAGGCGGTCGGCGCCGAACTCACCGCGCCGCAGCCGCTCAGGAAACTGACAGCGTTCAGCGCCGAACAGGCCGCTTCCTGCCTGTCGCTCTCGGCAGCGGATGTCATGACAGATCGGCATCCGCCGCTGATTGCCTCGGTCGGGCTGCCGTTCCTGATCGTGGAACTAAACTCGCGCGACGCGCTGAGGCGTGCAAAACCCGACGCAGCCGCATTTGCCCGCGCGTTCCCGTGCGACGGCAGCGATGCGATCTATTTCTATACACGTGACGTAGCGCCATCCGAAAAACCATGCGACCTGCAGGCGCGGATGTTTCACCCGGGATCGAGCGGCCTTTCCGAAGACCCCGCTACCGGAAGCGCCACCGTCGCCGCCGCGGCGCTGCTCGGCGATCTCTCAAGTGAACGGGATGGCGAATTGAAGCTGCGCATCGGGCAGGGCTTTGACATGGGGCGGCCCAGCCTGCTGCAGACGCGGGTGCGGAAGGAGAAGGGCGTCACTGCATCTGCGCATGTCGGCGGGGCTTGCGTGCAGATGATGGAGGGCACGTTTCGGTTGGCTGGCGAGGGGTGAGGCGGCGCGTGAAGCCCTCCTTCGTCATTCCGGGATGCGCCCCTTGGCGCAGGCCCGGAATGACGGCCTTCACGCCTGCGGCGCGACCAGATTCTCTACCCTCACCCCGTCGCGCTCCTCGATGATCTCGGCAATCCATTGCCGGTGGCAGTGCAGATGATCGCGCTCGTAGCAGAGAATGCAGACAGGTCCGGATTTCTTGACCAGCGCGGAGAGCTCGTCGAGTTCTTCCCTCGCTTGCGGCGTCTTCAGATGTTTCGCGTAGATCTTGTGGAGCGCCTCGAATTTGCCGCCGCGCGCGGCTTCGCGCCCTTCCTTCGGTGTGCCGAGCCCGCGCAGATGCAGATATGAGATGCCGCGTTCGTCGAGTCCGGCGGCAAGCTGGTTCTTGGAAAATCCGGGCCGGCGCGAGGAGGCGACAGCGCGGACGTCGACCAAGAGCTTCACTCCCGAGCGTTCCAGCTCGTCGAGCACCGCTTTCGGCGGCGTCTGCTCATAGCCGATGGTGAAGAGCTTTTTGGCCTTGGCCATCGCATGCCCTGATTATTTCACGCGTTCGATCAATTCCATCGCGCCGGCCGGTGCGCGCACCTTGCCCTCGTGGATCACATAGGCGAATACGTCGCGCGGGGCTTTCTTGGCGCTTGTTGGATCGACGCGCGGCAGATCGTCCGGTTCGCCGCCATCGGCCCATAGCTGCAGCCGCTTCGCCCAGGCGTCGAGCGCCTTTGGCTGATAGCAGGTCGCAATCTCGTCATTGCCCTTCTGCAACCGCGCATAGACGAAATCGCCGGCGACGTCCGCGATCGCCGGATAGCTACCGTGCTCGGCGAACACGACAGGTGTTTGAAATTTTCGCAGCAGCGCGATGAACTCCGGCACGCAAAAGCTGGCATGGCGGACCTCGACCACATGGCGCAGCGCGCGTCCCTCGAGCTTGCGCGGCAGCAATTCCAGAAACTTGCCAAAGTCCGCTTCGTCGAATTTCTTGGTCGGCGCGAATTGCCAGAGCACCGGACCCAGGCGATCGCCGAGCTCAAGCACGCCGGTGTTGTAAAAATACTTGATGGAATCGCCGGCCTCCGCCAGCACCCGGCGGTTGGTGGCAAAGCGTGGCCCTTTCACCGAGAACACAAAACCATCGGGCACTTCGCGCGCCCATTTCCGAAAACTCTCCGGCTTTTGCGAGCCGTAATAGGTGCCGTTGATCTCGATCGAGGTCAGCTTTGAAGCCGCATATTCCAGCTCTTTGGCCTGCGTCAGCTTTTCCGGATAAAAAACCCCGCGCCACGGCGCAAAAGTCCAGCCGCCGACGCCGATATAGATATGGCCTGAGTTCTTCGAAGCGGATTTTGCAAGCGCTTTGATTTCGGTCGCTTTGGTCTCAGGCGCCTTGGTTACCGGCGTCTTGGTTACCGGCGTCTTGCTTGCGGATTTTTTGGGTGTCTTGCTCACCGGCTACTCTCGTCGCGAACGGAACCTGGTCGGGCCGAGCCTAGTCAAATCAATCGTGATTGGCCAGTTCGCTCGCGGCGGCGCGAGCGCGTTTACGGAGGCCCGGCGTTCACGCTAGAATGACAAAAAAAGGAGAACAAGATGCGGTCGATTATTCTGGCGGTTATTGCCATGTTGCCTTCTGTTGCCATTGCCGGCGAGGTCGACGAAGCGCACCGGGACGCGGTGGTGGGACGCGACTCCTACTGGAATTGTCTGGCACAGGAATATAACCGCGACAGCAACAAGGCCATGTCGGGACAGGATTTTACTTCCCTGATTGCCACCGTATGTCCGTCCGAACGGCAGAATTTTCGGGTGACGCTGGTCGATTATCTGTCGACGCAATTTCCCGATGTCGATGCGGGCGCACACATGACCACCGCCAATAGCGCGATCGCGGCAGCGCAAAAAGACATCGTGACCGCCTTCATCAAGCACAAGGCGCCGAAATAGTTACCCAAATTGTCAGTAAAGCGTTGCAGGTCTGTTTGCACGGAGTGTATTTGGATCGACGGGCTGACGGGATATCGAGATGGAATCGGAAAAACTAGCGGGCATTTTGGGTGCACTTGTCGCGGCAGCCGTGCTGGGGATGGCGTTCTTCTACGTGCCGATCGGACAAACCAGCAAACCTGCAAAGCCGATCAAGGCCGAGCAGCAGGCCGCACCGGCCCCGCCGCCCGTCAGGGGTCCGGTGGTCCGCGAGGTGCCGCAATAGGCGGGTTTCCGCGCGGGGCCCCTTGCGGAAGGCGGGGATCGCGCCTATCTAATGCCCAACGGCGACGTCGATGCGTGATAGCTCCGGCGCTGGGACGACCACTGAATAGATCGGCTGCGCCGGATGTACGCGCACCCCCTGTTCGTGGTCGTTGGCATTTTAGGGCCTGTTTTGCCCCCTTTCAGGCTTCTGCAACCCCGGTTTCGGACCGGCTTGGCTTCGCCTCGGCTCCGTTTGGCTTCCCTTGGCTTCCCCCGGCGGCGCAGATATACGCTTGGCCCTCATGAATGAAGCCATCAGACCGGGCCCCGAAGGCCCGCCGCGGGCGGTGGCGTTGCCGGAGCTTTCGGTCGTCGTCCCCACCTTCAACGAGCGCGACAACGTCTTAACGCTGTTTCGGCGATTGGAGACCGCGCTCGCCGCTGTTGCTTTTGAAGTAGTATTCGTCGACGACAATTCCCCCGATGGCACCTGGGATGTCGTGCGCGGCCTGGCGCGGCAGGATTCCCGTGTCCGCTGCATCCGGCGGATCGGTCGGCGCGGCCTGTCCGGCGCCTGCATCGAGGGCATTTTAGCATCGAGCGCGCCCTATGCCGCGGTCATCGATGCCGATTTGCAGCATGACGAGACGCAGCTTGCAAAAATGCTGGCGCTGCTGCAAGGCGGCAAAACCGATCTCGTCGTCGGCAGCCGCTATATCGAAGGCGGCAGCGCCGACAGTTTTGACAAGCAGCGCGCCGGCGCCAGCGCGCTCGCTACCGAAGTCGCAAAACGCGTGCTGCGGATCAAGATCGCCGACCCCATGAGCGGCTTCTTCATGATCCGCCGGGACCAGTTCGAGCAACTGGCGCCGCAGCTGTCGACCCAGGGTTTTAAGATCCTGCTCGATGTCGTCGCCAGCGCGCGGGGCGATCTCCGCGTGACGGAAATTCCCTATGCCTTCGGCTCGCGGCTGCACGGCGAGAGCAAGCTCGATTCGATGGTGGCGCTGGATTTCTTGGGCCTGGTGCTCGCCAAGCTGACCAACGACGTGGTGTCGCTGCGCTTTTTGTTGTTTGCGATGGTCGGATCGACCGGCCTGTTCGTGCATCTGGCCACTTTGTTCGTCGCACTCAATGTATTTCATTGGCGGTTTCCCGAGGCGCAGGCCTGCGGCGCGGTCGTCGCCATGACCAGCAATTTCATCCTCAACAATTTTCTCACCTATCGCGATCAGCGGTTGAAGGGATTTGCGATCCTGCGCGGGCTGTTGTTGTTTTATCTCGTCTGCAGCGTCGGACTGTTCGCCAATGTCGGCGTCGCATTTTCGGTTTACGATCAACAGCCGATCTGGTGGCTGGCCGGTGCGGCCGGCGCGCTGATGGGCGTGGTGTGGAATTACGCGATGTCCGGGCTGTTCGTCTGGCGCAAGCGATGAACCCGTAGAAACCCTTAAATGGCTCCAAACGATTTGCGGCTGGTCCGCAACACGGCGATGACGATATCGGCGCTGGTGGCGCTGCGGCTGGCCGCCGCCGCCTGGACGCCGCTGACCTTCGACGAAGCCTATTACTGGATGTGGTCGAAACATCTCGCGGGCGGCTATTACGATCACCCGCCCATGGTCGCCGCCGTGATCCGGCTCGGCACCGTGATCGCCGGCGACACTGAACTCGGCGTGCGGTTGGTGTCGATCTTGCTGGCGCTGCCGATGAGCTGGGCGGTGTTTCGCACCGCCTCGATCCTGTTCGGCGGCTGGCGGGTGGCTGCGACCGCGACCATCCTGCTCAATGTCACGCTGATAGCCGCGGTCGGCACCATGATCGTGACGCCGGACGCGCCGCTCTTGGTGGCCTCGAGCTTTGTCTTATTTTTTCTCGCAAAAGTGCTGGAGAGCGGGCGCGGCGCCTGGTGGCTTGCGGTCGGCGCCGCGGTCGGCGCGGCGCTATTGTCGAAATACACGGCCATGTTTTTCGGCCCGGCAATCCTGATCTGGCTGGTCGCCGTCCCAAAACTGCGGCGCTGGCTGATCTCGCCCTGGCTCTATCTCGGCGGCGTGGTTTCGCTGGCGCTGTTCTCACCGGTTTTTCTCTGGAACGCCGATCACCATTGGGTTTCCTTCATCAAGCAGATCGGCCGCGCCCGCATTGAGGATTTCAGGATCGCGTTCGTCGGCGAATTGATCCCGACCCAGATCGCCTTCGCCACGCCCCTGGTGTTCATCCTCGGCGCAATGGGGCTTTACGCGATCTCCAGGCGCAATGCCGGTGCGTCCGCCGCGCGCGCGCTGATCAATGCGACGTTCTGGACCATCGTTGCGTATTTCATCTGGCATTCGCTGCACGCCCGCGTCGAGGCCAACTGGTTCGCACCGGTCTATCCGGCCTTCGCGATCGCGGCCGCGGTTGCCGCCAACATCACGCGATGGGAAATGCGCCAGCAGCGCATCGTCGATTTCTGCGCGCGCTGGGCTCTGCCTGCCGGCATCGTGATGTTCGTGCTGTTGATCGTGCAGGCCGATACCGGCTTGCTCACGCTCTCACGCCGCGATGCCACCGTGCGCAGCGTCGGCGTCGGCTGGCGTGAGCTTGCGCGCGAGATCGAAGCGGTTCGTCTGCGCGTTGGCGCGACCTGCGTGCTGGCGCCGGACTACGGCACCACCAGCTGGCTCGCCTTCTACCTGCCGAAAGGGAGCTGCGTGGTGCAGCCGACGCAGCGCATTCGCTGGGTCAACATGCCCGAGCCTGATCCGGCGCTGCTTGCGGGAAAACTGCTCTTTGTGGCGGAGGCGTTTCCCGGCGGGCCGTATCTGAGCCAGGAGTTCGCGCGCGTCGAGAGGGTTGCTGAACTGCCGCGCAAGCGCGGGCCGCTGACGATCGAGACCTACGCGCTCGATCTTTTGGAAGGGGCAAGGGGCGAGGTGCTGGATTCTTCGCTGCCGCCGGAACTGGAGTGAGGGACGCGGCCCGTAGCATTCGTCATTGCCGGGCTTGACCCGGCAATCCATCTACTTCGCAAGATTCGTTCGAAGATTGATGGATACGCGGGTCAACCCCGCGTATGACGACTGAGAAAAATATTCCGCCGCCCTGTCGGATCGCTCCGCCCCGGAACGTCTTGTAACCTGGGAACGTCAAAATCCACCAATCCCGAGGTCCCGCCATGAGCAGTTCCACCCAGAAATCCGCCAATAGTCCCGCCCTAAAACCCGCCGCCGAGCTCGCGCGCGCCAGCAATTTTCGGTTTCCCAATGAAAGCGCCGAATATCGCCGTGCCCGCGAGGCGCTGCTGGCGGAAGAGATCGAGCTTCGCCGCCACATCGAGCGTGTCGCCGAGCAGCGCCGCGCCTTGCCGCCGGGCGGCGAGGTCAAAAAGAATTATGTATTCGAGGGTGAAAGGGGACCTGCGTCTTTCGCCGATCTGTTCGGCGACAAGCAGACGCTGGTCATCTACAGCTACATGTTCGGGCCGCAACGCGAAGGGTCTTGCCCGATGTGTACCTCGTTCATGGGCACGTGGGAGCACAAGCTGACCGACGTCGAGCAGCGCGTGGCTTTGGTTTTTACGGCGCGCTCGCCGATCGGCCGGCTGGTCGCTGCCAAGCGGGCGCGGGGCTGGACCAGGCACAGGGTTTATTCGGACACGTCAGGCGATTACACTCGCGATTACGTCAGCGCCGAAGATGCTGATGTTCCGGGCTACAACGTGTTCACGCGCCAAGACGGCAAAATCCATCATTTCTGGGCCGGCGAGATGGGAGCGGTGACGGCCGATCCTAGCCAGGATCCGCGCGGCGCGCCGGATATGGACCCGCTCTGGACCATCCTTGACACCACGCCCGAGGGGCGGGGAACCGACTGGTACCCGAAGCTGAATTATTGAGAAAGCGCGGACATGGTTAACGCCGTAAATGCGCGGGTTTTCCCGCGCTTTTACGGGTGAAAATGTCGAATGCCCAACATCTGCCCGCACTTAATCTGCATTTAACTAAAAGTCGCCTTAATGACGCTCCGCGCCTCTGCGAGATGCTGAACGGGAACCCAAACCGGCTGCGGCATCGAGAGGAAAAAAGGTGGAACTGTCCTGGGCGCTAGTGGATGAGTACGAGTAAAGTTAAGACGGTCGCGGCGGGCAGCCGCAAAAAATCCTCCCGAAGAACTTCTCTCCATAACCTCCTTGGCGGCACTGCGGTTGCTTGTCTTGTCGTCGGCTGCGGTTGGACCGTGTACAACAATATTATCGCAGCGAGCGTCTATCCGACGCTCGGCAGCGCCCGCTACGACGAGCCCGTGATCAAGCCGCAGATGAGGCTCGCCGCGCGGTCCGCAACCCAGGCCGTCAACGAGGTGTTTGCGGCGCTGCCCGAAACGGCTCCGGTGATTTCGAAGCCGGCAACCGTCGCCTCGATCACGCCGACCATGTTCAACGAACGGTTTGCCGCGTCCGAGGCGCAAGGTGTCGCGTCGAATGCCGCGAATGCGCCCGTGCCGGGCGAGGCGCCGAAGCTAGCCGAAGCGCCAAAGCCCGCAGCCGCGTCAAAGGTCGCCGAGGCGCCGAAGCCGAAAGAAACGCCGGCGCCCGCGCCCGTAAAGGTCGCAGCACTTCCCGTTCCGCCCGCCGCCGCCGAGACCAAGACGGCGAAAGCGCCGGGTACTTCCATCCGCGACATGGCGCAGCGCGCCAAAGCGGCTGTCATGTCGATCGCCTCCAACGAGAAGCATTCGATCTTCGAAAAGCTCTGGGGCAAGCAGCCGTCGCAGGGCTCGCTATTGGCCTACGCTTCCGCCGACGCCAGCATCACCGGCAGCCTTTCCAGCAGCCTTGGGCAAAACCAGAATCCGGCGCTCGGCGGATCGGCGCCCTACGACCGCTCGACTGCGGTCTACGATATCTCTGCGCACATGGTGTACCTGCCCGACGGCACCAAGCTCGAAGCGCATTCCGGCCTCGGCGACAAGCTTGACGATCCATCTTCCGCGAAGATCCGGATGCGCGGCGTGACGCCGCCGCACATCTACGAACTAAAACCGCGCGAGGCGCTGTTTCACGGCGTGCCGGCGCTGCGGCTCACTCCGATCGGCGGCGAGGAGGCAATCTACGGCCGCAGCGGTCTGTTGGCGCACACCTTCATGCTCGGCCCCAACGGCGATTCCAACGGCTGCGTCTCGTTCCGCGATTACAACGCCTTCCTGAATGCCTACCGCAATCAGGGCATCAAGCGATTGGCCGTGGTCGCACGGGTGGAGTGAGCAAGAGCTGGGGCTGCCCGCTTGCGCGGGGAGACCGAAGAGCGCTATCACCAAACTATGTCGATGCCCGACTTCCAACCAACGCTGACCGGCCCGACCGTAATCGTCAGGCCGATCGCGGCCGCCGACTGGGCGGAGCTGTTCGCTGCCGGCTCCGATCCGGAGATCTGGAAGGTGCATCCCGCTCCCGATCGCTACACCGAGCCGGCGTTCCGCGCGTATTTCGACGGCGCGCTGGCGTCGAAAATGGGCTTTGTGTTCGTCGACCGGTCGACGCAAAAACTGATCGGCTCGAGCCGTTACCACGGCTATGACGCGGAACGGAGCGAAGTCGAGATCGGCTGGACTTTTATTGTCCGTTCCCATTGGGGCGGGGCGACCAATCGCGAAGTCAAGCGGCTGATGCTCGATCATGCCTTTACCTTCGTCGATACCGTGATCTTCTGGGTGGGCGAGAAAAACTGGCGCTCCCAGGGGGCGATGAAAAAGATTGGCGGTGTGCTGCGCGACGGGTTTTTCACCCGGGAAGCGACCGGCGGCACGCCGTACGTCATATTCGAGATTGAAAAGAGCCGATATCAGGAGGGCGGGCGGGCTCTGGTCGCCTGAGGTTCATGTCGCGCGGCGCCTGGCAGCATCCGCGCGATCCAATGGCCAGCAAATCCCTGCGTTCAGGCCGCCCGGCGCGGAACGATCTTCTTGTAGCTGTGGGCTTTCTCCGCCTTGGAGAGATCGTGCGCGGCCTGCAGGTTCATCCAGAAGCGCGGATCAGTACCGAAGTAGCGTCCCAGCCTGATCGCTGTATCCGCGGTAACGTCGCGGGTGCCGCGCATGATTTCCGTCAGGCGATTGGCCGGAACATCCAGCTCCTTCGCCAGAGCACGCGCCGAGAGGCCAAGCGGCACCAGATATTCCTCCCGCAACACCTCTCCCGGATGAGTCCGCAATCGCGTCATCGGTGCCTCCTTAATGATAGTCCACAATCTCTACCGCCTCGGGACCGTCGGGCGTCCAGCTGAAACAAACGCGCCACTGCCGGTTGATCCGAATTGAATGCTGCCCGCGACGATCGCCTTTCAATGCTTCCAAACGGTTGCCAGGCGGGGAGAGCAAATCATCCAGGCGGGTCGCGGCGTCCACCATATCCAGCTTGCGTACTGCGACGGCCTCGATATTCCGCCAGCGCGCCGGACAGGAACCCTCGCGAAACAGTCGCTCGGTAGCCTTGTCGGCAAAGCTGCGGATCATGATCCTCAGTATGTGATACGTATCGCGTAACCGTCAAGGCCAAAACAAAAAGGGCGCAGCTTGCGCCACGCCCTTCTGCATTTCGGATGTGTGCGGCCGGATCAGAAATCCATGCCGCCCATGCCGCCGCCCGGGGGCATACCGCCGGCGCCGGCGCCGCCGCTCTTCTTCGGCAGTTCGGCCACCATGGCTTCGGTGGTGATCAGGAGCGCGGCAACGGAAGCTGCGTTCTGGATCGCCGCACGCACCACCTTGGTCGGGTCGATGATGCCCTTCTTGACGAGATCGCCATATTCGCCGGTCTGCGAGTCGAAGCCCCAATTGTAGGACTTGTTCTCCAGGATCTTGCCGACGATGACGGAGCCGTCCTCGCCCGCATTGATCGCGATCTGGCGCGCCGGCCAGGACAGCGCCTTGCGCACGATCTCGACGCCGGTCTTCTGGTCGTCGTTCTTGGTGCGCAGGCCCTTGAGCTGC
>Ga0209331_1000121_pt1 | contig 26843 bp, 24 predicted proteins | sample JacPinW_OM3H0_M3_FD_187971 | JGI IMG/M metagenome (GOLD analysis project Ga0209331, IMG submission 187971) | Forest soil microbial communities from Algoma, Ontario, Canada - Jack Pine, Ontario site 1_JW_OM3H0_M3 (SPAdes) (version 2) | ecosystem: Environmental > Terrestrial > Soil > Boreal...
GCCATCGTGCTGGTGCACGACGATCCGCATGGCGCGCCGCTGATCGATGCGCTGGCGCGGTTCGGCGACGGGCTGCCGGCGCATGTGCTGCCGTTTGCCGTCAACGAGATCACGCAGGTCGGACTGGAGAGCGTGGCCGCCGCCTTCGCCTATGGCGCATCGGCGATGCGGTTTTTGCTTCGGGCGCGGCCGCTTCATGACGTTTCCGGATTGTTCCAGACGATGGCGCTGGCCGATCCGATCCTCATCGGGCTCGGTTTCGGCGTGGGACGGATTGCGACCATCGAAACCGACGACCCGGACGTTCTGTTGGCGGCGTTGCGCGCGATCCCTGCGATGTCTCCGGCGCCCCGACCGGCAAGCTTCCGCCCGCTCGGGGCCAAAAGAAGCGTGCTGCGCTTTGCGCTGAGCGAGCTGCATCGCGCCGCGCCCGAGCAACGCGGCGTCATTGCACTCCCGAAAGGCGCGCCGTTCGGAGCCGTCCAGATCGATGCCGGTGGTTGCACGCTGTGTTTATCCTGTGTGTCGGCCTGCCCGACCGGCGCATTGCGCGATGACCCTGAACGGCCGGTGCTGCGATTTGTCGAAGACGCCTGCGTGCAGTGCGGCCTGTGCCAGGCGACCTGCCCGGAGCAGGTCATTACCCTGAAGCCTCAAATCGACTTTGACGCCGCCAGGGCCCCCGCCCGCATCCTCAAGGAGGAAGAGCCGTTCTGTTGCATCCGCTGCGGCAAGCCATTCGGCGTAAAGAGCACCATCGATCGCGTGATCGCCAAGCTCGAAGGCAGACACTGGATGTACACCGGCTCATCCCGGCGCCTCGACGTCATCAAGATGTGCGAGGACTGCCGCGTTGCCTATGTCGCGGAGGAAGGGTTTGATCCTTACGGCACACAGAGCAAGGCCGTCCGCACAACCGACGATTATCTTCGTGAGCGCGAGGCGCAAAAGCACAACAGCCAGGATAGCTGAGCGACCGTTTCAGGCCGCCGCGACCAGAAAACCTCTCCTTGTGCAAGCTGGCGTCCTGTGGATCGCGGTACTCATTCTGCTGGTGTCGCCGAAGGCTGTCCGTGCTGGTCTTGGTTGGCGAGTTGTCGGGCAAGCCAGAGATCGTGATGCTCCTTGGCCCAGTTGAGATCGACCTCGCCGGTCCCCATCGCTTCGAACGCACCCTCCATGCCGAGTGTGCCGATATAGATGTGGGCCAGGATCAGGGCGACGAACAGGACGGCCACGACGGCATGCACGACCTGTGCGAGCTGCATCTCGACGATGTCGGTTCCGTAAAAAGGAAACAGCAGCAAGAATCCAGAGACGGAGACTGCGACGCCGGCGATGACGGAGAGCCAATAGACCAGCTTCTCGCCAAGATTAAAGCGTCCGGCCGGCGCATGTTTGTTCTTGATGAAGCCGCCGCCCTGCTTGAGCCACTCGAGATCAACCCTGCCGAAAAAATTGTCGCGAAAGAAGATCATGGTGATCAAGATCAGGCCGACCACGAACGAGAAGCTGGTGAAGTTGTGGACGTATTTCGCACCTTGCGAAATATCCGAGAACGTATCCGGGCCGACGACTGGTAACAGCAATATCTTGCCGAAGGTGATATTCAATCCGGTCAGGCCGAGAACGACGAATGAAGCGGCGGTCAGCCAATGCGAAAAGCGCTCCAAGGCCTTGAAGCGGAGGATTTTCTTTCCCGAGCGCCCTTCGGCGATCCGGACCCGTCCGATGATCAGATAGGCAAGGCCCAACAGTGCGATCGTGCCGAGGATCACGATCGCACCGCCCCAATGCAGCAGCACCTCGTGGAAATAGTCCCAGGTCCGCCCGGCAGGCTGGATCAGCTCGCTGGCTTTTTTATCGGGAATATCGATTCGCCCTTCGATGCGAGGGACTTGCTTGAAGAGCTCTCGTTCGCTGGTAACGCTCGCGGTGGGATTGGGAGCGCCATCCGGATTGAGCTTCTGCGCGATCGCTGGGCCGAACGCGGCGATCCCGAGTAAGAGCATCATGATGACGACTGCGAGGCGAGCCCGCGCAAGAGAAAACATGGCGATCATCCTCCTCTTGAGGCTCATCAGACCGTGCGGTCAGACCTCAATGTCCTCGCGATAGGCCGTCATCCAGCCCCACGCGCCCGAGCCATAGCCGCGCTTGAGAACGCGTTCCTTGTAAATCTGCGCAATGATATCGCCGTCCCCCGCCAGCAGCGATTTGGTGGAGCACATCTCGGCACACAGCGGCAACTTGCCCTGGCCAAAACGGTCCGAGCCGTATTTCTCGAATTCCGCGGCGCTGCCGGGGGCTTCCGGCCCGCCGCCACCGGCGCAATAGGTGCACTTGTCCATTTTGCCGCGCGACCCGAAATTGCCGACCTTGGGGTATTGCGGCGCGCCGAACGGACATGCATAGAAACAATAGCCGCAGCCGATGCAGATATCCTTGGAATGCAGCACGATGCCGTCTTCGGTCGGATAGATGCAAGTGACCGGGCACACGGCGGCGCAGGGCGCGTCGGTGCAATGCATGCAGGCCATCGACACCGAGCGCTCGCCGGGCTTGCCGTCATTGATGGTGACGACGCGCCGGCGATTGATGCCCCACGGCACCTCGTTCTCGTTCTTGCACGCGGTGACGCAGGCGTTGCAATCGATGCAGCGATCCGCGTCGCAAAGGAATTTCATCCGCGCCATCGTTCACGCCCTCTTACGCTGCCCTGATCTGGCACAGGGTCGCCTTCGGCTCCTGCATGCCGGTGGCGGGATCGTAGCCGTAGGTGGTGAGCGTATTCACGCTCTCGCCGAGCACGATCGGATCGAAGCCCTTTGGATATTTGGCACGCAGATCGGCGCCCTCAAACCAGCCGGCGAAATGATAGGGCATCCATGCGAGGCCCTTTCCGACGCGCTCAGTCACCAGCGCCTTCATGCGGGCCCTTGAATTGTTTTCGGCGCCGGTCACCCACACCCATCCGCCATCCTCGATGCCGCGCTCGCGCGCGTCCACCGGATTGATTTCGACATACATGTGCTGCTTCAACTCGGCGAGCCACTTGTTGGAGCGCGTCTCCTCGCCCCCGCCTTCATACTCCACAAGCCTGCCCGAGCTCAGGATCAGCGGGAATTGCTTGGCAATGCCGCGGTCGACCGCGGCCTTCTGCACGGAAAAGCCGATATTGGGTACGCGGAACTGCTTGGCATCGGGCAAGGTCGGATAATCAGCGACGAGGTCCGGGCGCGGGGTATAGATCGGCTCGCGATGAACCGGGATCGGGTCGGGAAGATTCCACGCGATCATGCGTGCCTTGGCGTTGCCGTAAGGTGAGCAGCCGTGCTCGATCGCCACCCGCTGGATTCCGCCCGATAGGTCGAGCGACCAGGACACCGCTTCGGGGTTGGCCGGATTGATACGCTGGATCGTCTCCATTTCCTGCGACGTCAGATCCTTGTCCCAGCCGAGCTTCTTGAGCACGCCCAGGGTGAACTCGGGATACCCGTCTTTGATTTCGGAGCCGGCCGAATAGGAGCCCTCGGCGAGGAGATTGTCGTGCTCCTCCTTCTCGACCTCCTGGCCGTTTTCCACCACCTTGCGCTTGACGACGCGCTCAACGCCAAACCGGGCGCGGAACGTGCCGCCGCCTTCCTTCACCGGCAGACTGGTGTCGTAAAGGATTGGCGTGCCCGGATGCTTGAACTCCGGCGTCCCCCAGCATGGCCACGGCAGACCGTAATAGTCGCCGCCGACTTCCGGATCATCCTTCGGCGCCCGCAGGGTGACCAGATCGAATTTGGCCTGGTTCTTCATGTGCGCCTTGAGCCGTTCTGGAGATTGTCCGCAATAGCCGGTCGACCAGCCGCCGCGATTGATCTCGCGCAGGATATCCTCCGCCGACACCCTGTTGTTCTCGACTTTGATGTTCTTGAACATTTGATCGGCGAAGCCGAACTTGCGGGCAAACAGGTACATGGTGTCGTAGTCGTTTTTCGATTCGAAAACCGGCTCGACGATCTTCTCGCCCCACTGCAGCGAGCGGTTCGAGGCAGTGCGCGAGCCATCCATCTCGAAGCTCGTGCAGGCCGGCAAAAGATAGATTCCATTCTTGCGCTCGGAGAGCACCGACCATGCGGTCGGATAGGGATCGCTGACCACCAGCAGCTCAAGTTTCTCGATGCCGCGCTTAGCTTCCGGCATCCGGGTAATGGTGTTGACGCCATGCCCCATAATGAACATCGCCTGCACATTGTCGGGCTGGCTGACCTGGTCTTTTGGCAGCAAAGTCGCGTCGAACCAGCGCGTCGACGGAATGCCCGGCGTTTCCATCAGCGTCTTGCTTGGGAAGCGTGACTTCATCCACTCGTAATCGATTTCCCACACCCTGCACCAATGCCGCCAAGCCTCTTCCGCGAGACCGTAATAGAGCGGCAGCGTCGTCACATCGAGGCCGAGATCGGTGGCGCCCTGCACATTCGTGTGGCCGCGAAAGATGTTGGCACCGGCGCCGGCGTATCCGACATTGCCGGTGGCGAGAAGCAAAAGGCAACTGGCGCGGACATTGGCTGTTCCGGTGGTGAACTGGGTTTGTCCCATCGCCCAGATCAGCGTCGCCGGCTTTTGCTTGGCGAAGGTTTCGGCGATGTGCTTGACCTGCGCTTCGGGCAGGCCGGTGACGCGCTCGACCTCGTGCGGCGGCCACTTCGCCGCATGCTTGCGGATTTCGTCGACGCCGTAGACGCGCTGGCTCAAGAATTCCTTGTCCTCCCAACCATTTTCGAAAATGTGCCAGAGCATCCCGTAGATCGTGGCGATGTGGGTACCGGGACGCACACGGACATACTCGGTCGCATGCGCGGCGGTCCGCGTCATCCGCGGATCGACAACGATCATGTTGGCGCGGTTGAGTTCCTTGCCTTCGAGAATATGCTGAAGTGAAACCGGATGCGCCTCGGCTGGATTGCCGCCCATTAGCAGGATGGTCTTGGCATTGCGGATATCGTTGTAGCTGTTTGTCATCGCGCCATAGCCCCAGGTGTTGGCAACCCCTGTGACCGTGGTGGAATGACAGATCCGCGCCTGATGATCGGAATTATTGGTGCCCCAGAAGGCCGCAAGCTTGCGGTTGAGGTAGGCGGCCTCATTGGTGAATTTCGCCGAGCCCAGCCAGTACACCGAGTCCGGTCCCGACTTCTGGCGAATCTCTAAAAGCTTGTCGCCAATCTCGTTGACGGCCGTTTCCCAGGAGATGCGCCTCCATTGACCATCCACCAGCTTCACGGGATAGCGCAGGCGGCGCTGGCTCAGCACGTCGTCGCGGACAGCCGCGCCCTTGCAGCAATGCGAGCCCCGATTGATCGGGCTGTCGTAATCAGGCTCCTGGCCGATCCACACACCATTTGCGACTTTGGCGATCACTGAGCAGCCGACCGAACAATGCGTGCAGATATTCTTGTGCGTCGTGACCTCCGCACCCGGGGGAGGTGGTGGACCGGCCTCCGCTTTGCGTATGCCGCCGAGCGGAAGATTGCCCAGCGCCGCCAGCGCCCCGGCGGCGACACCCGAACGTTTCAGAAAGCCGCGTCGATCCAGATTGCCGCGCGCTTCACTTGACCGTGCGCCGGCGATGCTTCCTGGAGTTCGACGACGTTCCGACTTTTTGATCAGCACGGACGTCTCCCACTATCGGGCTGGATAGCTGTTGACGCGATAGAAGTCTTGAACCTCGGGGGAGTGAGCTTGGTATCTCGCCCTGCGCTTTTCTTTGAGGTCAACAGGCTCGGAGGCCGCCGACGCCGGCACCAGCGTGCTCGCGGCGGCGCCTGCGACGCCGGCAATCGCCGCACCAAACAAATCGCGCCGACGGATCAACGGCTTCGGGCGCTCCTTCATGAAGGCCGCACTCCTCCCAAATTTGGCCGTGGCCATAAAGCCCCCACAGCCCAGCTTGGATCATCTTCTGGCATCAGCAAATTACTCCTCACACAGCGCTATGACAATCGCCCTCAAGTGCGGTTCGAAAGTTCCGCGCGGAGAAATTGACACCCAGCAAGCAGCTTTCGATTCGGCTCACTGAAGAAATCGGCGCATTTTCAGCTGCGGACGCATCCTTTGCCAGCACCCTCAAGTCGACTAGCCGACACGTCAATTAAATATTTTTATAGTCGATTTCGCCGCGTCGTCCACCTATGAGGCCATTGAAACCCAGTCAGTAGCCAACTACGTCCGTTCTCCTCATTCCTCATCGGCACAAGATGTTGTTCGCGCATCGCCGTCCGCTCTGCGCCAAGCGTGGCGGTTCGCCGAACGTTCGGTTTTGGCAGGCAGGGGACATCATCCGATCAGAACCGGTGAGCCGATAACGGGCGTTCAGGAAAAGCTCCGTTCCGTAACGCCAGTTCGGCAGTGTAACGAACGAGACCAACGCTGGAGAAGAATGCCAGCACCACAAGGGAAATCATCCTGACGGTCCAGAAGGAGTTTCCGAAACGCTGCATAAAATTCAATTTAATGGTGCTGACGAATCGCAAGCCCAATATCGGCTTCGCGCGCTCGGCGCATTCAAGTGAATTCATACGCGAGTGCGCTCCGCGAAAACAGCCGCGGCGGCACTGCAGCCCGCCGCATCGAACCTACGAAGGGCGCATCATGAAAAAGCTGAATCTGCGCATCCTGGTCGTCATCGCTTTCTCGACCACCGCCACGGCCGCGCTGGCGCAGGACGTCGCGGCCGGCAAGACCTCGTTCAACAAATGTATGGCCTGCCATTCAATCGGCGAAGGCGCCAAGAACAAAGTCGGCCCCGAGCTCAATGGACTCGATGGCCGCAAATCCGGCACCGCACCGGATTATTCTTATTCGGATGCCAACAAGAATTCTGGCATCACCTGGAACGAGGCCCAGTTCAAGGAATACATCAAGGACCCGAAGGCAAAAGTTCCCGGCACCAAGATGGCCTTCGCCGGCATCAAGAACGACAAGGAGGTGAACGACCTCTGGGCCTTCATCTCGCAATACGACAAGGACGGCAAGACCAAATAACTCAGCTCCGTCACCGACGCTGTGCTGTCATCGGCGAGGGGCTCAGCGCCGCCGCCGCGGTGTTGGCGATCTCGGCGTCGGTCTCTTTACTTAAGCCGGCAACACCTACTGCACCCACGACCGCGCCGTTCACGCGTATCGGCGTGCCGCCGCGCAGTACCAGAATGCCGGCAGTAACAAAGGCCGTTCGCCCCTGATTTATGTTGTCCTCGATCTCTGCCGTCGACCGCTGTAGCCGCGCCGCGGTTCGTGCCTTCTCGATGGCAAGATCCACGCTTGCTGGGCGCACACTATCCATCCGCTGAAAGGCAATCAGGTCACCGGCGGGATCAACCACTGCGATTGCCGAGGGCGCCTTGCGCTGCTGCGCGTTCTCCCTGGCTGCTTGCAGCACGGTCTGGGCTCCGGCTTGATCGAGCGTCATGACGCTGATGGTCTGCGCCCCGGCTGGGAAGAAGAATATTGCCAATATTGCAACGCCAATTCTCGTCATGATGAGCTTTTCCTTTTTCATGAAGTTTAAGCGGCGCTGGCGCTGAGAGCTCGCGTCGCCGTGTTTACGAAGTGCCTTTTGTGCGGACCAGGTAATCCACGATCGCTTTGGCGTCGTCGGGGCTGACGGGGGCCTTGTAAGCCCTGATCATCTTGTCGACGACTTCCTGCCAGGCCGTCCTCGACAACGATGGCTGGTTCAACACGTGGTCGGCCGAGTGGCAGGCTAGGCAGTTATTATTGATCGCATCCGATCCCGGACCGGGGAACATCGCGTCGCTGGTGGGGACATCCAGCTTCAGCGACTTCAATTTGGTGATCGTCTCGGCGTGGCCGGAATGCGACACGAGAACGAGACCCAGAACGGCCACCGTCAGAACGTCACGTTGCATTGCCGGTTCCTCTTCAGGCCGCGACCACATCGGTCGTTTCAATGGTGTTGAACAGGTAGCCGGCCGGATTCCAGATCCGAAAATCGGGCTGCGCCACGTTCTTGGTGTTAGTGCAGCGGACCGTCAATCTGTGCGCGCCGCGCGCAGGCAGGGTGAATTGCGTCTGCCATTGCCGAAAGCCATAGGTTCCCTGGTCGGCACCGAGCTTCGCCGGCTGCCAGCTCTTGCCGCCATCGATCGACAGATCGACGCGCGCAACGCCGCAATCGCCGCCGAACGCGATGCCCCGCGCCAAAGCCGGCGATCCTGCCGGCACGCTGTCGCCGTTGCGAATGTTGGTGATGAACGATCGCGGAGCGTTGCGGGTCACCGGCACCATCTTGTATCCGGTCTCGCCCGGCTTGACGGAATTGTGCGGTGTATCCGGCACGCGGTAGCCGGTCGCCGTCCAGTAATTGATGTCGGGCTGGTTCAGCACCTCGATGTCGTTGAGCATCTTGACCCAGTAAACTCCGCACCAGCCGGGCACGATGAGCCGCAGAGGAAACCCGTTCAACAATGGAAGCTGCTCGCCGTTCATGGCGAAAGCGATCATCACCGCGCCGTCGCGTGCGTGATCGACGGTGATCGACTTCAGGAATTTCGGCGCGCCCGGCATCACCGACTCGTCCAGGCCGCCGAAGCGGACTTGAATGGCGCCGGGTTTCACGCCGGCGCGGTCAAGCACGTCCTTGAGACGCACACCGGTCCAGAGCGCGTTGCTCATCGAACCATTCGCCCATTGCGCACCGGCAACGCGGGGCTCGGCGTAGATCCGGGAATTGCCGGCGCACTGGTTCACCGCCGCGATATCTGCTCTCGGAAAACCCCGCAAAATATCATTGAGCGACAGCGAAAGGGTTTGGTTGACCTGACCGCGAACCGCAAGGCGAAAGCTGTCCACATCGATGTCGCCCGGAAAATTCGCCCAGTGCCAACTGACATAATGCTGCTCGTTCGGCGTGAACACGCCCTTGTCGAAGACTTCAAACGGCGTCTCGAGCCATGGCGGGCTGGAGCGCTGGAGGATCATTCGGCCCTTTTGCGGATAGGATGTGGTGATGGGCCGCGTGCTGGGGCCGCCGGGCACGTGCAGATCGACCGTCTCTTGCGCTAAGGCCGGCGAGGACATCAGCGCCAGGCCGGCGACCCCCATTCCACGGATCACGCCCCGCCGCGTTAGCCCTGGTTGGGCCTCGTACTTCTGCATCTGTCTCACCTGTCGAGATATTGGCGCTGTTTTCGAATTCCCGGCTCTCCCCGTCGCAACGCGAGCCAGCGCTCCATCGCTGAGGTAGGGAGAAACTGACGCTATGCTGTTCACGGCTGAGTGTTCGGCGACCTATCGCAACTGAACGAACACGTGAACGGCAAAACACAAACCTTCGTATGAGTCTCCCGCTCCATTTTCGATCTCGGGCGCTTACCTACGTACAATTGAGCCATCAATCTCAATCGGCCTAGCCTGCAAGGGTCATTGCGGTGGGAAGCATTCAGAGAGTTGGGAGCGAGTTGGATGAAACGCATCATCCTTTGTCTTAGTCTTTTTGGTTCTTGTGTGTTCGCTGGTGCGAGCGCCCGCGACCTCGGACAATGGGGAAACTCGGATCCCGCGGTCCGGCAATGGTACCAGGCGCTGATGCAGCCCGATGTGCCGAATGCATCATGTTGCGGCGAGGCCGACGCCTATTGGGCCGACGAGCTCCATGTCAGAAACGGCAAGACCTACGCCACCATCACGGATGATCGAGCCGACGAACCGCTCAAGCGGCCTCACGTCGATATCGGAACGGAAATCGAAATTCCAAACAACAAACTCAAATGGGACAGAGGCAATCCGACCGGACACGGCATCGTATTCCTGGGCCGCTCCGGTTATGTATTCTGCTACGTTCAGCCTGAGGGCACCTGATTGATCGATTGGCGTGCTCCACGCCGGGGTATCCGACACACGAGTTGTTGATCAGGCAGGACCTGATTGTGCTTCAAAGCCGCTTGGACGAGATCGATTCATAACTAGTTCGGCGCCAGGCGCCTGGACAGGCACACCGGCTTTAGACCGGACAGAGCTGAAGCATAGCGTCGGCGCTTTCGCACTCGTTGTCACCACGCGGCACCGCGTCGTTTGGCGTCGGCGCCGCTTTGTCGAGGCGAAATTCACAGAGAGCCATATGTCGAGAACACGCAGTTTGAATACTTGGCACGCCATTGTGCTTGCGTGGGGATTATCACTGATCTGCGTGCCGACGGAGGTCCTGGCTGGAACACCGACTTCAAAAGTCGACCGCGCCGATGAACCATTCGGGCTTCCAACCTCGACGGTGACGATGGGCGCGGTGCTGGAGAAATGGCTCGGCGTCAAACGCGAAGTTGACAATGAGCAGCTGGTGCTGCGGATCTGCGAAGAAAATTTTGCATCTTGTCAATCGCAGGCGGCGCTTCAATTCCTGGCTATAGTTGACAGCGCACGAGGCTTGGAAGGTCGCGCCCGATTAGGCGAAATCAACCGCGCGATCAATCTAAAAATAAGGCCAATGAGCGACCAGGCACTTTACGGTGCGGAGGATGTCTGGAGCCCGCCTCTCGCCACGCTCGCCAAAGGTGCCGGAGATTGCGAAGATTACGCGATCGCTAAATTTGTTGCCCTTCAGGAAGCCGGAGTTTCCGCGGATGACCTTCGGATCGTCATCCTGCGGGACGATGTAAGGGAAGAGGACCACGCCGTTGTGGCGGCGCGGCTCGACGGGAATTGGCTCATCCTGGACAGTCGACACTTTGTGATGTCCGAGGACCAGCAAGTGCAGGACTATTACCGCCCCGTGTTTGTCATCGACCATGACGGCGTCAAGCGCTACTCCGGCGAGGGGGCGCGTGGTCTTGAGCCAGCTGTAGGCCAAATTCTGCGTTAGGCGATCCCTCGGACCCGGGTCGCACTTTATCAAGTTCACTAGCGGCTCGATGCCGGGCGAAATGTGCAATTCGTGACCCCCCGCGATGTTGCATTCTCGAGGCCGCACTCAAGAATTTTGACATCAAGGTATCAGACCTTGATTTCCGACTTGAGCTGCCCTCGAACGAGACCGTACGCGTCGCTGTGGAATCCGGCGACTGCGCCGCTGCGATTTCGGATCTGGTCGTGGCACAGTCGCTAGCTGCAGGAACACTTCATCGCGTCAAGATCGATCTGCCGAAGCGCTCTTTTTTTGCTTTGCGGCACAACGAACGCACCGCAAGCCAGGCGGAAAACGCCTTGCTTGTCTTCCTGCGCATATAGCAGTTCCCGGCCGGCGCAGCGTCAATCACGAACTTTCGCGCATAACCGTAGCTGTAAAACGCCTAGCTGAAGGCGAAGGAGAAAATGAATTTTTGCAGCACGGAGATGGGGAATTTGTCAGCGTTTGGCTGACCACTGGAGTCGGTCCAATAACATTCCACCTGATCGCCGTTGATGCTGTTAACGGTCATCGCTGGCCCTCCCGAACGCAGCCGAACCAGCTCGCCACGCTCGAACGAACCGGCGGTCCGGTTCTTCATTGCCGTGCTCGGAGGAGCCGGTTCGGAGAAAGCTGGGATTGGCAAAGGCACACTGAGTGCAGCTGCAAGGGTCAGCGCAGCTACATGAGGCGCCCATTTCGTGAATGCCGGCAAGCTAAAATTCCATGCTGCAATCGCGGCGGCGCCAATCAGTGTGAATTTCATCTTGGTCTCCTAACTAACAGCGTAAGGACTAGATCGGGACGCGGCGTCGGCGCTGCCGCTAAATTGTGTTTTAGGGAGTTGGCGTTTCGAATCTGTGCAAGCTGCCTCCCGCCTCAATTCGACGTGAATTCGTTAAACCCCAATTTAATCGCTCTCGGCTCGCTCCACGCTTAGCTTCGCGGTGTCCGCTTGCAAACCGATCAGGGACGCCATGAATTCTGCTGCTGCAATCCATATCGTCAGCCCGGATGAATTCGATCGCTCAACCGCGCAGACGCCGGGCTCCGAACGACGCGCGGCGATCGCGTCGACGCTAGGCATCGCTTCGGCGATCTGGGGCGGCCTGTTCGAGGTGGAACCCGGAGCGCGGACGGGAATTCACCATCACGGAGAGCAGGAGACGATTGCCTACGTCCTGTCCGGCATCAGCGAAATCCGCTGGGGTGCGAAGGGAGAACATACGGCGCGCGCGAAGGCCGGCGATTTCATTCATGTTCCCGCCTTGCTGCCGCATATGGAAATAAACCCTTCGAAACTGGAGCCGTTTCTATGGGTTGTCGTACGGAGCACGGCGACGCCCATCGTCGTGAACCTTCCGGACGACATTTGGCTGTAAGCCCGATGTCGTCGTCCGGTCAGCAGGAAGACATTTGGCCGTAAGCCAGACGTCTTCCTGCGGTCCCCTCACCGCTTTCGCGAACATGGAACAGTCATGGACGAACCCGAATCCACCAGAGCGCCCGACACAATCGAGATTACCCGCCGCACGGTGGTCGAAACCGGGACCACCGCGCTGCTGCTGACTGCGCTTCCGCGTGCCGCGCTTGCCGCCGCTCCAGTCGATGACAGCGAGCCACCCTCGCCTGCTGTGAAGATCGACCTTCAGATCAACGGCCGCTCTCATTCGCTGATGCTGGATCCGCGCACGACCTTGCTGGACGCACTGCGCGAGCATCTGGCGCTGACGGGCTCGAAGAAAGGTTGTGATCACGGCCAATGCGGCGCGTGCACGGTGCTGATCGAAGGACGCCGCATCAACTCCTGCCTGACGCTGGCGGTGATGCATAACGGACAATCCGTCACAACGATCGAGGGGCTGGCCGAAGCCGGGAAGCTGCATCCGTTGCAGGCGGCCTTTGTCGAACATGATGGATTTCAGTGCGGCTATTGCACGTCCGGACAGATTTGTTCCGCTGTCGGAATGCTGGCCGAGAGCCGGAGCGGCATGCCGAGCAACGTGACGGCCGATCTGGCGGAGCCGCAGCCTGAGCTGACCGATGCGGAAATCAGGGAACGGATGAGCGGCAACATCTGCCGTTGCGCGGCCTATCCGAACATCGTGGCCGCCATCAAGCAAGCCGCGGAGATGCCGACATGAAGGCCTTCATTTATCGACGCGTCGATACGGCAACGCGGGCTGCCGCCGCTGCCGTGAAACCTGGCGCAAAAATCATCGCCGGCGGCACCAACCTGCTCGACCTGATGAAGTTGCAGGTCGAGACGCCATCGGCGCTGGTCGATATCAACGCGTTGCCGTACGACAAGATCGAAGATACGCCGGATGGCGGCCTGCGTATCGGCGCGCTGGTCCGAAACAGCGACCTCGCGGCCGATTCTCGCGTGCGAAAGCGCTATGGCGTCCTGAGCCGCGCCCTGCTGGCGGGCGCCAGCGCCCAGTTGCGCAACAAGGCCACCACCGGCGGCAACCTGCTGCAGCGGACGCGCTGTTACTATTTTTACGATGTGACAAAACCCTGCAACAAGCGCAATCCCGGTTCCGGCTGCGCGGCGCTTGCCGGCTTTAACCGTATTCACGCCATCCTCGGCGCCAGCGATCAATGTATCGCCACCCATCCCTCCGACATGGCGGTGGCGATGCGGGCGCTCGACGCGCGGGTCGAGACGATCAATCGCGAAGGCGAGGCGCGCGCCATTCCGATCGCGGATTTTCATCTTTTGCCCGGCAAGACTCCGGAGATCGAGACGTCGCTCAAATCCGGAGAAATCATCACGGCGGTCACGCTGCCTCCGCCGCCCCCCGGTGTGCAGGTCTACCGCAAGGTCCGTGACCGCGCCTCTTACGCCTTTGCGCTGGTTTCGGTTGCCGCGATCGTCGACACCGCGCGCGGACGAATTCGCTCAGCCCGGCTCGCCTTCGGCGGCCTTGCGCCCAAACCATGGCGTGTCGCGCAAGCCGAAGAAAAACTGGCCAATGCCACCGTCGATCCCACCAACTTCAATGCGGCCGCAAACGCGGTTCTCGACGGAGCCCGCGGTTTTGGCAGCAATGATTTCAAGATTCCGCTGACGCGGCGAACCCTGCACGGCGTGCTGGCGGAAATTACCCGGAGCTGAGGGAGCCGATCGATGGAAATGAACTCACCTGTCGGCTCGAACGCGCTTGACACACCGGGCGTCGTCGGCAAGCCCCTCGATCGCGTGGACGGACCGCTAAAAGTCACAGGCGCCGCGATCTATGCGTATGAAGTACAGCAACAGCGGAATACGCTCTGCGGCTTCGTGGTCGAAGCCTCGATCGGAAAGGGAACGATCAGATCGATCGATACGCGCGCTGCAGAAAACGCGCCGGGCGTGATTCTCGTGCTCACCCACCGTAACGCCCCCACACAGGGCACCGGCAATCACCGGGAGGCTCATCCGGTGCTGACGGGACCGGAAGTGACATATTACGGCCAGCCGGTTGCATTCGTCGTCGCCGAAAGTTTTGAGCAAGCCAGAGCTGCCGCCTACCTGGTCGAGGTGAAATACGACCGGTCGAGTGGAAAATACGCGCTTCGCCAAAACCTCGATCAGGCGCGTGTCCCCCACCCGGACGATGCGCCTGCCGCTGACAGTGCGGTTGGTGATTTTGCGGGCGCGTTCGCCGGTGCGCCCGTCCAGGTCGACGTGACCTACACCACGCCGTTGCAGAGCCACGCCATGATGGAGCCCCATGCCACATTTGCAATGTGGGACGGCGACAGGTTGATCCTCCACACCGCAAACCAGATGCTCAATCAGGGACAAAAGGTCATCGCGACAACCCTGAAGATGCCGGTTGAGAATGTGCGGCTGATCAGCCCCTTCATCGGTGGCGGTTTCGGCGGCAAGCTCTGGGTCAACGCCGACGCCATTCTGGCGGCAATCGCGTCGCGCCAACTCCAGCGGCCGGTGAAAATCGCCCTGACACGGCAGCAGATCTTTCATGTCACGACGCACCGCTCGGATACCATCCAGCGTGTCCGCCTGGGCACCGATCGGGACGGTCGAATCCTTGCGATCGGCCACGATGTATTTTCGGGCAACTTGCCCAGCGAGCAAACCTACGAGGGCGCGGCGCTGCAGACACGCACGCTTTATGCCGGACCGAACCGGCTGACGCGACATCGTCTGGCACCATTGGATATTCCCGTGGCATCGTCGATGCGCGCGCCTGGCGAGTCGGTCGGATTGATGGCGCTCGAATGCGCGATGGACGAACTGGCCGAAAAGCTCAACCTCGACCCGATCGAGCTGCGCCTCCGCAACGAGCCAAGCGAGGACCCGGAACGGCATATCCCCTATTCCAGCCGGCACCTGGTCGCCTGCATGAAGGAAGGCGCGCGCCGGTTCGGCTGGGACAAGCGCAATGCGAAGCCGGGACAGGTTCGCGACGGTCAATGGCTGGTCGGAATGGGCATGGCGGCGGCGACGCGGGGCAACCCGCTTCGGCACTCCAAGGCCAATGTTCGATTAGACCCCGACGGCAGCGCGACCGTGAAAATGGCGATGACCGACATCGGCACCGGCACCTATACCATCCTGGCGCAGATCGCCGCCGAGATGCTCGGTCTGCCGACCGATCGCATCCGGGTCGAACTCGGCGATACCAACTTTCCGGAGGCCGCCGGTTCGGGCGGATCGTGGGGCGCCGGCAGTTCCGGTTCGGCCCTGTTCGAGGCCTGCGGGAGCTTACGTGAAAAGCTCGCCCAGAAAGCCGGCATGGATGTAAAGACCGCACGCTTTGCCGATGGCAGCGTCGCTTCGGGTGAACGTTCGATAAAGCTGACGGATCTTGTCGGCACCGGGATCGAGGCCGACGGCGAAATCGAGCCCGGCCGCAACAACAGGGAATTCTCGCAGCAGTCCTACGGAGCGCATTTTGCTGAAGTCGGTGTCGACGCCGACACCGGCGAACTGCGGTTGCGACGCATGCTGGGCGTATTCACGGCCGGCCGCGTCCTCAATGCCAAGACGGCCCGGTCGCAGGCGATCGGCGGAATGGTGTTCGGCGTGGGCGCGGCGCTACACGAGGTCATGACCCTCGATCCCCGCTTCGGTTACTACGTCAATCATGATCTCGCCGAGTATCACGTGCCGGTGCATGCCGATATTCCGGCAATCGACGCGGTTTTCCTTCCAGAGCTCGATCAACAATCCAACCCGCTGAAGAGCAAAGGTATCGGCGAGCTCGGGATTTGCGGCGCCGGCGCGTCGCTCGCCAATGCGATCTACAACGCCTGCGGCGCGCGGGTCCGGGATTTTCCGATCACCCTGGACAAGCTGCTTTCGTCCTTGCCGATACAAACCTGATCCGGCCCGGCGACGAGCTGCAACGAAGCAGCCGCGCTGCTCGCTGTGCTCTGCATCATCGGTCGCATGGTGGAGGCGCAAACCATAAACCTTCGCATGATTCTCCGATTACCGCTGGATCTCGGAGAGCGGTCAAAAAAATAAAACGGAATTTAGGAGACCAACGTTCGAAGGATCAGCAATATTCAATCACCAACGTGAAGTTGCTCGCGCGCATTGGGGCGCCGAGGTCAATCTGTATCCAATGAACGCGCTAGAGGCGCAGGATCGTTATGAGGATTGAAACATGCAGCACATCAGAATAACAGACACGGCTCTCATCGGCGACGCCAAACCGGTATCAACAGCGAAACCTCGTGGACGACCGATTCTTCCAGCGCTGGTGCCGTTTCCGATCGCCTGCTTCGCGGGCGCGCTGGTCACCGATCTCATGTATTGGCGTACGGACGACGTGATGTGGGAAAGGTTCTCAATTTGGCTGATTACCATCGGCCTGATCCTGGCAGGCATCGCGGTCATCGCCGGCCTGATCGACGTTGCGCTTGGCAAGCGGTTTCGCACGCTCGGTTGGCCTCAAGTGGTTGGCTATGTGCTGGCTCTGGCGGTCTCGCTGGTGAATGCCTTCGTTCATAGCCGCGACGCTTATACTGCCGTGGTCCCGACCGGACTGACGCTTTCCGCACTTGTCGTGATCATTCTGTTAGTCGCGGGCTGGGCAGGTTCAGCCTTGGTTCATCGCCATCGCAAAGGAGTGGCCCAATGATGCGCGCATCCGAATTTATACGTTCACCGAAGCGGCCGCGCCCGGCCGTCCTCCTTGCCGCGGTCTCCCTGCTGGCGCTCACCGGCTGCGACGATAATGGCGGTGATCCGACGCGCCAGATCGGTGCCAATCCACCGCTGCCCGCCCTGCAGCAGTATTTGATGCCGCCGATCCGGATCGCGAAAGCCGTCGGATGGGGTAAAGACGAAACTCCGACAGTGCCGCAGGGACTGCAGGTCCATGCATTGGCCACCGGCCTCGAGCACCCCCGCTCGCTCTACGTCCTCCCCAACGGCGACGTCCTAGTGGTCGAGAGCAATGGTCCGAAGGCGCCGATATTCCGGCCGAAGGATATCATCACCGGCTGGGTCCAGTGGTTCGCCGGTGCCAAGGCACCGAGCGCCAACCGCATCACGCTGCTGCGCGACACCAATGGCGATGGCATCCCCGAGATGCGAACCGTCTTCCTGGACCACCTCAATTCGCCCTTCGGCGTCGCCCTGGTTGGCAACGATCTTTACGTAGCCAACACCGACGCGATCGTCCGCTATCCCTATCAGGAGGGGCAAACCAGCATCACCGCCCCCGGCACCAAGCTCACCGACCTTCCCGGCGGCCCCATCGATCATCACTGGACCAAGAGTCTATTAGCGAGCCCGGACGGCTCAAAGCTCTATGTTGGCGTCGGCTCAAACAGCAACATCACCGAAAACGGCATCGGTGCCGAATATGAGCGTGCCGCCATCTGGGAGGTCGATCGGGCGTCAGGCGCGCATCGCATCTTCGCCAGCGGGACGCGCAATCCCACCGGCCTTGCATGGGAGCCGGAGACCCACAAGCTTTGGGCCATCGTCAACGAACGCGATGAGATCGGGCCCGATTTGGTGCCGGACTATTTGACCTCGGTAAAGGACGGAGGCTTCTATGGCTGGCCCTATAGCTATTTTGGCCAGCATCTGGACCCGCGTGTGCAGCCGCAGCGGCCTGACCTCGTGGCCAAGGCGATCGTGCCGGATTACGCGCTCTCCTCCCACGTGGCACCCTTGGGCGTGGCGATATACAACGGCACCGAACTTCCCGCGAACTTCCGCGGCGGTGCGTTCGTAGGCGAACACGGAAGCTGGGATCGAACTCCTCTGAACGGCTACAAGGTGGTGTTCGTGCCGTTCAGCCATGGAAAGCCGAGCGACCCGGCGCAGGACGTCGTCACCGGCTTCCTCGATGCCAATAATCACGCTCGTGGCAGACCGGTTGGTCTGGCAATCGATCGGAGCGGCGGATTGCTGATCGCCGACGACGTCGGAAACACGGTTTGGCGGGTGTCGTCAGCTCGTCCTGGTTCGGCACCGAAGCCGGCCAGTTAGGACAACGGCACGCAAAAGCCCCGACATGGTCGGGGCTTTTTTATTAAGCGAGGTAACTATCGCGTCAATTTTCTATTGGCAATTTTGTTATTCCAGCTTGGCGTCTAGACCTGTGCGCACCGCCAACCGACGCTGCCAACGGCAGCACCTGAAATCCGGTGGGGATGCGTGAACACTTCGAAGCCATCCGCGCGCGCAACGGCGACAAGTGTGATGCCCGCGGCATCGGCCATACGGACGGCGAGCGCGGTCGGTGCCGAAACCGACACCATCACCGGCGCACCGATCGCGGCGCTCTTTTGCACCATCTCAACCGACACCCGGCTGGTCAGAAGGATGATACCCTCGCTCGTCACAACCGACGAGCGGGCTAGCGCACCTGCGAGCTTGTCCAGAGCGTTGTGACGGCCAACGTCCTCGCGCAGAGAAACGATGCCGCGGGTGGCATCCCAAAAAGCCGCGGCATGAACCGCGCGGGTCTCGATGTTGAGCTTTTGACGCGAAGGAAGATCGCGCATGGCGGCCATGATCTCTTCCGACGAGAATTGCCGGCCGTGTCCGACAATAGCCGCAGGACGCATGGCCTCTGCGATCGACTCGATGCCGCACAATCCGCACCCTGTCGGGCCCGCGATATGTCGCCGCCGCTCCTGCAAGAGATCGGCTTTTGGCCGGCTGAGCCACATCCGCAGTTCAACGCCCTCACCGAGACGCACGAGATCTAACGATTCGATATCGGCAACAGAGTTGATGACGCCTTCGCTCAAGCTGAAGCCAACCGCAAAATCTCTGAGATCCCCAGGTGTCGCCATCATGACCGCATAGGTCCCGCCGTTATACGTAAGCGCCACCGCGGTCTCCTGCGGAATCGAACGATTGCCCAGGCTCGGACCGTTAGCCCGCCAACTCTGGCGATCCACAACCAAGGCCGCATCCATCATCCATGACTCCGACGCACCCCCAGTTGACAGACATCGCGGCCTGACCAGACGTTCTCAACTAAAAACGAATTTAGCTTTCCGAGAACAGCGGCGTCCTGCCCGATCGCGACGACAATGCGAGCAATCCTAAAGCGCTATTTATTGGTGCGAAATGGGCCCGCGACCTAGATCCGTTTGTAGCAACAGCTTTGTCAAAGGTTATCAGGCGTCTTGCTCCCTGGGAATAAAGCGGTCGCTGGTTCGGTCTCCTCAGGGAGGATCGAACAAAAATCAACGCGAAGCAGACAAATGGCCCGTCGTCCACCGTGGTGGCCGATTGAGCGGATACGGAGAATAAACATGCACATCAGATACAAGTTGATAGGACTGGGCCTTGCATTCAGCTTACTCGGCAGCGCCTGTGCGTTCGCAAAGCCAACGCCGCATTTCCAAAATGACTATCTTTGGCGCGAGAAAAGCACGGTTGAGAGGCATATTCCGACGGCAAGAACGTCAGGCAGGACGGGCTACGCCCGCAGTCCGGATAAAGATGGCTGGCCGGCCAATATGATCCTGGGTTGACGCATCTGCCAGCAGCGAGAATAGCAGCTGGTTCCTACCTCGATCACCAAGAGCTGGGCGCGCGAACCTAAACCACTATTTAATGGTGCAAATGGCCCCGCCGACCCAAATCACTTTCTGTGCAGCCACGCCTATCTCTCTCGAGGCGACATCATGCGGCTGTCAACTGGACGGCGCGCGCCGTGCCTTATGCCCCCTGAATGAAGCGGGCGCGCGCCGTCCGCTTTTTTCGAGAGACTCAATCACGGCGGTTCGGGTTCGTTGAACTCGAATTTAGTGGAGACCGCCGAGAAACGTCTCCATCTCCGGATCATCGCGACGCTGACACTGTGTCTTTGCTCGGCGCCGGCGTCTGACAGAGCCATGTGGCGGCAAGCGCCGCCTGTTCCCAAAAGGAGAATACGATGAAACTACGAGTGATGATGGTTTTGGCAAGTGCAGTACTTGCCGGCAGCCTTCTGGCCAATGCTGCGCAAGCGCGCGGCGGCGGCGGTGGCGGTGGCCATGGCGGCGGCGGAGGCCACATGGGCGGCTTCGGTGGAGGCCACATGGGTGGCTTCGGCGGAGGCCACATGGGTGGCTTCGGCGGGGCCCACATCGGTGGTCTCGGCGGCGCCCGTATCGGCGGTCTGGGCGGCGCACATATCGGCGGTCTCGGCGAAGGTCATGTCGGCGGCTTCAGGGTCGGTCACATGGACGGCATACACCGAGATCATTTCGCCCGCCGCGGCTTTTACGACTACGGCCTTGGCTGCCCCTATTACACGCCATACAACCCGGAAACCCTACCGTACACCTGCGCCTACTGAATGGCGGTTCGAAGCCGCCGCCGCGCGGCCTCGGCACCCAACCTTGATGCCGCTCGTTGCGGCATCAAGGTCATTTCCATGAATTCTGATCGCCCGATTAGATTCGAATTTAGGGTCCTAAACCCCAATTTAATGGCTCCCCGGCGTGCTCCCCTTATCATTGAGTGGTCAGCTCGAACTTCGAGCCGCAAGGCTTTCAATTTTCTGGACGGAGAGACCAATGAGCATTGAGGGACAATTTCGAAGCCCTACTTCTGGAACCCGGCGCGAACTCGCGTTCGTCAAACCGAAGATCGGCGACGGTTATCTCAACGACATCCGCCGTTTCGAGATGCTCGAAAAGGGCCAGGAGTACGATCTCGCCAAACGTTGGCGCGAGCATGGTGACCGTGACGCCGGGAACCAGCTTGTGACAAGCCATCTCCGTCTCGCCGCCAAAATTGCCATGGGCTACCGCGGCTATGGCCTGCCGATCTCGGAAATCATCTCCGAAGGCAATGTCGGTTTGATGCAGGCATTGAACCGCTTTGAGCCGGAAAAGGGTTTTCGCTTTGCCACTTATGCGATGTGGTGGATCAAGGCATCGATACAGGATTACATTCTGCGCTCGTGGTCACTTGTGAAAATCGGAACTACCGCGAGCCAGAGAAAGCTGTTTTTCAAGCTGCGCTCGGCGAAACGCAAGATCTCCGCCCTCGAAAGCGGCGGCGACCTGCGACCCGATCAGGTCACCTCAATCGCGAACAGCCTCAATGTCGCCGAGCGAGAAGTCATTGACATGAACCGCCGCCTCGCCGGCGATAAATCGCTCAATGCGCCCATCCACGAAGAGGGCGACGCCGAAGAGTGGCAAACCTACCTCGTCGATCAATCTCCCTCGCCCGAAGCCATCGTCGTCGACCAGGACGAGAAAGAGCATCGGCACGAGGCGCTCACGAGTGCGATTGATATCCTGAGCGGCCGTGAGCGTCGCATCTTCGAGGCGCGCCATTTGACCGACGCACCACTGACGCTGGAAGAGCTCGCACTGGAATTCAACGTCTCCCGTGAACGCATCCGCCAGATCGAGACGCGCGCGTTCGAGAAGGTCCGAAAGGCGACCAAGAAGCTCGTCGTAGAGGCAGAGACGCAGCGGCGATGCGGGCCTGGCCGCCCGGAATTGCGCATCGCTCATAAAACCGAGATCCGCGCCGCCTAAGGGGCGTGCGGCCGACCCCCGGCTCGATTAACGGTTATGCGCGGGCCTGTCCCGGGCATCAACGTCTTAACGAGATTACCGCAACAAAGACACGTTCAGCTTTGCGAAGCGCGAAGCAGAACCGGCGTCGACTTGTAGGAAGGCGTCCCGGACTTGACGTCGTAGTGATCGAGCGCAACCAGGACATTCGCCTCGGGATAATAGGCCGCGATCGAGCCCTGGGCGATGTTGTACGCGACCGCCGTTAATCTATGCATCGCACGCTCGCCCGGTTTCGATCCCGCATCGGTCACGACTGCAATATCGACGAAGTCGCCATGCTTCAGCCCGCGGCTCGAGAGATCGCGTTCGTTGACGAACACGACGTCGCGCCGTCCCGTAATTCCGCGATAGCGGTCGTTCATGCCGTAGATCGTCGTGTTGTACTGATCGTGGCTCCTGATTGTCGTGAGCGTGAGAGCCTCACGATCGGCCACAGGCTGATCTTCCTCGACGCCCGGATAGACGAGGAAATTGGCCTTCTTCGTCGGGGTCAGCCACTCGCGCTCCGACGCAGCAACATACAGCCGAAACCCACCCGGCTTCTGGATGCGGGCATTGAAGTCCGCGAAGTCCGGAAACACCGCCTCGATGCAATCACGGATCTTTCCGTAATCGGAAACCAACTCCGCCCATCCGACCCGCGTGTTAGGCAAGGTGGCCAGCGCCATCGCTGCGATAATCGCCGGCTCCGATTTGAGGTGCTCGGACGCGGGTTTTAGGCCGCCCCGTGAGGCGTGCACCATCGACATCGAATCTTCCACGGTGATCGACTGGGCGCCGGTCGCCTGAGTATCAATCTCCGTACGTCCCAAGCAGGGAAGAATGAAGGACTGTTTTGCCAACAGCAAATGCGTGCGATTGAGCTTGGTGGCGATATGCACCGCGAGATCGAGATTCCGCATCGCCTTGAAGGTGACTTCCTGATCGGACATCGCAACGGCCAAATTGCCGCCGAGACAGACCAGCGCCTTCGAGCGTCCATCCCGGATCGCCTCGATGGCCTCGATCGCGTTGTGGCCCTTGCGGCGCGGCGGCTCGAACCCGAAGACGCGGACTAGACCGTCGAGAAGGGCATCATTCGGAACCTCGGTAATACCGACCGTACGGTCGCCCTGCACATTGGAGTGGCCACGCAGCGGAGAGATGCCGGCGCCCTTGCGCCCGATATTGCCGCGGAGCATCAGCAGATTGGCGATCTGCTGGACGTTGCCGGTGCCGTGGCGATGCTGCGTGATCCCCATGCCGTAATTGATGATGACCCGCTCCGCCTTGGCGTAGATATTGCCGACGAACTCGATATCTGATCGCGACAGACCCGAGGCCTCCTCGATCGCGTCCCAGGAGGTGGCATTAATGTCTGCCAACAATTCTTTGATTCCCATCGTGTGACGTGCGATGAACTCACGGTCGAGAACGCCCGGGCCGCCTTCGGCAAGGCTTTTCGCGTCGAGTGCCACGAGGGTTTTCATCATTCCCTTCAGCACGGCGATATCGCCACCGACCTTCACCAGATAGTAGGTCGACGCAATCGGCGTCGAGCTCAGCGTCAACATCTCTACGGGATGCTGCGGGGAAGTGAATCGCTCGAGACCGCGCTCGCGAAGCGGATTGAAGACGATGATCGGCGCCCCTCGCCTCGAGACTTCCCGCAACGTCGTCAGCATGCGCGGATGATTGGTGCCGGGATTATGGCCTATGCAAAAGACCGCATCGCAATGATCGAAATCCTCGAGCGTGACCGTTCCCTTGCCGACGCCGATCGACTCCGGCAGGCCGACGCTGGTCGCCTCGTGGCACATATTCGAGCAATCCGGAAAATTGTTGGTTCCGTATTCCCGCGCAAATAGCTGATAGAGAAAGGCCGCCTCGTTGGAGGCCCGGCCGGAGGTATAAAACTCCGCCATATCGGGGTTCGGCAACGCCCGCAGCGCGGCACCAATCCTTTTCAGCGCCTCGTCCCACGAAATTGGCAGGTATCGATCCGTTGTCCTGTCGTAGGCCATCGGATGCGTCAGACGGCCTTCATTCTCCAGGTCGAAATCCGGCCATGTCAAAAGTTCGCTGACGGTATGCGCCGCAAAGAATTCCGGTGTCGTCCGCTTGGCTGTCGCCTCCCATGAGACCGCTTTGGCTCCGTTCTCGCAGAACTCAAACGACGAGGTATGCTTCGGATCGGGCCAAGCGCAGCCCGGGCAATCGAACCCGTGCGGCTGGTTCATGGTGAGGAGACCGCGGGTTTCCTTGACGATGGCTTTTTGACCGCGAACGGCGTCCGCAACAGCCTTCAGAGCGCCCCACCCCGCCGCAGCTCCTTCATAGTCGCCGACGCCCGCGAGATCATCTTTGCTCATTGGACTCTCCTTCGCGCGGCAACGTCTCGCCGAGAAATACTTGCCGACTGATTGGATATTTCTGGCACTGATGGTCGATAGACATCGGGGCCAGCCATGACCCGCTCAACTAAAATTACTTTTAGAAACTACCGCTCGCCGACCGATCAATGTCTCCAAGCGCAATTCCGGCTCATCGGCACACAATTGGATTTGGTCCGGCACGATCCGCGCCAGGACAATAAATGCGTATTTAATTGAACGGGTGCGCCAAGCCAGCCACCTTCTGGCGAAGAGAAACTGAATTAGCCGCAGCATAAAGGTCAGCAATTTTCTTAAACTCGGGAGCAACTCTATGCGTGCCGTTCTTCTCGCGACATCGATCCTCGCAAGCATTCTGATTAGCCTGGCCGTTCAAGCCCAGCCACTCGCTGGATCAGTGACCTCGGCGCCTGCCGAAGCGCCGGCCGTTCACGTGCAGCCGCGAGCCGAAGATTTCCGTCCGCATTCTCCGGCGAGTGAGGCCGAGCAGGGAAAGCTTTCGGCGTTCGACGCGGAGCAACAGAAACTGGATGAAGCGCTGGACAAGAAATTGAGCATCTGCCGCTGCTGATGTTTCCAAAGCTTCATGCCGCTGCCCAGGGATTGACCGATGTCCGATAGCCTCACAGCAGGCGAACCCGTCGCAATGATCAAGGTGGGTGCTCGCCGCGGCGACTCGGCCGGAAAACCGAGAATGCCAGCGAAATTCCTGCTGATTGCGACGGTGCTTCCGGCGCTCCTCGTCGGCAACCTCGCGATGGCGCAAGTTGACGAACCATTTGACGGGACCGTCACCCCGACGCCGATGATGGGCGCGACCTCGCCGCTTGGCATCACAACGGGTTCGACAAGTTCGCCGGCCGGAATCCCGTTCGGCGCCACCGAAATCACATCGCCCGGGCTCAGCCCGTTGCCCACCGGCGTAACAGGCACAATTACAATTCCGACCACCGGCAGCGGCACGGCATGCTCGACGACGGCGACCCCGCCTTCCGAAATGTTCGGATCGACCGCGAGTTTCGACGGTGGCGGGATGGCAGTCGGGACCGCAGCTCCCGCTACAGCGTCATCTTCGGGCACCACCGCGATGTCGACCTCATCGACGTCGGCGACATCACCGTCGGCGACATCGATGACGTCGGCAATGCCGACATCCTCTGCGCCCTCAGGAATGCTGGACACGTCGGGAATGTCGGGAATGTGCGGCTCCGGCTCGAGCAGCCTTGCTGCATCGTCCGCTCCGACATCAACTTCGCCCACTACGCTGGGCGGCGCCGCCCGAACCGGAATTCCGTTGGCTTCTTTCGAGATTGGCAATCTTGGCGTTAGTTCGACACCGGCGGTACCGCTGCCGAGCGCATTGCCCATAGCAGGCGCGATGGCGCCAAGTTCTTCGGTACCGGTGATGCCCACCGTTTCACCTATGGCTTCGTCCACGACCACATCCAGCAATCCGGCGTGCGCGAGCCCCGGCACCGTCATCGGGCCCCTGAGCTTCGCTGGAGAGGGCAACGCCGGGGTCACCGGAGCGTCGATGGCGGCGCGAATGCTGAGACAATACATCCTCTGTCAACGGCCATGAAAAAGAACTTCGTCGCCTCCGCTGCCTCACTGCCTGCGGTCCTTGCGGCCGCTCGCTTCGTAATCCTTCCGCTCTGATCGGAGTATCCTCCATGCGCCCATTGTTGATCATCGCGACGGTCGGTTCCTTGCTGGGCTGCAGCCCCGCATTCGCCCAGGTCGGCACAGTCATGCCTTCGCTCGGCACCACCTCCTCGCTTGGAATGGTGCCCGGTGCGCCGGTCGGCCCTAATGGCCTGCAGGTGGGCGCAGCGCCCACGGTCACTCCGGTACCGAACGGCATCACCGGCACGATTGCCGTTCCAAGCACCAGCAGCGGCGCGGGCGCCTGTTCGACCTTGGCGATTTCGCCAATGGGAACGTTCGGATCGCCCGCGACCTACGACGGCGGCGGACTGGCAATGGCAACCGGAACAGCTACGCCCGCCGCTGCCGCATCGCCGGGAATATCGACGTCGACGGCAATCTCGGCGACGTCGGGAGAAGCGACATCTTCAGGGATGGTGGAAACGTCGGGATTGACAGGAATGTGCGGCTCCGGTTCGAGCAGCCTTGCTGCGTCGTCGAACCCAACGTCAACGTCACCTGCCACGACGAGCGGCAGCGTACGCGCCGGAATTCCGATGGCATCTTACGAGATCGGCAATCTCGGGGTTAGTGCGGCAACGCCGGTACCGGCGCCAAGCGTACCGCCCATGGTCACGCCGAGCTCGCCGGTACCGACAATACCCACTGTTTCACCTGCGACGGGAAGCACCATCCCGTGAAGCGATTCCTTGATCTGTGAGAGAGAGCGGTCATGAAGAAGAAAGTCGTTATCCCTGCGGTCTTGCTGATTGCGGCGCTTGCCGCCGGCGGTCTGTACTTCACACATTTCCACGCTTTGGAGAAGGTCGACGCAGCGCCGGCTCCGCCCACCGTGCCGATCGTTGCCGGGACGGTCGCCCAGCATGACGTTCCGATCTATCTCACCGGCGTCGGCA
>Ga0209331_1000123_pt1 | contig 26801 bp, 21 predicted proteins | sample JacPinW_OM3H0_M3_FD_187971 | JGI IMG/M metagenome (GOLD analysis project Ga0209331, IMG submission 187971) | Forest soil microbial communities from Algoma, Ontario, Canada - Jack Pine, Ontario site 1_JW_OM3H0_M3 (SPAdes) (version 2) | ecosystem: Environmental > Terrestrial > Soil > Boreal...
GCACGGCTTCGTGATTGTGCTGCTGCGATCCGGGGAGACCAACAAGCAACCCAAATTTCGTTACCTGAGCGGACGGCGCTATGTCGATTCTCATCCATCCAAGATCGGTGGTGGTGCTTAGAGCGTTTGAGTTGTTTAAGCCACTAGCACCGTACCCAAGTTGACCACTATCTGTCGTAAACAAGTAGATACCGACTTTCAAAGGGGTCGCGAAAATGTTGGGAGTGCGAACGCCAAGATCATTTAGGTCGTTCACTACGGCGGTGTTATCGAAGTCTGACAGCGTGATAAACCCAGCCTTCGCGCCGTAGGCAGACAGTAGGGCAGTGGCACCGGAGTAAATTGCCAATATCGAAATACGGGCAGCATTTCTCGCAAACCCTTTCATAGATCGATCCATCGGCAAAATCCCTATCTGTCCTACTATCGCCAGAAATGCGTTGATCGCAATTGATCTCGAGAAGGTGCCATCGCGACTGCGGCCCAGGTTCACAAAAACAAGCAACGCGTTCGGTCTATTCGCGTCAGACGGGGTGGGGTGCGGGCGAACCCGCCTCATTGCCCTTAAGCATATTGGCGAGCAGTAGATTGGTCCATGGGTGAGGCAGAGCTAAATTGTCTCGTAGGCTGGGCCGATCATATGAATTTTCTGCAGCTGACCAAGCACAAGCACCAGCGGTTGCGAGGTATTCGCCCGCATAAGGTACCCGTTGCAATTTCGGATCTGGCTGAATCAAACTTGGTGACTGAGCCAAAGGTGCGCCTCGTTACCTAACGCACGGGGTCGTCAGCACGTCGAGGACTTGCTAAACTATGCCTTGCCCTCAGTGTTGGCTCCAGGAAATCTGCCGGCGCTTGCACGGTCATCATAGTGACCCTCGACCGGAACATCCGACATACGCCATTTCGCTCGCTTCAAAGTTCCATGCCTGCTGTACGGGCCAGGTCGAGGCTTCAATCCCCGTAGCGACGAGCATGGTCGCTGATTGAAGGGCGGAGCTGCCGGGAAGACGAGATTGGCAGATTGGGATCGGATCCATCCTGGTTTAAACCGGAAGTGATGTCGCTCGGCCGGACTTTCAGCGCGATGACCGAAGGCAATCTCGGATTTCCGTGCTGATGAACTCGATGCGGAAAACGCCGCCCATTGCGCTCGGCATAACCGACCATGTCTGGTCGATTGGCGAGTTAATCGACGCAGTGCTCATAGCGGCACCGTCGAAGCCCACGCCGACTGCGCCTAGTCGGAGACGACAGATAACTCAAGATGTAAAATGCGAATGGTCTCAATCTGAGTGGCTAGCCCAATTGCGAAGCGATGATTCGCTCGCGCATAATGGAACGATTGCGGCAAAGAATGAGAAAACGCGTGCGGAGTTGGATACATCGCCCCGCAGACGTTGTATCGATTCTAGCTCGTCCCTCGGCGGCATTCTTCGGTCAATCGTGCGCACCGTCTCTATTTGCCAATTCCTAGGCCCACAGAAATAGTTCAAGATGACCATTAAGCGCCTCCGAATCGTAGGTGATTCGGCATCGAATACTCCCCTTTAGATTCTGATTCGCGGGTACCGTCAACAACCCAACGCGAGTCTGCGCAAATAACCTATCGCAATGGTTGTGGGCATTAAGGTGACCGGTTTCGACATAACGAGCGGCCCGTTTTCGGCCCAGCAGCACAAGAGCTGCCAATTGCAAGCAGCATCTCCGCGATGCGCGTAATCGTTCTGGGCGCGCACCCGAGCCAATCGTCGCTCCGACATTGTCCTGCTCGTTGAAGCAGGGAATGACAAAGAAGAATGTCGGATCTCTGCTCATAGCGAGGACAGTGTCTGCGATTTATCGCGAACTGATGTATCGCCTCCAAAGTCGGGCAGGAGCCGTCGCCAGCCTTGCGCCCAGTTGTGCGACCAAAAACTTTGTTGTGTTAGGAGCTCTTTCGAGTTCATCTATGCGCAGGCGAAGATCGCTGATCATGCGCAGACACTCCACGGTATCGGCAGTATGCCGTGCGAGCGTCGGACGATAGATCAGGCGCTCAACACCTTCGTCCACATCGAAACGCTCCGAGAGCTGGGTGCGATAGCATTGAGCCAGATCAACGGCACAATCCATCAATCCATGAAGCTCAAAATTGATCATGCTCTTGATCAGCTTGTCGACCGTCGGCGAGAGCGATGCACCTGGCAGTGTCACGAAGTGGTGAGGAGTAGCCTTCTCGGCCACGAAATCCCGGCAAAACAGGAAATCAAACGTTCCGAGTTGCCCAATCTGGGGCGGTGGCCGTTCTTTCATGATGTCCGACTTCGACCACGGCCGTCGCGCGCGCGCCGCGACATAGCTCGGACGCGGGCTTCGGTCGGCCGCGACATCGAATACCAGGAGCCGGTGCTCGGAAAGCATTTCGCAAATCTCCACGAAGGGAGTTCGCAGATAGCCTGGAGAACCCCCAAAGTTGCTCTCCGCGGTCACGCAGAGTATGTTCGAGCTTGCCAGATAATTGCGGGCGCCGCGAATGACCTCGGGCTCGAAGCCTTCGCAGTCGAGCTTGATGTAGTCGGCGGGTGGAATTTCACCGGCCGCAAACAACGAGTCCAGGCGGCGAATCTCGACAGTACGAGGGCCGAGCGCGATTGTTCCCTGGCTGCCTGTATCCATGCTGGAGCTGTAAAAGGAGCTTTCATAGGTGTTCGCGGGAACTCTGAACTGGCGCTGCCCGTCCTCATTTCCCAGCGCTATAGCCCGGTATAACTGAGTTGGCTCCTTGGTCTTTTCGAGGGATTCGATCACCTCGCTGATAGGGTCGAAGCCATAGGCACGAGCACAGCTGCCCAGATACTGCCAGCGGACATGGGGCCCCCCCTACGTCGATCACAATAAATGGTTCATGCAGATAGGCGCGCCCAATCACCCACTCGGTGAATAACGGCGTCACATTGTGGTAGATCTCATCCATACGGATTAGACTTGGCGCCGGAACGCGATGTCCATCATCACAACCGAGGTTTTATTGCGATCCGGCACGAGTAATCCACACGATTGAAACACGGACGGCTTCCAGTTCGCTCAAAATATTCGTCGATGGCCTGCTGTGCGCCGCGGTGATGCCCATAATTGTCCACTATCAGGACCCCATTGAAGGAGAGCAGCGGATAGAGATGCCCGATCTCTTGTTTGGTCTAAGAATACTAATCCGTATCCAGGCGCAGTAGCGGTATCCTATCAGGAAGGGTTGCCGAAATGGGTACTTTCAACGGAGCCCTTCACAGTTGCCTCAGACAGGCTTGATCGCCAACCAGCAAGCATCATCGATACGCTGCAGAAGCGGCTTCTTTTTAAGTTGTGATAGGTACTCGTCAATGGCGTGACGGGTACCCTGATTATTGCCGTAATCATTGATGATCAGAATGCCTTGCGGAGATAGCCTGGGATAAAAATGTTCCATTTCGCACTTGGTTGACAAATACGAATCGCTATCGAGACACAACAGTGCAATCCGTTCTCGAATGGTTAGTGGGAGCGTTTGCTTGCCAGCGGGTTCCAACAATTTCAGCTTTTCCATCGGATATCCTGACGTAGCAACTGTCTCGCGGATCCCTTCACCTCTCGGTGAAATTCCGACAGCTCGATATAGGAAAAAAATACGATCGGTGTCACCGAGCAGGAGCAGAGCACGCGCGGCCAATTTCATGCTTCCGCCACGCCATACGTCACACTGCACAATATCTCCCAAAATTCTGTTTGCGACGATGTATTGAAGTGACTTGTAGAGGGCATAGAGCTGCTCCCGGGAAGCTGTGGTATATTGGCTGCATTGTTCATAGAGCACCAGGAACTCAGGCTCGAGATTGAACATCTGTGAGTCGATTGCCTTGGAAGCATGGCCGGGCTCAACACTAGACCGACTTGCGCTTTCGCGCTTGAGAGAACTTAAATCCCTTCTGAGGCGAGCTGCCTCCTGGAGCTGTTCGCCGATTCCCATAAGTGTTTTAGTTGCTACAATCTCCAATCCCACTCGGCGCAACGTAGGCCTCACATACCTGTCGAGCCCGACTCGGACGATTGGGCGCAATGCAGGCTTCACATGCCTCTCGAGCCCGATGCGTACGATGGAGCGTTTCGCTGGTGAGCGCATCGCTTTCCGGCCAGCGAGCGGCATGACCGCAAGCAGCAATTTTGATCCGATCCAACTTCGGATTCGACTGTACATCCGGCGCGCCTGATGGAACTGCGCATAGTGATGTTCCCACTGAGAATGATTGATGTGCGATGGTAGCGGCGGTACATCCGCCATGACTTCTTCAACGAACGACTGCAGCTTAGCCCGCGCAGCGTCGATGTCTGATGGCAAATCACCTTCGTGTAGCGTGAGCGGAAACCTAAGGAAGTGTTGCTGGTACGGGGTAACCCATGTGACCATTCGTTGCGCGATCTCCACCTTGTTTAGAGGTCCGAGTACGATCTGATCTTGTGCGACCCTGTCGTCACGTAGTTCCAGCATCGTGAACTCGTCAGAATCGCCGATGACGCACACATCCGCCCGCGGGCAATATTCCCAGATGAGCCCGAAATCCCAGTAGGAGTTAGGCTCCGCCACATGGTGCTGCGGCCACAATCCGACGATGGAGACCGGCATCTGGTAACCCAGCAATGTGCGGTCGTCGACGGACCAATAGAACTGGTCCGCGTAACGCATGTGGAAAGCTGTCTGGTTCACGGTCTTACCGCGGATGACCGTGTGGCGGTGCTGGAGGATCAGCCCGGCAAGCTCGCGATGCGATATGCACAAGGCCGAAGCCGTAGGATCGAAGTGCTTGCGCAGCTCGGGAATGACCTCCTCCGCGACGGTACAGTAGCTCGGCGAAGCGACGATCCGCTCCCCCCGAGCGAAATGGCCGATGACCGTGCGCAGCGATCCGTCCGCCAGGATGAAATCGGCATTCAGGAAAATCTGCCAGTGTTCGGTCATCGTGGGACCAAGATCGCTGAATGCCCGATGCAGGGCATAGGTTAGCGTCATTCCGTACTTGTCTTTCGACACGATCAGATCGTCCAGTCGCACGAGCCGAACGGGACAAAATTTTCTAACGTGTGCGATCGCCGGATGGCGGTCAAACTTGGAGAAGAAACGCCGCTGCGTCAGGATGACGAGCTCGCAGGGGACCTCCGAGGCAACGTAGGGCAGGTTGCCTGGGGCCAGCAGAGCAGGCAATGTGAACGTGAGCAGCACGTCGACATATCGCTCGCCCCAGCCGTAGGTGATGATGCGCGTGGGGCATTTGAGTCCCAACGACGCGCCGGTGGGGGCCGCGTTGCTTGCGGTCGTTTCTTGCATGTGCGGCCGCGCTAACCCTAATTCCAATCAGATAGAACACTGCCCAGCGACAGGCTCGGCCCGGTCCCTCTCCCCGTTCTCTTATGGGGAGAGGGAGCCGTCTGAGTTTGCTGCGCCGCTGTGCATCGAACTCGCCGAAACGCGTCTCGAGCCTTGGATCACTGTGGCGAAGAGCGGTGGAGCAGCATTCCGGCCCGGCGCCGAATGCGACGCCCGATCTCGCTGATCAGATAGCGTCCCGGCACGCCGCTGAGCGCTGTCGTTCCGCTCGCGAGGGACTTGTTCAATTCGCCCAGGGTTGACGCCGGCAGTCCATAGCGAAGATGGTCCAGCTGATACTTGGTCGCGGCAAGCTCGTTTTTCAAACCGTCGATCTGACCCTTGTAGGCATCGATCCAATTGTTCAACCCGGTGATCTGCGTCACATATTCCTTGGCCAGCACGCTGTCCTTAGTGAGGTATTTCACGCGTTTGCTGTCGAGCACCTCGCCGTCGATCACCACGGAATACCGGCTGCGCACCTCGTCCGGCACCATGTTTTCATAGATTTCCTGGAAGGGCACGCAGAACTCTTTGTCGTACATCTTCCGCTGCACCACGACCAGCCGATGCGTCGTCTTGGAACTCATGGTCAAATAATCCAGTAGGATCGGATCCCAGGGGATCAGGCTCGCAAGCTGCCAGTCGGGCCCGATCCAGACGCCCAAGGTCTCATAGGAATTGTAGCGGGCCAGAGCCTCGAAGAAATTCGGCTGATAATTGAAGAAGCCATGCTCGAGGTGCACGGTGAACGGCACCGCGTGCACGAACACGCTGCCGGGGCGCGCGAACTCGTGCATCGCCTTGAACACATTGTATTGGTTGAGGATGTGCTCTGAGGTGCCGAAATTGGTAACGAGCCCATATTTGCCCTTGTGCGCGGCGGGGACGTCGTCGAAATTGAGATCCATGACCACGGATCCGACCCGGCCATCGACGTCGACGCAGCCGTATTTGATGCCGATTGCTTCGTAGAGCAGCCGAGCCGGCTGCTGGCTCGCGTTGGTCGTATTGAGCAGGACCGGATCGACCTTGTCCTGGCCAAATGCTTTGCACAGGGCGAGCACCAAGTTCTTCTGCGGGCACCAGAAGTCCTGCGAGCCGAGTTCCATGACCTCCGCAATGCCTTCCAGCGCTCCCTGCAGCTTGAGCTGTCGATAGAGCTCGATTTCGGGCGGTCCAAGTCCCATGGATGGAGATCCAACGTTACGAACGTAGTACCTTTGTTTGCACTTGTCGCTGAGATAAGTATATCCCTTAGCTCATATCCAGGGTTCCGAAAAGAGAGGAGCGAGGCCATGATCGATCTGGCCAAGCGAGCCGTGCTGCAACGGTTGCACAAGCTCGGCTGTCGCGTTCTCAAGAAGCAGAAGCACGAACGTTTGCACGTGGCCGCGGCGCAGGACCAACTATTCGGTATCCCACTATTCGTCGCCGGTAGTGCCAGCATCGGCGCAGATAACTGCCACTGCCGCTGCCGGCATAACCGTCGTTCGGCGGATGTTGGCACAATTTCAGTTGCTGCCCGTAGCTCGTGAGGAAAATACCCGGGGAAAGAGCCCACTTTTGGACTAAGGGCGTTGCGATTGTCTCCTGTTAGCCGCGTCAACCATCGGCCGATATTCGGCGCGCGCAGCTGCATTGAGGGCGCGATTGTATTTAGGGGAGTTGATTCCGGTGAAACAGGAGATTTGGTCGAGGAGCAGTCGAGGCAGATGAGACTTGTCTGGTATCCCGAAATTTCAAAGTCGCCCACCGCTCATTGCTTTCTACAAGGGCCGCCATTCTGCCACCGGGTGGTCCGGTATAACCAGGATGAACACCGATATTCTGTTGTAAACACGGCAAGTTCCTGATGTAACGGGAGGCCCCGCTGTCTTAATGCCGTGGAACGAGAAGCGTTGGTTTATGAACAAGGATGCTAGCCATTTTGGAACCGCGGCTGCAGCAATCGACTCTCGGGGTAGTCAGCGGGCAGAGGAGCGGACGCTTGTTTAAAAATTGCACAATACCGTATCGCCGCTCGCATAATATACGCCATCACGAGACTGAGAAGGAGGATAACCCCTATCTCGATCGCCATGACTTGCTCGGTCATGGTCTGAGGAGTAACCAAGGTCAACACAGGTACTGTAAGACTTACGATCGCTCCAATCGTAGCAACAGCGCTCAAACGCAAGAGATTTTGCAAAAGCGCAGGATGTCGCGCAGCCATCAATCCGATGATGATAACCGCTAGCCCAACTAGCAATTTTGCCCTGCGGCTGGCATGACTCCATTCGGCCTTCGTCGCATCGATGAACGTAGTCCAGATCATCTTCGTTTTAACGATCGCGAATGTTTCGAACACAAACCAGGGATCGCGCCGTGCAAATTCGATAAAGGCCAACCGATCTAAGCGTTCCAAAGCAGAATATTTTAGCGCCCTGCCGACAATAAAAAGTTCCGGCTTATCTTCTTCGGGATGCCTCTTGAGATAGGCGAGAGCGCCGGCATGAGGCATTTCATCGCCGCTCTTGCCCTCATGATAGGCACCGTATTTCTCTACGTACTGAGGGTGTAACTGCAACGAGTAATAAATGGCATGCCAAACCGTGTGATAAGAGACCCAGCCGCCCTGGTGATATGTTGGATGGAGCGACCAGCCGACAAGCTTCAAACCCCCGAAGACAACCACCAGTACAATTAGCGCGGGCCATTGGGCTGTGAGGCCGCGATGGATCGCCACCCTCCAGCTGTCGCACCTCGTACTTAAGCCCTTCAGTGACAGCAGGAACAAAGTGACTGCTGCGGCAAATATCGCGGGAGCCCACCAAATCGCAGACACGCGCATGTGGATTGCGAAGAAGATTATACCGGACTGAAAGATGACGATCGCGATGCGTCGCCAGTCCGACGGAGCCTTATCGGCTAACATAATCAATATGTGAATGCCTGGGATGACAGCGAGCACCGGGATAAACCGCGGATTGAGCATATTGCCCGATCCGGCCGGTTGCGGGATAACTAGAAAATCGGAATAATAGCAACTTACGTAAATCATGCCAGCTACGGTGAGAAGAACGACCTGACCCAGACGATCTCGGTTCCTCTCAACCAGTGCGCACAGCAGAGTGAGACCATAAATCAGAAAGAAAAGATAATACAACGCGCGGATCTGAACTCCGAATAAAAAGAACGCGATTTTGGCAAAATCCACGTAACCTACGTCGTCGCCGCCGAGGCCGCGGATCCCTTCTCCGAGCCCGCAATTGTCGGAGAGCTTGGGCAGGTCGCGCTGCATATCCTGGAGTATCTTATCGAGGAAGAGAGCGGAAGCAAGATTGTCGGGAACCTTGACCCCCAGCTGCTTCGCAACCTCGGGATCCGTGGTGAAGCCGCGGCGATAGAGGGCTTCAAATATGCAATTGGAAAGCGCATAGCCCTCTTGACGAAATCTCTGTTCCGTCATTACAGCAGCGATGGCATTGAGAACTCGGCCATAACCTTCCTGGCTCACTAATTGGTCCATTCCCCGATCTATTCCCGCGCGAAAGGTTGCGCCGAATATGAAAAGAGCCAAAAGGCCGAAGAGGATATTCAAGAGAGGATTGCGAGCGCGCGAAATGGGCGGCCACCTGCGCGCAAAACGGAACCACAGAACCCGTAACCACAGAACCTTAGAAGTCCAAACTTTCATTTAATAATCCGGCTTCGAACTGCTGCGGGTCGGGCACGGCGAGGCATTTACGGGGAGGCGTGAAGATAGCATGACTATACAAGTTTTCAAGTTCGACGGTCGCGCCGAGGCAATCCGGAGCCGGATCCCAAATTCAAATCTGCAGGCCGAATTTGCAAGCTTGGTTCATGCGAGATAAGGAATTGCATGGTTGCCTCACCGAAGAAGGATCAGCACGCAGACCTCTTGCGCAAGGGGCAACGGATCGCGCTTATCACCTATGACGTGCCGCACAAGAAAACGCAAGACGTGTTATTGCGTCTAAATTGGCGAGGATGTTTCAACGTTACCTTAGTCATCACTCCGTTCAAAAGCCGTCCATCGCGCGAGGTCCTCTTTCAGCATAGGCCATCCCAACTTACTGGTCCCACCCCGACTTCGCTCGCTAGCCGGTTCGGCCTTAGCACCCTGCGGATCGAAGATTGGCGATCTTTTCGAGGCGATTTCGAGTTCTTTCTTGTATGTGGTTCCGGTCTGATCGATCCGGAGTTCTGCCAGACTGCAAGGATCGTCAATTGTCACCCAGGCTTGATCCCCCAATGTCGGGGCCTGGACGCTTTCAAATGGGCGATTTACGACGACCTACCGATCGGCAATACGCTTCATTTCATCGATCACCAAGTCGATCTCGGTGAAGTATTTCACCACCAGATCACCGATGTTTTCCCGGAGGACGATTTGGCGAGCTTCGCGGAACGGCACTACGCGTCAGAAATCCACCTTTTGTCGCACTTCGATTGTTATTTGCAGAATGGGAAGATCTTCGCATTTGCTATCGGCGTTCCGCGCAAGCGCATGCCACGCGAGATGGAGGCGCTATTGGTCCGCAGCTTCGATGTTTACAGAAAAAAGTTCACGGGAACGCTCGGTAACACCCAAGCAGATGCCTCGACAACCCTTCCATCAAACGAGCAATAGGCCGCCCAGCCATATTGATGGAGTCGGGCGTGTCCGTGCTCACGTGGGCCACTGTCAATAGCTCCGCTGTCACGTCGGATGAGAACCATACACCGCCTTGGCGAGGGTGCGGTGGATACCCTCAGCGAGCGAGCAAAATTTTCCTGGGTCGAACATCGCGGCGAGGCGATCGAGGTCGGCGACGAGCGGGGACGGTTCAGGTTGTCCTGTGCGTTTGAATACGGGCGTTATTCCAAGGACCGACCCGATAATGTTCGATATTTCCCTCACGCAAGTTGGCTCGGGCGCCGCCACGTTGTATGTGCCTTGCCAGCCTTCCTCGGCCGCGGCGCGGAAGGTAGCCGCCACGTCGTCGACATAGGCTACCGAAAGCCGTAGCCCACCTTCCTCGCCATCGAGCGTTATCGGACGACGCTCCCGAACCCGCTCGATCAGTAGAGGGATAAGTCGATTGCGCTGGCCCGGTCCGTACGGCGTGAACAATCGAAGCACGCAGGTTCGATATTGGCTAGCGTAGGGCCGCATCAACGCTTCAGCGGCAACCTTCGTCGCAGCATAAAAGTCGTCAGGCTGCAAAGCGGCATCCTCCCGGCATAAGGGGCTGCAAGCGGAATAGACGCTGGCGGTCGAGGCGAGGATGAATCTCTGGACGCCGCACTGGCGTGCGCAATCGAGAAGACGGGCGGTTGCCAAGGTGTTGATCGCAAAAATGTCCTCGGCCGCAATCGGAAAGTTGCGATACTGATGGGACTGGGCAAGGTGGATGATGGTTTCGACCGAAGGGAATGTCTCGATCGTCGCGTGACGTGCCAGGTCGCAGAGAACGGGGGTCACGCCGGAGGCACACGGAGTGCCGGGGCGCACCAAGCAAAATATCTCATGGCGGCAATCACTGAGCAGCAGCGACGTCAAACACCGGCCAATAAATCCCGATGCGCCCGTTAACATTATTCGCATTGGTTTCTCAGGTACTTGAGACTGCTTCCTGTCGGTTGTGGCCCTCTGGCAAAGACGCTATAGAAGAATCGCCAAGCAGACTCTGAACCTGCATTGTTCTGAGTGCGGGATACGAGGGGTCTTCAGCTGACTCGCTGGAGTCCGTGCCGCAATGCGAGACTAGCACCACATTCAGGCTCAGTCGGAGGCGAACGGAGATGGCAAAAGTTGCGGTCATCGGGTGCGGCTATTGGGGGAAGAATCTAGTCCGTAATTTCCATCAGCTCGGGGCGCTCGCGGCAATCCATGACACCAGTCCGCACACGGCAGCCGCGATATCGGCAGAGCACAAGGTGCCGGCGCTCGCTCTCGAGACGATTTTTGCTAGCTCTGACATTACGGCGGTCGTGATCGCGGTGCCCGCAGTTGGACACGGACACCTGGTTCGGCAGGCGCTCGATGCTGGCAAGCACGTCTTCGTCGAAAAGCCGCTTTCGCTGGATCTCGAAGAAGCAGAGAAACTATGCAAGTTCGCTGAGGAGAACCGACGGGTCCTGATGGTCGGCCACCTTCTCCAATATCATACCGGCTTTCTCAAGCTCAAGGAATTGACTGCTGCTGGGGCGCTTGGCCGGCTGCTCTACATCTATTCGAACCGGCTCAATCTCGGCAAGTTGCGGCGAGAAGAAAACATCCTATGGAGCTTCGCCCCGCATGACATTTCAATGATCCTGTCGCTGGCGGGCGACATGCCGGACGATGTCTGGGCCACGGGGGCATGTTACCTGCATCGCACCGTTGAGGATGTGACCACAATGCATTTGCGTTTTGGAAATGGCATCAACGCCCATGTCTTCGTGTCATGGTTGCATCCGTTCAAGGAGCAAAAACTGGTACTTGTCGGCGACCGCGCGATGGCGGTGTTCAATGACGGTCTGAGCTGGAGCGACAAGTTGCAGCTATTTCCGCACACGGTCGAATGGCGCGATCAGATTCCGGTCCCAAACAAGGCGGCAGCGGTGCCGATCGCGCTGCTCGAACATGAGCCCCTTACCGAGGAGTGCCGCCACTTCCTCGATGGCATCAGCAAGGGCACATCCATCCGCACCGACGGGCTGGAAGGGTTGAAGGTCTTGCGAGTTCTCGACGCCGCGGAGCGATCGATGCGATCGGGTCGACTGGAGCGGCCCGCAAATTCATGCCTGCCAACCCGGGGGCGCATAACCTATTCGGCTCACCAAACTGCCGTCATCGATGACGGGTGCCGTATCGGCGAGAATACTGAAATCCAACATTTTTCACATATCCTCAAAGGCAGTATCATTGGCCGCAATTGCACTATCGGTCATAACGTCATGATCGGGCCGGAAGTTCGCATCGGTGACGGCTGCAAAATCGAAAATAACGTTAGCATCTACAAAGGGGTGGAATTGCAAGACGAGGTGTTTTGTGGTCCGAGCTGCGTGTTCACCAACGCTAAGACGCCGCGCGCCGAGATCGCTCGCAACAATGAAGTTTATCAGACCATGGTCGAGCGTGGCGTCACAATCGAAGCGAATGCTACCATCGTGTGTGGCTCACGGCTCGGCATGTACAGCTTTATCGCTGCTGGCGCTGTCGTCACCGGCGACGTTGCTCCCTTCGCCCTGATGGCAGGCATTCCGGCGCGCCGTATCGGCTGGGTAAGCCATGCCGGCGAGCGACTCGGCAATGACCTCGCGTGCCCGCGAACCGGTCAGCGCTATCGCCTCACGGGGCAAGATACCCTCCAGGAGGTCGCGCATGCTTGAGCGTTTGACGGCGAACCGAGAGAATCTGGTGAAGTCGATCCCACTGGTGGAGCTCCAGGCGCAGCGCCGCAGGCTGGGTACACGGATCGATGATGCCATTTTGCGTGTGTGCGAGCACGCGAACTTCATCATGGGTGACGAGGTCAAGGCATTCGAGCGGCAGCTCGCCGAATTTTGCGGCGCCCGCCACGCGCTGACCTGTGGCAATGGAACCGATGCCCTCCTCCTCGGCCTAATGGCAAAACGAGTTGGCCCAGGTCATGCCGTGTTTTGCCCGACATTCACCTTCGCGGCGACGGCGGAGGTTGTGGCCCTCGTCCATGCTACGCCAGTCTTTGTTGACGTGCTGAATGACACGTTCAATATCGATCCGGACAGTCTCGAGGCTGCGATTGAGACGGCACGGGGAGCTGGCCTTCGGCCATCCGGGATCATCTCCGTCGATATGTTTGGACAGCCGGCCGATTATGGTTCGCTCCAAGACATCGCCGAACAGCAGGGACTATGGATCTTAGCCGATGCAGCGCAAAGTTTCGGCGCGCAATATCGCGGCCGGCGGGTAGGGCACATCACCGAGTTGACAGCAACAAGCTTTTTTCCTTCGAAGCCGCTCGGCTGTTACGGTGACGGCGGTGCGATCTTCACCGATGACGACGAACTCGCCAAGTGCATCGATTCGCTCCGCATTCACGGCAAGGGCTCCGACAAATACGACAATGTCCGGATCGGCATGAATAGCCGCCTCGATGCGATACAAGCCGCGATCCTGACGGAGAAGCTTGCGATCTTTCCAGAGGAACTCGCGGCCCGCCAGGTCATTGCGCAACGCTATTCGGATGGGCTGGGCGACGTGGTGCGCACGCCGCGCACTTCGAACGAGGCCACGTCGGCGTGGGCAGCGTATACGATCGTTGCGGAAGGCTGCGATCGGGATAAGATGGCGGCTGACCTTAAGGCTGCCGGCATAAGCACCGCGATCTATTACCCGATGCCGCTTCATCGGCAGACCGCCTATAGGAATTTCCCGCGCGCGAGTGATAACGGACTGCCCCAGGCCGAACGCTTGGCGCAAAGCGTGCTCAGCCTGCCGATGCATCCTTATCTCGATCCAGCGACCCAGGACCGCGTCATCAGCACGGTTCGCGAGCTTGCAGGTTCCTGCACGCTGGGTGGCTGAGCGTTTGCATGAATATCGCCGGCAAGAAATTTGTCGTCATAGGCGGGGCGGGCCTTATCGGCTCGCACACGGTCGATCGGTTAATAGAGGAGGACGTGCGCGAAATCGTCATTTACGACAATTTCTGCCGTGGCACCCACGACAATCTGGCTGGGGCCCTGAAGGATCCGCGGGTCAAGATCTTCGAGATCGGCGGGGACATCTGCCAAGCGGACATATTGGCAGCCGCGCTCAAAGGGGTGGACGGCGTCTTTCATTTCGCCGCGTTGTGGCTGCTGCAATGCCACGAGTTTCCACGCTCGGCTTTCGATGTCAACATTCGCGGCACGTTCAACGTGATCGAGGCCTGCGCGGAGCAAGGAGTCAAACGACTGATCTATTCTTCCTCAGCATCGGTTTATGGTGACGCGATCGAGGAGCCGATGACCGAAGATCATCCCCTCAACAACACCAATTTCTATGGCGCCACGAAAGTCGCCGGCGAGCAGATGTGCCGCGCCTTCCATCACCGCTACGGTCTCAACTACGCCGGCCTGCGGTACATGAACGTCTATGGACCACGGCAGGACTATCGCGGCGCCTATATCGCCGTGATCATGAAAATTCTCGACGCCATCGACGAAAACAAGCCGCCGACCATCTATGGCGACGGCAGTCAGGCCTATGATTTCGTCTATGTCGGCGATTGCGCACGGGCGAACGTGTTGGCGATGCAGGCCGAGACGGTCGATCGCTTTTACAATGTGGGCACGGGCGTGCGCACGTCGATCAAGGAATTGGTTGACATGATCCTCGAGCTCACGCAGTTTCGCCAAGCCCCGCGTTACGAACCGGCTGGCCTGACCTTTGTCAAGAACCGCATCGGTTCTCCGGACCGGGCGCGAGCCGAGCTCGGATTTTCATCACAAGTTCAATTGAGCGAGGGGTTGCAGAAGCTGATCACCTGGCGCGCACACCAGAAGCGCCGGTTCGCGGGCGCGGGGAGTTAGACCATGTGCGGGGTCGCGGGCTTCCTGAACCTTGATGGCGCGCCCGCGTCGCCCGTGATTTTGAAGGCGATGACCGATGCCATCCGTCATCGGGGACCAGACGGCGAGGGCCATTTCATCGACGGCACGCTAGGGCTCGGCCATCGCCGTCTGGCCATTCTCGACCTCAGTCCGACCGGCCATCAGCCGATACTGACGCCCGACAATCGCTATATCCTGAGCTACAATGGCGAGATTTACAATTTCCGCGAGCTGCGCCTCGAGCTTGAGGCGCACGGATACCAATTCCGCTCTACTGGCGATTCCGAGGTGGCGCTCTATGCCCTCGCCGAATGGGGAGAACAGGCGCTGCTGCGATTCAACGGCATGTTCGCGCTCGCGCTATGGGATCGCGAAGAGCAAGTGCTTCTCCTAGCGCGAGATCGCTACGGGATCAAACCCCTCTACTACAGCCACGCGCGGTCGGTCTTCGCATTCGGCTCGGAGATCAAGGCCCTGCTGCCGCAGCCGGCCGTCGGCACCAGCATCGATCAGGAGGGACTAGTAGAGTACCTGACTTTTCAGAATTTTTTCACCGACCGGACAATCTTCGCAAATGTCAAGCTGCTGCCCGCGGGGTCCATCCTGCGCGTCGACGGGCGTGGCCAACCTCAAATCCGCCGTTACTGGGATTATAGCTTTCGCGAGCGGACGGCACCGCTTCCAGAAAAAGACGCCGTTGCCCAACTCGACTACCTCTTCCGGCAGGCAGTCAACCGGCAATTGGTCAGCGACGTCGAGGTCGGCGCATATCTGAGTGGCGGCATGGACTCGGGCGCAATCACGGCGATTGCCTCATCGCAGCATCCCTATATCAAGTCCTTCACGTGCGGCTTCGATCTCAGCTCCGCCTCCGGCATGGAGTTGAGTTTTGACGAACGCGCTGCCGCCGAGCGGATGTCTTATCAGTTCAAGACTGAGCACTACGAGATGGTGCTCAAGTCTGGTGACATGGAACGAGTCATGCAGCGGCTTGTCTGGCATCTCGAGGAGCCGCGGGTCGGCCAGTCCTATCCGATTTTCTATGCCGCCAAGCTCGCTGGAAAGTTTGTCAAGGTAGTGCTCTCGGGTACTGGCGGCGATGAGATTTTCGCTGGCTATCCTTGGCGCTACTACCATGCAGTTCGCAACGATGATTTCAAGCACTACGTCACTCAGTACTATGACTTTTGGCAGCGCCTGATCCCGGACAGCCGCAAAGCAGAGATCTTCAAACCGATCTGGCAGCACGTGAGCCATGTGTCGACCCGCGATATCTTTCAGAACGTTCTTGCGGCCCAGCATCAACAAGGTTTGGGTCCCGAAGACTACATCAACTGCTCGCTCTATCTCGAGGCGCGCACGTTTCTTCACGGTTTGCTCGTAGTTGAGGACAAAATGAGCATGGCGCACTCGCTTGAGACAAGAGTGCCGTTCCTCGACAATGACCTGGTCGACTTCGCAACCTCGCTGCCGGTCAACCAGAAGCTCAGCAGTGTTGCCGAGTTCGCGCGGTTTGACGAGAGCGATATTTCCAAGAAGCGCGAACAACATTTCCGCCGGTTTCGCGACGGCAAGATGGTGCTGCGAAAGATGATGAAAAACTATGTTCCGCAGGATATCGCGGATGGTGAAAAGCAAGGGTTCTCCGGCCCCGATGGGAGCTGGTTCAAGGGCGACAGCATCGATTACGTTCGGCGCCTTCTGTACAATCGCAATGCACGCATCTACGATTATCTCGATCGCGAAGCGGTGCAGGCGCTGGTGCATGAGCACCTGCACGGTATCTCGAACCGGCGCCTGTTGATCTGGTCGTTAATCTATCTTGAGAATTTGATGGAGATTTTCACCAGCCAACGGAACTCATTCGAGCGCTCCCCTGCCACCCAGTCGAGATCAGAAACGCGCCAGGTCTTCGTGACGTAAATGCATTTACCGTTGCGATTTAGAATTGACCCGGGTGCGGAGCGAGACACGTGACGGAACGCCTGACCGCAACTGCGTCCGGCGAAGGGCCGTTCCGTCCAGGCGTGTCTGTGGTGGTTCCTGCCCTTAACGAGCAAGAGACCCTCCAGCATATCGTGGAGTGGACCGTCTCTGTTCTGAGCGGCATCACCGACGATTACGAGGTCGTCATCGTCGATGATGGGAGCACGGACCAAACCGGCCAGATCGCCGACTCTTTGGCCCAGTCATCGCGTATCCGTGTCATCCACAACGCGCATCCCACTGGCTACGGAGGTGCACTTAACACCGGATTGCGCGCCGCAGCCAAGGAACTGATTGGGCTGATCACCGCCGATGGAGAATTCCACCCCACCGACCTCCCCCGGTTCGTCGAGGCGATCCGGGACGCCGACGTCGTAACCAGTGTTTGCCCCCATCGTCCAATGCCGTTTTACCGCAAGGTCCTGTCCTGGGGATGGCGCGCTTGCATGGCCTTGATCCTCGGCGAACGTCCGGTGATCGAGGGGACCTTCATGATCCGACGAAGTATTTTCAATTCATTGAACATGGAATGTCGTTCCGGCATGTACGTGATGGAGATGCTCATTAAGGCCCGTCGCCAGGGCGCCCGCATGAAAGTGATCGCAATCGGGGTCTATCCGCGACCGGACATGAGCAAATCCAAGGTCGGCAATCTTCGGACCACCATTGCCGTTTTCAGTGAGATCCTTGCACTGAAACGGCGCCTGTAGTTCCCGCGAAAGCACTGGTCGATTTGCAATAATATGGCCTGAAAATCTTGTTGAACTTAGTAGCAGCTAGGGCGAATAAGGGCAGCAATGTCAACATTGCCTAAGCAAGGGCGGTGACGTCAATGGCAGGCAATTTTTATGGCGGATGATGACAGGTTGTCGTTGCCGGTCGAAGGCGTGCTGGGCTTCAGCAGAGAAGTCTTCGAGAGTGCAGTGATGAACTGACGCATATGTCGTTTCTAAAACAGACCCCCCGGCCGAATGAGTACATAGTTGGTTGAGCCGGGATGGGCATTCGATCTAAGGAGGATTCTTGTGCGACGATGGGTGGCGCCGCTGCTAGGACGATGCGATGACAGGGGCGGGTTCACACCGTTTGAGCTGACGGTGATCGCCGAGTGCGGCGCCCATATTACCGAGGGCTACCTACGCCAGGGCGAAGATTGGTATCCAATCACCAATAGCGTTCCCTGCTTTCTAAGAGGCGCGTTGAGGCCTGATCTTGCCGAGTTTGCCAAGCGCCATGGGTTACCTCTTACTCTGGACGAAAACGCCGCAACCTCAAGCCAGAAAGTCACTACGGAAACCTTCTCATTCAAGTGGTCAAACTTCCGAGAGTATGGCCATGTACAGAAGGAGCAGGATTTTTTGTTCAACTGGTATCGGCGCAAATTCGGACTAATGGATAATGAGGATTTGGCGGCCTTCTACGCTAATCGCAACCACGTGCTCGAAGTGGGGTCCGGATCCGGCTTCAACACGTGCTTCATAAGCCAGCATTGCAAAGGGAAGGTCTTTGCGGTCGATATTTCGGATGCGGCCGCCGTGACCTTCGCCAAAACGCGCAACTTTGCAAATTGCGCCGTCATCCGTGCCGATCTGATGGACACGCCTTTTCGAGACGAGTTGTTCGACCTCATCATCGCCGATGGGGTGCTGCATCATACGCCCGATACTGAAGCCGCGGTTCGCGCGCTCTACCGCAAACTACGACCGGGTGGCGATTTTTTCTTCTATGTCTACAAGAAGATGGGTGCCGCCAGGCAGTTTTGCGACCAATCCATCCGAAGACAATTCAAGCAGTTGTCACCTGAGGCGTGCCTAGCCGCATGCCGAGCGCTCACAGAACTGGGACGTGAGCTGAGTAGACTCGACGCCAAGATCACTCTGAGCCAACCAGTCGAGGTTCTCGGCATCCCGGCTGGCACCCATGACGTTCAGCGGCTTATCTACTACAATTTTGTCAAATGCTTTTGGAATGAGGCCTTTGATTTCGAAACGAACAATATGATCAATTTCGACTGGTACCATCCACAAGATGCTTGGCAGCACACGACAGAGGAAGTCGTTGGCTGGCTGAAGTCGCTAGGCGTCAAAGAATACAGATTCAATGATGCTAATCCAAACGGCATCTCTGTACTTTTCACTAAACCAAGCGCATAAACCGAACAAAGCCAGTAGGACACCGCCCACGATGGCGACAGCAGATTTAATTGAAGGGCGTATGCCCACTCTCGTCGCCCACCTGCGCGTTTTGGGCATCGTGCTGACAGTCGCTTGTTTGGTGCTCGGCGCCTACGTGGTCGATTGGCGTCGGATGCTACAGGTGATCGCCGGCGCGGACCTCGGCCTGATCGGGATGGCGTCGTTGTGCCAGGGTGTTACCTTTTTCCTGTTCTCGCTCCGCTGGCGCCAACTTATTGCGGTCGACAACCCGCCACCAACACCGCGGATTTTCAATTTCCTTATGATCGGATATCTGTCCAACGCCGTTCTACCCGCGCGCCCGGGCGACATCATTCGTGCGGTGCTGTTGCGGCAGGCATTTGGCATCAGCTTCAGCTACGGGCTTGCTAGCATTGTCGCGGAACGCCTATTCGACGTGCTCGCTATATGTTCATTGGGAATGATCGTCTCGTTCACCGTTGTGCTGCCGCCATTGGTGCTATCCGGACTCTACAGCCTCGGTGCGACAGGGTTGGGATTGGCCGGCGCGTTGGTGGTGCTGACTTGGCGGCGGGTCTCCATCGGCAGGCTTGCTGACCGGTTTCCTGCCGTTTTCCAATATTCCTCTGTCCGCTTTCTCGCCGAATGGGTAGAACGATTCAGTTCTGCGCTCCGCATTCTCTACTCGCCCGCTCGATTGTCGATAAGTATCCTGTTGACGTGTCTGGGCTGGGGAATGCTGGCATTGTCGTTCATGATCCTCATCAACGCCTTTCAATTGGAGATTCCGCCGGCCGCAGCGCTGCTTGTGATTGCGGCTACCAATCTTGGAGCGGTTATCCCGTCGTCACCGGGAGCACTTGGCATCTATCACTTCATGGCAGTCATTGCGCTATCGGTGTGGCGCGTTGACACGTCCACCGCGGTGGCGTTTGCGATCGCGGCGCATGCCATTTCGATTGCGTTGCATATTTCCTTTGGGCTCGTATGTGCGTGGATCGAGGGGATCGGAATGCGCCGTCTAACCGGACTGGCCCAGAACGCTGGCTAAAACGCGAGACCGGCAATGTCCATCGACAGCTCTCGGCAAAAGCGACATTACGAGACGATCCATTGCGATTACGAAGATCATTATTATGATGCTCAATCGATGGACTTTCGCGAACGCTTTTATTATGACCCTCTCTTTGAAGGCCTCAATCTTAATGGCTGCGCGGTTGCGGATCTGGCCTGCGGCAGCGGTCACAATTCGCTTTCTCTCCTTAAGCGCTTTCCGACTGCTATGGTGACCGGCTTCGATATTTCGACGACTGCTTGCGAGGAATATCGGCGCAATGTTGGCCGGCCTTGCATCGAATCTGATTTGACTCGGCCGCTGCTCGAACTGGGCGCATTTGATGCAGCGATGGTAGTAGGTGGATTGCATCACTGCGTTGCAGATCTGCCAACAGTGCTGCACAATCTTGCGAACATGCTCAAGCCTGAAGGATGCCTGCTGATGCTCGAACCAAACCGCGCGTTCGCGCTTGAGTTCGCGCGCCGGTTGTGGTACCGACTCGACAAGTATTTTGATGCGACGACAGAGAGAGCGATTGCTTATTCTGAGCTTGTCGAACAGGCGGGCGCGCAGTTTACGCCTGAGAGGGTCGCATACTATGGCGGCCCTGGTTATTTCTTAATCTCTCAGAGTCTGCTGTTCCGCATCCCCAAGCCGGTCAAGCGTGCGATCAGCCCGCCATTGATGGTTGTCGAGCGCGTTTTCAATCGTCTCCCGATTGCTTGGTTTCACCCATACTTCGTTGCGCGATGGATACGCACGGGGTCGCCTTCGAGCACCGGCCCTCGGTACAGTGACAAACAACGGGACGCGGATCCCGCTCGATCAGGCGGTGACGCTCACCAACCTGAATGGGCTGCTATATACGAGTTCGGCCAACCAAGGGACTGACGCTTTATGGCTTAAAGACCTCCAACGGCGACTGGACCAGCAACTGGGTGCGAGCGACGACCACGGCGGGACGTTGGTCACTGTCGCGCAGTGACCATCCAACTAGCACCCCATCGCAGCATCGACCCCATTCCAACTGACGCTTGGGCAACGTGTTGGACTGCAGAAAATCGCGTGCTGGGGCTGTAATCGAAGCATTAATAGTGCTTCCTTTTAACAGCTACCAAAACCAGGAAACGATACGCTGCCATCAATTACACTCGTAGCATCTACGATGCACTTGGCCCCAACACTCGTACCGTTGACCATAATGTCATTTGCATTGATATATGACAGACGAACGGCATAGCCAAAAGCACTGAAGGTATGCGTCTCCCCCAGTAAGGTGACGGTGCAATTACTGCTGATTTGAGACATCCCTGTTGCTCCCAGATGATATGCCGCATCCCCAGAGATATATTCGGCGGAAAGGCAATTGATCTTGCTACTTTCGTTCGCCGAAATGTGAAAGCCCCCTGGATTGTCGGCAAAAGTGACGAAGAAATGGTCCATGATCGCATATTGGCGAGTAGAGATCGCTTTGACTTGAGCGCATTGGATTCCGACAATGGAGTGATCTTGGCCGTACAGTGTACCCTTAAGCGTAACCGCAGTAATGCTAGCGCAATCGCCAGTTACCACAACTATTTTGTAATAGTTAACTGATGGATTCTCGATGTACACACCGGCAGCAACGCTCACCGCGCATGCTTTTGGCCCCCCTGGGCAAAGATCAATTGCATGCTGCCATGTTGCGCACGGAGAATTGTCTGATAGACAATCATTATTATCGTCACCACTTTTCGCTACAAAGTAGCTATCAGCCTTGGCAGCATGCGCCGTGAACAAAGAAAAGAGAATTATAAGAAAACGAAGCATAACGGTTGTTTCCTTATGGATTAATCGACGTGAATGGCCTAAAACTTGCCGGGAATTTGGGGGGGGCATCCTTTGCGAATGAGAATCATCAAACGGACTTTGGCGAGCCTTTCAACTACGCCACTCAACTACGCCACACTCGATCATATTCGTCAACAATCTCAGTCTCCAATCCAATATAGAATGGTGACCCGCGGCGACTCAACGATAGGGCACTCTTCGGCGGAGGTATGTAGCGATTACGGAATTGGCCGGTCACATATCAGCCTGTACCGGCGGTACTGTGAGCAAAGGCTCTCTTCCAGCCGACATTGCGACGATCAACACTGGCAACCTTGTTTGCAAAATATTTCGGACAACCTCAGCTCACATCTTTAGCTGCCGCTATTGCAGTCACTGTCTCTGATGCCCGTGACCGACTCAGGTTCCCTGAAAACGCTCAGGATTTAGCCGCGTGATTTAAGCAGGTTCGGCGCGGGATATCGAATTTTTCCAGTTAAGAGATGATCGAAATCAGCCGCTATGTTCTCGCCGCAATTGTTGCCCAGACGCATCTGTGGCCGCAGGGCCCCGATGGGCCCGGGCAGATCTCGGTGTTTGCCTTCTACACGCTGAGCGGGTACCTGATGACCCGTGTCCTCAACGAGCGCTATGGCTTTTCCATCAGGGGAACGGTCGCCTTCGCGCTCAATCGGGTGCTCCGGCTTTGGCCGGCCTATCTTGCCATCATGATATTGGTGCTAGTCGCGCTGAAGGTCTGGCCACTGCAGAATTTTTTCTTTCTGATACGTACGCCGGCGAACGCGGCCGACGTGGTAACGACTGCAGTCGTCATCGGGCAAGTGGGCTTTGACTTCGTGCAGTGGCTGCCGCTGGCCAAGCCGCTGGTGACTTCGTGGTCCCTGTCGATCGAGATATGTTGCTACCTCCTGCTTGTGCTCTACTTTGCCAGGTCTCCGGCACGGCTTTGGGCATTTGCCGGCATTGGCATCGTGGCAATGGCGCTCTCGACCGGATGGTGTGTAATAAGCGCCAATCCCGCCGCCTACGGCCCCTACTGCTTTCAGAATCGCTATGGCATCATCCAGGCGGGATTTGTGCCTTTAGCTCTCGGCGGCCTGTATTACTTTCGTCGAGCCGCCATTGCCGCGTGGCTAGCACAGCATCGGCTGGCCTCGATCATCTGCTTCCTTGCTGCGCTCATGGCCATGTTTGGTAGCGAATTCTTTCGCACAACGGCCGGGCCATTTATCGGGATCCCTGTGATGTGGATGCTGCTGTCGCTTTCGCATGGGCGTCCCCCGACGAACGTAGGGGATTTCTTCGGCCGCCCGTCCTATCACCTTTTCATTGCGCACATGCCCGTTGCAGCCGTGCTTTTCAGCGCCCTCCATTTCCCGGCGAACACGCTCCTGATCTATCTCGCGACCGTGCTGGCCGCCCTTGGACTCAGTGGCATTCTAGTGCCAATGGAAAGGCGCATCAACGATGTGCGACGACAGATCGCGGCCGCCGCATTGGACGGGGCGCCAGTGAACCGGGCAGCCCTGAATGCCAGGCCATTGCGCTGAGGCGGACAGATGGATCTCGCCTGGAATCGCAATCCCGAGTTCACCAAGTGGGTGGTGAGCGCGGGCCTTCTGACGGAGCCGTTCGTCCTCATCGATGTCGGCGTGCAGGGTGGCGAGAACACTCGCTGGCGTCCCTTGGGCGACTGCCTCGTCGTCCATGGCTTCGATCCCATCGAGGAGGTGGTGAAAGAGCTAACGGAAGCCAACGGCGGCCGCCCCAACCGACATTATCACTGGATGGCCCTCGGCAACGCCGACGGGGAGCAGGCCTTCTACTTCAACCCTGCCAATCCGACGGCAAGCTCGATGTATCAACAATCCGCCGGGCGATTTGGGATAGAAACGAGCGAGCAGTGCCGGATGGTTCCCATCCGGCGGCTGGACAGCTTGCGCGCCGAGGGGACAATCCCGACCCCTGATTACGTCAAGATCGACGTGGAGGGCTTTGAGCGCGACGTGCTCCTTGGCGCGCGCGAATGCCTGCGTGCGGGCGCGCTTGCGCTGCAGACCGAGACCAATTTCGGGGTCAGTCCCACTTATCCGAACAGCCACTTTGCAACAGTTGCGAAAATTGCCCTGGAAAATCACCTCCTGGTTTTTGATCTCGCGTTCAATCGCATCCCGCGCGCGAGCTTCCAGCGCGCACTCGTTGCCAAGGGATTTGAGCCCGTTGCCGAGCAGGACGCCGTGGGCCGGCCGGCCACGGTGGATGTCTTATTCGCGCGCGATCTGATCGACGAGGTTGACCATTTGGATAATTACCGGTCTCCCCCTCGACGCGTCAGCATCAACCAGCTGATCAAGTCCATGATCATCTGCGAATTGCACGCATTGAACGATGTTGCACTCGATACCGCCGAGCGCTTCGCCGAACACCTCGGATTTCACCTCGATGTCGATCGGGCGGTGCGTCTGCTTGCCGATCCGGCGTGCGTGACCAACGAATATCGCAGGCAGCTGCGGGCGCAAAAGCGCGCCTATGAGGAGCAAAAGCGCGCCTATGAGGAATCGACCAGCTGGCGCGTCACCGCGCCGCTGCGGTGGACGAGGCTCCTCTTCGGCGCACCCCGCCAGCAACCCGCGGTCGAAGAAGACTAGCCGCGTTCAGGAAGCCAGCCGCAGGTTCCGCTTCACCCGGCGCACGATGCGGCGGCCGAGATGCCTAGCGAGCTCGGCTGCGGGGATGTCGTGCAGGCTGAGTTCTTTTTTGCGTCTGCACCTGGAAGGCTCTCCGGCCGCGGTAATATTCCCCATCGACGACGAGCGGGTAGCGATCCTTGGCACTTTCGGGCAGCATGGGCTCGTACGCGGCCTGAATCGGAATGCAGAACTCGGTGTCGTGCAGCTTGCGCTGCAGCCCGACCAAGAGATGCGTCGTCTTGGCGTTGAGGGTGAGAAACTCCAAGAGCCTCGGCTCCCAGGGTACGAGGCTTGACAGCGACCGGGCCCACCCAGGTTCCTAGCGTCTGATAGGAGTTGTAGCGCGCCAGCGCCTCGAACAGGTTGGGCTGGTAGCTGAAGAACCCGTGCTCAAGGTGAACCGTGAACGGCAGTGCATCAACCCGCCGGTGAAATCGTGGATCGCATTGAAGGTGTTGCGCTGATCGAGAATATGCTCGCTGGTTCCATGGTTGGTGGTGAGGCCGTATTTGCCGCGCCCATCGGGCGGCACCTGGTCGGCCCGAGAGCGACGGCGCCCCGCAATGACGAGCCGCCTCGGCCGAGCCGGCGTCGGTCCCTGATTCCCCTTGGCTCTCATCGATCAGCCCCTTAAAAGCGGAAGCATTCGGAGTGCAAAGAGTTAAAAATGTCCGTTGGAGGTCCGCGCGCACGGTTATCAGCGCTGCCAATCACCTTGGCAGCCGTATCATTTTTCATATTTGCTTCTGCGGGCTTATTCACTCATCTGCAACAGCGCAACGAGTTCATCCCCGAGCGTTCGAGCCTCGCAGCGGCGGTCTCGAACGTCGTCTATCACGCGCCCCTGGGCAAGGTCTATGCCGGGGTGCTGGCGCGGTTCCTCGAGCTCGACGTGCCATTCGAGCAGTCCATGGCGCAAGCCGCGCGCGGGGAAATCCCGCCGGGCGAGCTCCTGGGCACGACTGCCGATGGAAACGGCATCGGGTACATGACGCTTGCCGCCGTGAGCATGCGCCTGTTCGGGACGAACGTGACTGCCCCCGTTATCGGCATGTTCATCCTGATGGGCATCTCGGCCTTCGCATTCATCTGGCGGTTCAGAGCGCGGAACACCGTGGTTGTCGTGCTCTATTTCTCCGCGCTCACCGTCATGCTGTTCACGTCTCTGAGCTTTGTCCCGGCCTATATCGCCAATTTCGTCGTTGGCGGAATCCGCTATTTCTCCCTGGTCGGCATTCTGCCCGCCTACCATCTGCTGCTGGAATGCACGCAGACGCGCAGCTGGGAGCAGCTCAAACCTGGACGCGATCTCCTTGCGATGACAGTCCAGGTTGTCATTCTCATTCTGGCCATCCTGGTGCGCAATGCCGCCTTCCCACTGATCGCGGCGATCGCAGCTGCGTGGCTGCTGATGCTGCTGATCAATCGCCGCGATCAATTCACCCTTGCACGCCTCACCAACAAGGCCGCCGCCATGGTCCTCATCGCCGCTGCCTTTGTCGGCATCCTGGTTCTCTCCCTGTCAAAGGATTACCTCAAGGCGGGCCGCTTCTCCGAAACCATCTGGCACCGGGTCTTCGTTAGCCTGGGCGTGAGCCCGGAATGGCCGTTCGGGAACTTGAGCGACGTCTATGACTGCTCCCGCTATGGAGGCAAGCATCTGGTGCCCGGCACCGAGGACTGGAATGGCCTGTGCGTGTTTCTTTCGTATATGGCCAAGAACGATATTCCGTTTGCCGTGGCCACCAATCTGACCTATGGGCGGGAATACGATGCGGTGCTTCGCCAAGCCTTCTTCGACATCCTTTTCATGTATCCGAAAGAGACGCTCAGAACGTTCTACTATTACAAGCCGAGGATGATCCTCTCCTCCCTCGAAGAGCTCGCGAGCATCAACTTGCGGGTCAGTCCGGTACTGATCGTGCTGTTCTTTGCGACATTTGCCAATCTATTGGCATTGCTAGTGATCCATCCGGAGTATATTAATGCGGCACGTTTCCTACAGCGCCTTTCGAGAGCATCTGGCACAATTCATGGACGAGGTGTGCGACAGTCGCGCGGCTCTTCATGTTACGCGCCAGAATGCCCGCACCGTGGTCTTGCTGTCCGAGGACGAGTACGAGGGCATGCTGGAGACGCTGCACCTTCTGCGCAGCCCG
>Ga0209331_1000124_pt1 | contig 26700 bp, 37 predicted proteins | sample JacPinW_OM3H0_M3_FD_187971 | JGI IMG/M metagenome (GOLD analysis project Ga0209331, IMG submission 187971) | Forest soil microbial communities from Algoma, Ontario, Canada - Jack Pine, Ontario site 1_JW_OM3H0_M3 (SPAdes) (version 2) | ecosystem: Environmental > Terrestrial > Soil > Boreal...
GGGATGGGCTCGGTCGTTACCGGGACGATCTATGCGCTAGTGGATGGCGCCATCGGCGGAGCGATCTTTGGGTGGCTCTACAACCTCGTCGCGGTGCGTAAGATGGAATAGCGCAAGGCGTGGGAATTCAAGTCCGGCTTTAGCAGATATGTTGCAAAAATTTGCCTTTGGCTAAGAATGCGCAACAATCGACTCAGGACGAGTGGATTTTTGACAAGCGATTACGGATGGAGGAGCGCATTTGCGCCTAATCTTGAATCAATATTGCCAGCTCGGATGCGCAAAAAACGTTTTCCAACAATATCGAGCTTGCCTGGCCGTTTGCTATGGCGCGGCGCCGGCGCCGATGGAACGAATAACTGGCGACATGCACGAGCGCAAACGGGTTATGTTCGAGCACGCCGATGCATTCGTGGCATTGGCAGGTGATCTGTAAGTATTCAACCGCGGCGGCATGTACCCCGCAGGCGGTGGGCTCTGGTAAATGCAGCGGTTGTTTATGTCTCTGGCGCCTCAACGATCGGATCAAATCGCTTCGGATCGAGACCGAGCAGATTCCATGATTGTTGCATATGGGGCGGTAACGGGGCACTGACGTCGATTGTCCCGCCGCGCGGATGCGGCACGGCAATGCGCCGCGCCAACAGATGCAGCCGATTCTGAATGCCGCCCGGGAGCTCCCAGTTTTCTTTGGTGAAATATTTCGGATCTCCCACGATCGGATGTCCGATGTGAGCCATATGTGCGCGCAGTTGGTGAGTTCGGCCGGTGACCGGCTTGAGCGAAAGCCATGCCAGTTGACGCGCGGCGGTATCCACCACCGCGTAATAGGTTATGGCGTGGCTAGCCCCTTCCTCGCCATGGCGCGCAATGCGCATGATCGAATCGTCGGCGCGCTCTTCTTTTGCCAGGAAAGTGGAAACGCGCCCCTGGCGCGGCTTGGGGACGCCCGCCACGAGCGCCCAATAGATTTTTCTGGCTGAGCGCGAGCGGAACGTCTTCGCGAGCGCGGTCGCTGCAAAGCGCGTCTTCGCCACCAGCAGGCAGCCGGCGGTGTCCTTGTCCAACCGATGCACCAGCCGCGGCCGCTGGCCCTGCGGATCCCGCAGAACCTCGAGCATGCCGTCGAGGTGCCGTTTGGTGCCTGACCCGCCCTGCACCGCCAGTCCCATGGGCTTGTTGAGGACCAGCACGTCGGTGTCCTCATAGAGCGTGATGGACTTGAGAAACTCGCGGTCCTTCTGCTGATCGGCTCCTCCCGGGTTCACCCGCAGCTTTGGCGCCTCCAGGCGCAAGGGCGGAATGCGCACCGCCTGGCCGGTCTGGAGCCTTTGATTTGGCTGAGCGCGCTTGCCGTCGACGCGCAGCTCGCCTTTTCGAATAACCCGCTGAATGTGAGAGAATGACAGGCCCGGAAAGTGCGCTTCCAGAAAACGATCAACGCGCATGCCGGATTCGTCATCTGTCACCGCAAAGTGCTGTACTCCCGAGGTGACTGATTGCGTCGAAAACGACCGAGCTGGACGGCTTTGTTTCGGCTTATTCACGTTACTCCGGATCGTGCTTCGCTAGTACCTACGGATGACCTCAATGTGTTTGAGTGCGCGCGCCTTGTACCGGAGCCTCATCTGGTGAGGCGGTCGAACACCGCTCGGACCTCGGCATCGCTCGCGTAGGGACGCTTTCATGCAATGCCTGCTCAATCTCGGCGACCTGCTCCGGCGTAAGCTGAATGTCCAAGCTGTCCTGCTCAAGGACGTCGATCAAAAGATCGGCAATCTCCCCCTGTTGCGCATCGGGTAACGCCATTACGCGTGCCGCTGCTTCTTCCAATCTCTTGTTCACTCCCGGCTCCGCTCCTTGCGCAACTTCGCCCAATACTCCAGCCGTTTCCTAATTTCCCGCTCGAACCCGCGTTCCGGCGGATCATAGAATTTCTGCCGGCCCAGCTGTTCCGGGAAATAGTCCTGACCGGAAAAAGCATCTGGAGAATCGTGATCGTAGTGGTAATCCGCGCCATAGCCTTGCGAACGCATCAGCTCGGTTGGCGCGTTGAGGATATGTTTCGGCGGCAGCAAGGAGCCTGCTTCCTTGGCCGTGCGCATGGCCGCGCCATAGGCGGCGTAGGCGGCGTTCGATTTGGGCGCGGTCGCGACGTAGAGGACCGCCTGGGCGATTGCCAATTCACCTTCGGGAGAGCCGAGGAAATCATACGCATCCTTTGCGGCGTTGCAGATCACGAGCGCCTGCGGGTCGGCAAGGCCGATATCCTCGACCGCCATGCGCACCACTCGCCGCGCCAGATAGAGCGGGTCCTCGCCGGCATCGAGCATGCGGCAAAGATAATACAGCGCCGCGTCCGGGTCCGAGCCGCGCACCGATTTATGCAAGGCACTGATCAGATTGTAGTGGCCGTCCTGCTTTTTGTCGTAGATCGGGGCGCGCCGCTGCACCACCTCCTGCAATTTCGATCCATCAAAGATCTCGCCCGCTCGCGCCGCGCGCCAAACCTCTTCGGCGAGCGTGAGCGCCGACCGGCCGTCCCCGTCAGCCATCCGGATGAGCGATTGCCGAGCCTGCGCGTCCAGGGGCAGCTGCCGGCCCTCGATCGATTCGGCACGCGCGAGCAATCTCGCGAGCGCAACTTCATCAAGCGGCCTGAAAACAAGCACGCGGGCGCGCGAAAGGAGCGGTGCGATCAACTCAAATGAAGGATTTTCCGTGCTGGCCCCAATCAATACGATGGTGCCGTCCTCCATGACGGGCAGAAACGAATCCTGCTGCGCGCGATTGAAGCGATGAATTTCATCGACAAAGAGCAGGGTTCCCTGTCCTATTTCGCGCCGCTCGCGCGCCGCGTCAAAGACCTTTTTGAGGTCCGCAACACCTGAAAAAATTGCCGATATCTGCTCGAAATGAAGATCGGTCGCTTTCGCAAGCAGGCGCGCGACAGTGGTCTTGCCGGTACCCGGAGGGCCCCAGAAGATGAGCGAACCAAGGGTGCGCGTTGCGAGCAGGCGCGAGAGCGCGCCCTCAGGGCCGAGCAGGTGGTCTTGACCGACGACCTCGTCGAGCTTTCCCGGCCGTAGCTTGTCGGCGAGAGGGCGCGGCGCATCGCGCTCGAGCCCCGCTGTCGTGAACAGGGTGGGGCCGCGGCGCTTGGCGCGGGGCGTCATCCCCGCAGTTCCACCGACATCTGCTGCCCTCCGCGCAGGATGGTGATGCGCCAGACCCGGCTCTGCTGACCTGCAATGCGCTCGAGGTCGCGCGTCTTTGCGATTTTTGCATTGTTGACGGAGAGCACGAGATCCCCGCGCTGGAAGCCGAGGCTCTGTGCCGGAGAACCCGTCGCAATATCGACAATCACCACCCCTTGGGTTGTGGGATCGATGCGAAGATCATCCGCGAGCGCAGGCGAGAGGTTCGATATCTTCGCCCCCTGAAACGGCGAGGGAGCAGCAATCACCAGCTCGTCGTGGGGAGTATCGGGCGCGGCTTCGAGGGCGACGGTGAGGGCCAGCTCCTTGCCCCCGCGCATCACCGCGAGCCGGGCGTTGCCGCCAAGGGCCTTGGTGGCAAAGCGATAATCGAAAGCATTGGGGTCCTCGATTGCCTGGCCATCAATGCTGAGGATGAGATCGCTGGTTTTCAGTCCCGCCCGCCCGGCCGGACTCACCGGCGTCACGCTCGCAACGAGGGCGCCCGCTGGACGTTTCAGTCCGAGGCTCTCGGAGATCTCGGGCGTGATTGCCTGCAGGCGTGCCCCGAGCCATGGCCGCTTGACCGTGGACACACCGCTCTTTGCCGAGGCTACCACGACCCTCACCATATTGGCCGGAATGGCAAAGCCGATGCCTTGCGAGCCGCCCGAGCGCGAGAAGATGGCCGTATTGATACCGACCAGACGGCCGCCGAGATCGACCAGGGCGCCTCCGGAATTGCCGGGATTGATCGCAGCATCGGTCTGGATGAAGAACTGATAGTCCGTAATACCCACTTGTGTGCGCGCAACCGCCGACACGATCCCGTGAGTCACGGTTTGACCAACAGCAAAAGGATTTCCGATCGCGAGAACGATGTCGCCGACCTGCAAGGCATCGGAATCGGCGAATTCAAGCGCCGGAAACCGCTCGCCTTGGCCCTTGATACGCAGCACGGCGAGATCGGACCGGGAGTCCTTGAGCACCATCTCAGCCTCGAACTCGCGCTTGTCCGCAAGCGAGACCTTCACCTGGTCAGCCCCTTCGATGACATGGTTGTTGGTGATAACCAGTCCGGTGGCGTCCACCAGGACGCCCGATCCGAGCGAGCGTTGGACCTGCTCCCCGCCTCCCCCGGGCACGCCAAAAAACCGCCGGAAGATCGGATCATCGAACAATGGATTGTGAACAGCGACGGTCTTGGCGGCGTAGACGTTCACGACCGCCGGTGTGACCTGCTGCACCACCGGTGCATACGACAAGCGAACCTCGTTCGGGGAGACCGGTATCCGGCGCTCCTGTGCCAGCGAGGCACGCAAGGTCAGACAAAGGCCAAGGGCTAGCGCCAGGGCGTAGAGCTTCAAAGACATGGCGAATCCGCTGTTGTGAGGCGAAGATATAGGCGCGCTTACACGGCAAATGAAGGGCAAGTCAGAACCCAGGCGGCAAATGTGCCGTTCTGGACTATTGACTATGCCGGCGCAGCGTCCAATCGAGGTGCCCGTGGGCCATATCGACGCAAACTCTCGAAACACGCTGCGCATCGCCATCGTGATCTGCATCGCGGCCTTCGTGACGGGCGCTATCATTATGAGCTTCGAGATGCTGGGCTCCCGCTACCTTAACCCCTATTTCGGCAGCGGCATTTACACTTGGGCATCCCTGATTTCGACGGTACTGCTTGCCCTGACGGCCGGCTATTTCGCGGGCGGGACGCTTGCGGACCGCACCGCTTCACCTGGCGTCCTTGCCATTACAGTCATGATCGGATCGCTTTATTTGCTGGTCTTGCCAAGTTTCAGCCAGCCTATTCTTGAATTCGTTCTGCGCACGATCGAGGATATCCGCGCCGCAAGCCTGCTCGCCGCGATTGCCCTCATGTTCCTGCCCGTTACTCTCCTCGGCATGTATTCGCCGTTTGCCATCAGGCTGCTATTGCGCTCGCCGCAAAGCTCCGGCCGCGTCTCCGGGACCGTGTATGGCATTTCGACCGCAGGCTCAATCGTAGGAACTCTCGGTACGACCTTTTATTTGATCCCGATGATGGGCGTACGCGCGATTACGTTAGGGCTCGGGATCCTTGGTTTGCTTGCAGGTCTGCTGCTGCTTGCCGTCAAAGCGCCAAAGCGGGGAACGTCCGGAATAGCTCTCCTCCTCCTGCTCGCGATCACAGCGCAGATTCCACCTGGAGAGGCTGCCGAAAATCTCATCGATGCCGATATTCGCGCGGCAATGCTCAAGCGCCCCGATGGGCGGATTGCGCACCTCGAAACGGAGCACAACGACATCTTCGTGACAAAGCGTCAAACCAATCTGGTGATGTCATTTCAGATCAAGGGTTGGGATTACACGGAATCAGTGGTCAACCTCGCCGACCCGGATGACCTTCCATTGCCCTATACCCAGACAATGACGGTTGCGGTGAGCTATCCGCATGCGCCTGCGAAAATATTGATGCTGGGCCTCGGCGGCGGATCGATCTCGGCTTATCTCGGCCGGTTCATTCCTGATGCGTTCATCACCACGATCGAAGTCGATCCCGGCGTGATCAGCGCGACAAAAGCGTATTTTGGCCTGCGCGAAACGGAGCGCGTCCGCTTTCGGGCGGGCGACGGCCGCGTGTTTCTCAACCGAAACACCGAGCGCTACGATCTCATCCTGCTTGATGCCTATCGCGGAGGCTATGTGCCCTTTCATCTGCTGACGCGGGAGTTCTATGCATTGGTCAAAGAACGGCTCGCGCCGGGCGGCGCCGCCGCGTTCAACGTCCACGACGGAACCAAGCTTTATGCATCCACGCTCCGGACATTGGCTGAAGTATTTCCGCAGCTTGAACTCTACCCAACCGGGGTCGGCGAGACGATTGTGGTCGGAGCGCCGGCGCTAATCCACAAGGAAATCGTCGGTCGCAACGCCGCCGCATTGCAGGAACGCTACGGTTTTCGTTTTACGCTGCCCCAGCTTTTGCAACACCGGATGGATTACATCCAGTCGCAGAGTGCCGCTGAAATCATTACCGACGACTTCGCGCCCGCCGATATCTACGATGTGATGGGGAGGGACTTGCGCCGGCGGCAGTAGCTTTATCAGTCGAGCTCGCCCAGCCAAATCGAAAATCCGGGTAATGCCGGCGTGGTAAGCGCGTCCTGCGGACCGCGTTCAATAATCGAGGACCATTCATCGCCCTGCGGCCCGGTATGCACCCACGTGATACGCGCGTTGGCGTCGACCACCCAGTACTCGCGCACGCGATGGCGCGCATACAGCCGTGCCTTGAGACGCTTGTCGTAGGCGATGCTCGAGGCGGCAACTTCAATGACGAGATGAGCTTCGCCCGGCTCGAGCCGGGCGAAGCCGCTCACCGAATGCTTGAACAGGTCCTTGGGAAAGACCGCGATATCGGGCTCGAGCATGATTGTATTGGTCAGCCGCAGCGTCGTTTCGACACCCATCGTAAGATGATCCGGCAACGCGCGAGCAACGGCGACGGTCAGGGCTGATTTGATCCGCTCATGCGCGATGCCCTTTGAGGCCATCACGACGATTTCCCCCTCAACCAGCTCGAACTTTTCGTCCTCGCCGATAACGCCGGCTTCCATCATTCGGCTGATATCCTCGACCGTGAATGCTCGACGGGGGAAACCTTCGGCAGCTGTGGTGACGGCAACGCTCATGATCGCAACTTCGATGGCATGCCCAAATATAACACCTACCGCGATGCCGTGCGACAGCCGGCTGCGTCAGCGCGGTCTTTACCGCTGGTTCGCGCAAACAATCTCATGATGCGAAGGGAAGTCGCCCGCCTAAACGCAAGGGGCGCATCACGCAACAGCAAAAGTCACGCCGGGGCGGCGGCTGCTTCCGGCGCTGCCTTCTGTTCCGCCACTGGCCCGGTGTCCAGACCCTTGGCATTCACGTCGCGGTCGACAAACTCGATTACCGCGACGGGCGCAGAATCGCCGTATCGGTATCCAGCCTTGAGCACGCGCGTATATCCGCCGTTGCGTTCCTTGTAACGCGGGCCGAGCACCTCGAACAGCTTCTTCACCATCGGCAGGTCATGAATGCGCGCGATAGCTTGACGCCGGGCATGCAGGTCGCCGCGTTTGCCCAGTGTGATCAGTTTCTCAACGATCGGCCGCAAATCCTTGGCTTTGGGCAAGGTGGTAACGATCTGCTCGTGCTTGATCAGAGCGGCCGCCATGTTTGCAAACATGGCGCGGCGGTGCTCATGTTTGCGGTTGAGCTTGCGATGGGCGTTGCGGTGACGCATTTCAGATGTCAGAGATCGGATGTCGGAGGAACTTATCAGGCCTCTGACATCCCACCTCTGTCCTCAGTAGGGATGATCCTCGAAGCGCTTGGCCAGCTCGTCGATATTGTCAGGCGGCCAGCCCGTTATCTCCATGCCCAGATGCAAGCCCATCTGCGCAAGCACTTCTTTGATCTCGTTGAGCGATTTGCGGCCAAAATTCGGAGTGCGCAGCATTTCCGCTTCGCTCTTTTGAACGAGATCGCCGATGTAGACGATGTTGTCGTTCTTGAGACAATTGGCCGATCGTACTGAAAGTTCGAGCTCGTCGACCTTCTTGAGGAAGGCAGGGTTGAACGCCAGTTCGGGAATGGGCGAGGGCTCGACCGCACTGCGCGGCTCCTCGAAATTGACGAATACGTTGAGCTGATCCTGCAGAATACGCGCGGCATAGGCGACGGCGTCATCCGGGCTCAGCGCGCCATTGGTCTCGATCTGCATCGTCAATTTGTCGTAGTCGAGAATCTGACCTTCGCGCGTATTCTCGACCCGGTACGATACCTTGCGCACCGGCGAGTAAAGACTATCCACCGGGATCAGTCCGATCGGCGCATCCTCTGGCCGATTGCGCTCTGTGGGCACATAGCCCTTTCCGGTGTTGACCGTGAACTCCATCCGGATCTCGGCGCCCTCGTCCAGGGTGCACAGAATGAGGTCGGGGTTGAGCACGAGGACATCGCCGACGGTTTGGATGTCGCCCGCCGTGACCGTGCCTGGTCCCTGCTTCTTGACCACCATCCGCTTGGGTCCATCCCCGTGCATTCTGATGGCGATGTCCTTGATATTGAGCACGATGTCAGTGACGTCTTCACGTACACCCGGGATCGAGGAGAACTCATGCAGCACGCCGTCGATATGCACCGACTGCACCGCCGCGCCTTGTAACGAAGATAACAGGATACGGCGCAGCGCATTGCCCAGCGTCACGCCGAAACCCCGCTCGAGCGGCTCAGCAACCAGGACCGCCTCTCGTTTGGGATCCCCGCCGGGTGTCACCTGCAACTTGTTCGGTCGGATCAGTTCCTGCCAGTTCTTTTGAATCGTCACGTTGGCACCCATGGCATTGCGCGGCGCGGCAGCGGGACGCGCGCCCCACTCCGCTCCGTGGGGATTTCTTGCGGCGACGGACTCCTCGGGAGCCCGCCGGATCAGAACATCATCGGTCATACTCGGCGCCTTTTGCGTGGACGGCAGCCGTTGTGGGGAATCGGCGTGACGTCGCGGATGGAAGTTATGGTGAACCCAGCCGATTGCAGGGAGCGCAGCGCAGACTCGCGCCCCGAGCCCGGTCCCGCCACCTCGACCTCGAGGGTGCGCATCCCGTGCTCCTGAGCCTTCTTGGCAGCGTCCTCAGCGGCCATCTGCGCCGCATAAGGGGTCGACTTTCTCGATCCCTTGAAGCCCATGGTGCCGGCAGACGACCAGGCGATGGTGTTTCCTTGTGCGTCAGTGATGGTGATCATGGTATTGTTAAAGGTCGCGTTCACGTGCGCGACTCCGGAAGCGATGTTCTTGCGTTCGCGTCGGCGGACGCGGGCGGGCTCTTTACCCATTCTCAATCCTCTAAAGGCGCGGCACTGCCACGGGTGTAATGAACCACCGATCCTACGACGCCATGGAAGGCCTGCCGCCGGCCTACTTCTTCTTCCCGGCTATCGGCTTGGCCGGACCCTTACGCGTGCGGGCATTGGTATGGGTACGTTGTCCGCGAACCGGCAGCCCGCGGCGGTGCCGCAATCCCCGGTAGCAACCCAAATCCATCAGCCGTTTGATGTTCATGGCCACTTCGCGGCGCAGATCTCCTTCCACGAGGTAATCGCGGTCGATTACCTCGCGAATCTGCAGCACTTCCTGGTCGGTCAGCTGGGAAACCCGGCGCTGTTCGGGAATCCCGACTTTCCCCATGATCTCATTGGCCTTTCTAGGCCCGATCCCATGGATATATTGCAGTGCTATCACGACGCGCTTATTGGTCGGTATATTGACGCCGGCGATGCGGGCCACGGTCCTGCTCTCCTTTTCCCGGCACAAATGAACTGGCCGGCGATCGTTCCACTCGGGGCCAACCGCAAGCAATAACACGACACCCTCCCCGTCCCCGGGGCTTGGTATCGATCGACCTCTCGATTTGGATGCGGGTTATTAATGGATTCAATCGCGTTTCGTCAACCTCCGCTGGCGCTTCCTTTTTGGCCGGGTAGCACTTTGGGAGCGGGCGGTCGTCCCGGCGGTCCTGCGGGAGGTCTTACGGGCGGCCTTGCGGGGGCTCTTGGGCCGGAATTTCGGCTTTGCGCGCTTTGGGCTTGAGGCTTTGGGGGCGGAGGCCTCCCGCCCGGCCGCCCGGCCGCTCGGTTTAGCGGTCTTGTTCCGCCGGGCAGCCCGGACACGAGGTTTGTCCGCCGCCGGGCCTGGTTTCGTGACCTCCGCCAGCAGCTTGTCAATGGCGTGCGCCACTTCGGAGACCGACGCCATACCGTCGACCGACCGCAGCACGCTTTGCAGCTGATAATAAGCAGCAAGCGGCGCGGTCTGGTCGCGATAGGCGCGGAGGCGCCGGCGTAGCACATCCGGATCGTCGTCTGTACGCAGGGATCCACCTTGCGCCCTGGCCTGAGCGATCCGCTTCTCGATGCGATCGAGCAGGCTCCCCTCATCAACTTTGAGCTCGATCACCGCGTCAAGCTTGAGGCCTTTCTCCTTGAGCAAGCGATCAAGTGCATGGGCTTGCGGAACGGTGCGCGGGAAACCGTCGAGGACAAAGCCGTTGCGCGCATCGGCCTCGGCGATTCGGTCGGCAACAATTGCGACCACAAGATCATCGGGCACCAGCTCCCCACGCGCGATGATGTCCTTGGCCTGCAGTCCCACCGCGGTGCCCGCCGCGGTCGCGGCGCGCAACATATCGCCAGTCGAAAGCTGCACGATGCCGTGCCTGGCCACGAGTCGCTGGGCCTGAGTGCCTTTGCCGGCCCCAGGGGGGCCGAGCAATATCAGCCTCATCTACGCCGCCCCCGCAGCTTAGAACGCTTGATCAAGCCCTCATATTGGTGAGCAAGGAGATAGCCCTGGATCTGGGCAACAGTGTCCATCGTGACGCTCACGACGATCAAGAGCGAAGTTCCTCCAAAGTAGAACGGTACCGAGGCATAGGAAATCAGGATTTCGGGTAACAGGCAGACAACCGCCAGATAGGCAGCTCCAATGACAGTAATCCGCGAGAGCACATAATCGATGTATTCCGCCGTGCGCTCACCGGGACGAATGCCGGGAATGAACCCCCCGTGCTTTTTCAGATTGTCAGCCGTTTCGGTGGGATTGAATACGATGGCCGTGTAAAAGAACGCGAAAAAGACAATCAGACCCACATAGAGGATCAGAAAGAGCGGCCGCCCGTGGCTGAGCTGCGTCGTGAGCGTTACGAACCACTCCGGACCCTGACCGACGTTGAAATTGGCGACCGTCGTGGGCAACAGCAGCAGCGATGACGCGAAGATCGGCGGAATAACTCCGGACGTGTTGAGCTTAAGAGGCAGATGCGAGGACTGACCCTCGAACATTCGATTGCCGACCTGGCGCTTTGGATATTGGATCAATAGCCGGCGTTGCGCCCTTTCCATAAAAACGATGAAACCTATGACCGCAACGACCATGACCAGCACAACGAGGATGAGCCCGGTAGATAGCGCGCCCTGGCGGCCGAGCTCGAGCGTGCCGGCGACGGCCGAGGGCAATTCTGCGACGATGCCTGAAAGGATGATCAGCGAGACGCCATTGCCGATGCCGCGCGCGGTGATCTGCTCGCCGAGCCACATCAAAAACAAGGTCCCGCCGGTGAGCGTAACCACCGTCGCGATACGAAAGAACCAGCCGGGATCGCTCACAACGTTGCCCGCGCCTTCTAGTCCTACCGCAATTCCATAGGATTGGAAGGCTGCCAGCAGCACCGTCAGATAGCGGGTATATTGGTTCATGACCTTGCGGCCCTGCTCGCCCTCCTTCTTGAGCTGTTCGAGCGTGGGTGACACCGTGGTCATCAGCTGAACGATGATCGAGGCCGAAATGTAAGGCATGATGTTCAATGCAAAGATCGCCATGCGATGGATGCCACCGCCGGAGAACATGTTGAACATTCCAAGGATGCCGCCGGCGTTGGAGCGAAAAATCTGCTCCCATGCCGATGGGTCGATGCCGGGGAGCGGAATATAAGTCCCGAAGCGATAGACCAGCAGCGCACCAAGCGTGAACCAAATCCGCTTCTTGAGCTCCTCGGCCTTCGCAAGCGCCGAAAAGTTGAGGTTGGCTGCAAGTTGTTCTGCTGCTGAGACCATGACCGTTAAAGCTCCGGTTGCGGCGCCCGCGATCTATATAATCATCACGCCGGCTGCTCGCTCGCCTGCGGCTTGGGAGCGAGGATCGTGACCGAGCCGCCGGCTTTTTCCACGGCTGCCAGCGCCGATTTCGAAGCGCCCCAGACGGCAAAATCGACTTTGGTCTTGATCTCGCCTGAGCCAAGCAGCCGCACGCCGTCCTTCGAGCGCCGGAGCACGCCCGCTTTCACCAATGCTGCCGCGTCGACGGTTGCAGACACATCGAGCTTGCCAGCCTCGATCGCCGCCTGGATCTTCTCGAGATTGACCTCATTGAGCCTGCGCGCGAATGAAACGTTCTTGAATCCGCGCTTGGGCAGGCGCCGATGGAGCGGCATCTGCCCGCCTTCGAAACCCTTGATCCGCACTCCGGACCGGGCGGTCTGACCCTTTCCCCCGCGCCCCCCGGTCTTGCCCATTCCCGAGCCGGTACCGCGACCGATGCGGGCGCGTTTCTTGCGCGCACCGGGGCGGTCAGCTAATTCGTGGAGTTTCATCCGGTGATCCTCTCATTGCGCCGCGGTTGCGATCCGAGGCGCTCTATTTGGGCTCGAGAATTCGAACCAAATGCTTGACCTTGGCAAGCATGCCCCGAATGGCCGGCGTATCCGGCACTTGGGCGACGCGACCGATGCGGTTGAGACCGAGCCCGATCAATGTTTTACGCTGCGTATGATGGCGGCGTATCGGGCTGCCGGTCTGTTCGATTTTGATGATCTTGTCAGTGTTGCTCATCTGGCTGTCGCTCATTTCGGCGTGGTGCTCGACGAGCACGGGAACCCTCTCCTGAGTGCTTGCAAGCAAATCCGGTCACGCGGGTCAGTCGGCCTGTGCCTCCACCTCTCCGCCCTCACGGCGCCGCGCCTGCAGAGCCGATACTTTGATATTACGCCGTGATGCAACCGAGCGCGGGGAATCCTGCCGCTTGAGCGCATCGAACGTTGCCCGCACCATGTTGTACGGGTTGGACGAACCCAGCGATTTCGCAACGACGTCCTGCATGCCCAAGGTCTCGAACACCGCGCGCATTGGTCCACCGGCGATGATTCCCGTCCCCGGCGGGGCCGCTCGCAAATAGACCCTGCCGGCGCCATGGCGGCCTGCGACGTCATGGTGCAGCGTGCGGCCTTCACGCAGCGGCACGCGAATGAGACCGCGCTTGGCGGCATCCGTTGCCTTGCGTATTGCCTCGGGGACCTCGCGCGCCTTCCCGTGGCCAAATCCCACTCGGCCCTTCTCGTCGCCTACGACAACCAAGGCGGCAAAACCAAAGCGGCGGCCACCCTTGACCACTTTGGCCACCCGATTGATGTGGACCAGCTTGTCGGTGAATTCGCTTTCGCGTTCTACCCGATCCCGTCGTTCGCGGTGTTCACGTGCCATAGTTCAGTTCCATGTCAGATGCCAGATGTCAGATGCCAGAAACGATTTTCGTCAGAATTCGGATGTCTGATTCTGAGATCTGAGATCTGACCTCTGACCTCTGATTTCTGACATCAGAATTTAAGTCCCCCCTCGCGCGCAGCTTCAGCGAGTGCCTTGACCCGGCCGTGATATAGGCATCCGCCGCGATCGAAGACGACCTCTTTCACCCCTTTGGCGACAGCCCGCTCGGCTACGCGTTTTCCCACAGCCTTGGCAGCCTCGATATTGGCTCCGGTCTTCAAGGTCGTGCGCATTTCCTTTTCCAACGAGGAGGCGGATGCGATCGTGCCGCCTTGGCGGTCATCGATGACTTGCGCGTAAATGTGTTTGGAAGCCCGGAACACGGAAAGCCGAGCCCGGTCCCCGGCAGACCGCCGCACGTTGCGCCGTACCTTCGCCGTCCGGCGGGCGGTTCGATCAGCAAGTGTTGCCATCGTAAGCTCCCGTCACTTCTTCTTTCCTTCCTTGCGGAAGATGTATTCGCCCGCGTATTTGACGCCTTTGCCCTTGTAAGGCTCGGGCTTGCGGAAGGCGCGAATTTCCGCAGCAACATGGCCGACCTTCTGTCCGTCAATGCCCGTGATAATGATCTCAGTCGGTCTTGGAGTGGCGATCGTGATCCCATCCGGGATTGGATAGACGATATCGTGGCTGTAACCGAGCTGGACCTGCAGGTTCTTGCCCTGCACCGCGGCGCGATACCCGACCCCGGTGATTTCGAGCCGGCGCTCAAATCCCTGGGTGACCCCGGTCATCACGTTGGCCAGCAGTGAACGGTACGTGCCCCACATCGCCCGCGCACGCTTGCTGTCGCTGCGCGGATCAATTCGGACCTCATTGCCCTCGACTTTCGCCGCCACGTCATCGTGCAGCGTCAACGCCAGCGTTCCTTTTGGTCCTTTCACCTTCACGACCTGGCCCTCCATGCTGGCACTGACGCCAGCGGGGATTGCAATAGGTTTTTTTCCGACCCGGGACATGTCAAAACACCGTGCAGAGGATTTCGCCGCCGACATTCCTGTCGCGCGCGTCGTGATCCGCCATTACGCCTTTCGGCGTTGAGACGATCGCAACGCCCAGCCCATTGTTCACGCGCGGCAGCGTTTTCACCGACGCATAGACGCGCCGTCCAGGCTTGGAGACTCGCGCGATCTCACGGATCACCGGCTCGCCATCGAAATATTTGAGCTCGATCTCCAGCTCCTTGCGTCCATTAGTGTGCTCCACGGCGGCGTATCCGCGGATAAAACCCTCGCTTTTGAGAACATCGAGCACGCTCAACCGAAGGCGGGAAGCCGGTGTCGAGACTTTCGACTTGTTGCGCATTTGCGCATTGTGAATGCGGGCGATCATATCGCCCAGCGGGTCGTTCATCGTCATTGCTCGAACTCCTTACCAGCTCGACTTCACGAGGCCCGGAATCAGTCCTCTCGAGCCGAGCTCGCGCAGCGCAATGCGAGAGAGCTTGTGTTTGCGATAGTAGCCGCGCGGGCGGCCGGACATCTCGCAGCGATTGCGTACGCGGGTAGCCGACGAGTTGCGCGGCAGTTCCGCAAGCTTGAGGGTCGCCGCGAAACGTTCCTCCATGGGCCTCGCCTTGTCCCGGGCTATCGCTTTGAGCCGGGCTCGGCGGGGCGAATATTTCTTGCTCAGCTTGCGCCGCCTGTTGTTCTTTTCGATTGAGCTCTTCTTTGCCATCAATGTCTCCTGGCTTTCCGCGTCTGAGGATAACCTCACTGCCGGAATGGGAAATTGAATGCCGTCAACAGGGCGCGCGCTTCGTCGTCCGTTTTGGCGCTGGTGCAGACCGTGACGTCCATGCCCCAGATGTCCGAGGCCTTGTCGTAGTCGATTTCGGGGAAGATAATGTGTTCCTTGATCCCGAGAGTATAATTGCCTCTGCCGTCAAAGCTTTTTGGCGATAAGCCGCGAAAATCGCGCGCGCGCGGCAGCGCGATATTGATCAGCCGGTCCATGAACTCGTACATGCGGCTCTTGCGCAGGGTGACCTTACAGCCGATCGGCTGCCCCGCGCGCACCTTGTACGTGGCAATCGACTTTCTCGCATTGGTGATCACCGCCTTCTGCCCGGCGATGAGGCCGAGGTCATTCGCCGCCGACTCCACTTTCTTGCGGTCGTTGACACCTTCACCGATGCCCATATTGATGACGATCTTCTCAACCACAGGCACTTGAAAGCGATTCTTGTAACCGAGGGCCTGGGAAAGCTTGTCGCGAACGACTTCCTCGAAATAGACCTTCAGGCGCGGCACCACGCGCTCTTGTGTCCTCTCGGTCCGCGCAACTTTCCCAGCAACCTCTTTCTCCGGCTTGCTTTCTGGCTTGGCGGTCTTCTCGAACTTCTGCGCCTGTTGCGGCTTCTCGCCCTTTACAGAACGCGCAGGCTTTTCCGCTTTCGCGGCCTTGCCTGGTTTCTGCTTGGCCTTGCTTTCGTCAGCCATCGATCTCAACTCCGGAGCGCTTGGCGAAGCGCACTTTGCGCCGGCTATCGCCCGCGCCGACGAATTTGAAGCCGACGCGGGTCGGCTTGCCGGTCTTGGGATCGGCAATCGCAAGATTGGACAAGTGCAGCGAGGCTTCCTTCGAGATGATGCCGCCCTCCTGCCGCGCGCTTTGCTTCTGATGACGTTTGACCATATTTATGCCCCGCACGAGCGCGCGATCACGAGCGGTCTCTATCTCGATCACCTCGCCGCTGCGGCCCTTGTCGCGGCCGGTCAATACAACGACTTTGTCGCCCTTGCGGATTTTTGCCGCCATCACAGCACCTCCGGCGCGAGCGAAATGATCTTCATGTGGTTCTTGGCGCGAAGCTCGCGCGGGACCGGTCCGAAGATGCGGGTGCCCACCGGCTCCATCTGGGGATTGATCAGGACGGCGGCGTTACGGTCAAAACGGATGACGGAACCGTCCGGACGCTTGATGTCCTTCGAGATTCGAACCACCACCGCCTTCATCACCTCGCCTTTTTTTACCCGGCCGCGCGGGATCGCCTCCTTGATGGACACCACGATTACATCGCCGATCGTGGCATACTTGCGCTTGGAGCCTCCCAGCACCTTGATGCACATGACACGCCGCGCGCCGGAATTGTCCGCCACGTCGAGATTTGTCTGCATCTGAATCACGACGCTAACCTCATTTGCTGCTACCCATGCGCCGCATTTAAACGGCTTGCCTCCTCTCGCTGCGCACTACCTCCCAGCGCTTGAGCTTGGACAGCGGCCGCCGCTCCTCGATCCAGACGACATCGCCGACGTGATGCTCGTTCTTCTCGTCATGGGCGTAGTATTTCTTCGACCGTCGCACGGTTTTTTTCATCACCGGATGGGTAAACCGGCGTTCGACCCGAACGATGACCGTCTTGTTCTGCTTGTCACTGATGACAACACCCTGGAGCGTGCGTTTCGGCATCCTCTGTCACTCCGCCCTGGCTCTGGCGGCCGCGCGGGCGGACCCACCGGACCGCTTGTGTGCCGCTATGGTCTTCATCCGGGCAATGTCACGGCGTACCTGTCGCACGCGCGCGGTATTCTCCAGCTGTCCGGTTGCCCGCTGGAACCGCAGGTTGAATGCTTCCTTCTTGAGCTTGAGAACCTCGTCCTCGAGCTGGTCGAGGGTCATGGCGCGAACATCAGCGGTCTTCATCGTCCCCTCCAGCCTATTCCGCGATGCGCTCGATGAACCGCGTCTTGATCGGCAGCTTGGCGGCCGCGAGCTCCAGAGACTCGCGTGCGAGCTGTTCACTCACGCCATCAACCTCGAACAGAATGCGGCCCGGCTTGACGCGCGCGACCCAGAATTCCGGCGTCCCCTTGCCCGAGCCCATTCGCACCTCAAGCGGTTTTTTCGATACCGGCACGTCAGGATAGATTCGGATCCAGACCCGGCCGGCACGCTTCATGTGGCGGGTAAGCGCGCGGCGCGCGGCTTCGATCTGTCGCGCCGTCACCCGTTCCGGCTCGAGCGCCTTGAGGCCGAAATGGCCGAACGCAAGCTCGACGCCTGAGGTCGCTACCCCTTTGATGCGGCCTTTGTGCGCCTTGCGGAATTTTGTGCGCATGGGCTGCAGCATGGCTTCACCTTTCTATCGTTTTTCCCTGCTGCTGCTCACGACATGTCGCGGCGCGGCCGCCCGGGCTCGCCTTCCGCAAGCTTCTTATCCTGCGCCATCGGGTCGTGCTCCATGATCTCACCTTTGAAGATCCAGACTTTCACGCCGCATGTTCCGTAAGTCGTGAAGGCGGTCGCGAAGCCGTAATCCACATCCGCACGCAATGTGTGCAGCGGCACGCGTCCTTCGCGGTACCATTCCATTCGCGCGATCTCGGCTCCGCCGAGACGTCCCGAGCAATTGATCCGGATGCCGCCTGCGCCTAGCCGCATGGCAGATTGCACCGCCCGTTTCATGGCGCGGCGAAACGCAACACGCCGCTCGAGCTGCTGAGCGATCGATTCTGCCACCAACTGTGCATCGAGCTCGGGTTTCCTGATCTCCACAATATTGATCACGACGTCGGATTTCGTGAGATTGGCGACCTTGCGCCGGAGCTTCTCGATGTCGGCACCTTTTTTGCCGATCACCACACCAGGGCGGGCCGACTGGACGGTCACACGGCACTTCTTGTGCGGCCGCTCGATGACAATCTTCGAGACCGCCGCCTGCTTGAGGTCCTTCATCAGCTCCTTGCGGATCTTCATGTCCTCATGCAGCAGCTCGCCGTATTCGTTCTTGCCGGAATACCAGCGCGAATCCCAGGTGCGATTGATGCCGAGCCGCAAACCGATGGGGTTGACCTTTTGACCCATTCTCCACTCCTCTAAGAGACCGCAGCCTCACCCTCGCGCACCACAATGGTCAGGTTCGCGAAGGGTTTGAGAATCCGGCTCATGCGGCCACGGCCGCGAGCATGAAAGCGTTTTATCACGAGCGCCTTTCCGACATGCGCCTGCGCGACGATAAGCTCGTCGACGTCGAGCTGATGATTGTTCTCGGCGTTCGCAATCGCCGATTCCAGGCATTTGCGCACGTCGCGTGCCGTGCGCTTGCGCGAGAACTCAAGATCGGCGAGCGCCGCTGAAACCTTCTTGCCGCGAATGAGCTGGGCGAGAAGATTGAGCTTCTGAGGGCTCACCCTCAGCATGCGGGCCACTGCTTTTGCCTCGTTCTCGGCAAGCGCGCGAGCGCGCGTTTTCTTGCCCATTTGCGTCTCCCGTTGCTACCCGCCCGTCCCCGGCGAAGCAGCCGGCGCCGCGACTGCGCTCGCTGCGGCGCCAGGAGCTGCCGGCCCCGTCGCACGCTTGGCCTTTCGATCGGAGGAATGTCCGTAGAATACCCGTGTCGGCGAGAACTCTCCGAACTTATGCCCGACCATCTCCTCGGTCACCAAGACCGGAATATGCTTCTGCCCGTTGTAGACACCGAAGGTCAGGCCCACGAATTGCGGCAGTATGGTCGAGCGTCGGCTCCAGATCCGGATCATCTCATGGCGTCCCGACGCGCGCGTAGCTTCCGCCTTCTTGAGCAGATAGCCGTCGACAAAAGGACCTTTCCAAATCGAACGTGCCATGATGCGATCCCGTTACTTCTTGCGCGCGTGGCGGCTTGCGATGATGAACTTGCTGGTGGATTTGTTATTACGCGTCTTCTTCCCCTTGGTTGGGAAGCCCCATGGCGTCACCGGATGGCGCCCGCCGGACGTGCGCCCTTCGCCGCCGCCGTGAGGATGATCAATGGGGTTCATGGACACGCCGCGATTGTGCGGCATGCGCCCCATCCAGCGCTTGCGCCCCGCCTTGCCGATCGAAATGTTCATATTGTCGGGGTTCGAGACTGCGCCGATCGTAGCCATGCAGCGCCCATGCACGAGGCGCTGCTCGGCGGAGTTGAGACGCAAGATCACATACTCGCCGTCCCGCCCAACGATCTGGGCATAGGCACCGGCCGAACGCGCAATCTGGCCGCCCTTGCCAATCTTGATTTCGATATTGTGCACGATGGTGCCAATAGGAATGTTGCCGGCGGGCATCGCATTGCCGGGCTTCACATCCACATGCTCGCCTGAAACCACTGTATCGCCGGGCGCGAGCCGTTGTGGCGCGAGGATATAGGCAAGCTCCCCGTCCTCGTACTTGACCAGAGCGATGAAGCCGGTGCGGTTCGGGTCATATTCGATGCGCTCGACCTTGGCAGGCACATCGAATTTCCGGCGCTTGAAGTCGATGTTGCGATACGTCTTCTTGTGGCCGCCACCCCGAAACCGCACAGTGATGCGGCCATTGTTGTTGCGTCCGCCGGTCGAGATCTTTCCCTCGGTCAGCGACTTGACCGGCGTGCCGCGGTAGAGTCCGGCCCGGTCCACCAGCACGAGCTGGCGCTGGCTGGGCGTGACCGGATTATAGGATTTGAGTGCCATGGCGCCGCTTTCCCTCAGAGACCGGTGGTCACGTCGATGCGGTGACCCTCTTCGAGCGTCACGATCGCCCGCTTGACCTCCGACTGCTCCCCCACGCTTCCTTTGACGGCTTTGACCTTGCCTTTGCGGATATGCGTGTTGACACTCTTGACCTTCACGTCAAAGAGCTTCTCGACCGCCTCTTTGATCTGCGGCTTGGTTGCATGCCTGGCAACCTTGAACATCACCTGGTTGCGGTCCGAGGCGATGGTCGCCTTCTCGGTAATCACCGGCGAAACAATGACATCATAATGGCGCGGATCGGTGGTGCTCATTTCAGCCGCGCCTCCAAGGCGTCGAGCGCAGACTTGGTCAGCACCAGAGTCTGACGCCGCAAGATGTCGTAAACGTTGATCCCCTGTATCGGCAGGATATCGATGTTCTGAATATTGCGCGCGGCCAGCGCGAAATTTGCATCGATCTCGGTGCCATCGATGATCAGCGCGCTGGTCAGGCCGAGCTTCGCAAAATTGGTCCGCAGCTCCTTGGTTTTCCCATCCTTTAGATTTGCCTTGTCGAGCACAATGATGCCGCCGTCGCGTGCTTTGGCGGAAAGCGCATGCTTGAGCGCGAGCGCCCGCACTTTCTTGGGCAGGCCGATTGCATGACTGCGCGGCGTCGGACCAAATGACCTGCCGCCGCCGCGGAAGAGATTGACTTTGCGCGGTCCATGGCGCGCGGACCCCGTTCCCTTCTGACGGTACAACTTCTTGCCGGTGAGACTGATCTCGCTCCGATTCTTGACGTCATGGGTGCCGCGCTGGCGCTTGGCGAGCTGCCAGCGCACACAGCGGTGAAGAATATCGGTGCGCGGCTCAAGGCCGAAGATTGCAGCTGACAAATCGACCGAGCCTGCCTCGGCACCTTCAAGCGTGAGAATCTTGAGCTCCATTTCAGGCGCCCTCCCGTGCGTCCGGCGCAGGCTTCTCGGAAGCCTGTTCCTCACCCGCCGCGGACTGTGCCTCCGGCATGCGGAATTTTCCCGGCTTGGGAGCGCCCTCCGGCAATTTCTTTTTCACCGCGTCGCGCAGTGTTATCCACCCGCCTTTGTTGCCGGGAACGGCGCCCTCGACCAGAATGAGGCCGCGCTCCACATCGGTCTGCACCACCCGCAGGTTGAGTGTCGTCACGCGCTCCGTTCCCAGGTGGCCGGCCATTTTCTTGTTCTTGAAGGTTCTACCGGGATCCTGACGCCCGCCGGTCGAGCCATGGGAACGGTGCGATATGGAAACGCCATGGGAAGCGCGCAGGCCGGCGAAATTCCAACGCTTCATGGCGCCGGCGAAACCCTTGCCAATTGAAATGCCGGTGACGTCGACGAATTGTCCGGCGACAAAATGATCGGCCGTAATCTCGGCGCCGACCGGAATGAGGTCGTCCTCCTCGACGCGGAACTCGGCAAGTCTTCGCTTCGGCTCGACTTTGGCCACCGCGAAATGCCCGCGCTCGGCCTTGGGCAGATTGTTGGTCTTGCGCAGGCCGGAGCCGAGCTGCAGGGCCACATATCCATTCCTGTCCTTTGTGCGGTGCGCAATCACCTGGCAATTGGCAAGCCGCAGCACAGTCACGGGCACGTGCTCGCCCGCCTCGGTGAAGACGCGCGTCATGCCCATTTTCTGTGCGATCACCCCGGAACGCATGGCCCTCAATCCTGTGCAATAATCTTCAGAGTTTGATCTCGACGTCGACCCCCGCCGCGAGATCAAGCTTCATCAGCGCGTCGACGGTCTGCGGGGTGGGATCAACGATATCGAGAAGGCGCTTGTGGGTGCGCATCTCGAATTGCTCGCGGCTCTTCTTGTCGATGTGCGGGGAGCGGTTGACCGTAAATTTCTCGATCCTGGTCGGCAACGGAATGGGTCCGCGGACCTGAGCTCCGGTTCGCTTGGCCGTGGCTACGATCTCGCGCGTCGAGGCATCCAGGATACGGTGATCGAATGCCTTGAGCCGGATGCGGATGTTCTGTCCGTTCATTTGATTCAGAGGACAGACGACAGAGGACTGAGGACGGATTCAAACTACGTCTGAAACCACCTGCGCTCCTACATCTGCCCTGCGTCCTCCTCTGTCCTCTGTCACCTGTCTTCTGTCGTCTGTTACTCCGTGATCGATACGACCACGCCCGCGCCCACGGTCTTGCCACCTTCGCGGATCGCGAAGCGTTGCTTCTCCTCCATTGCGATCGGAGTAATCAGCTCGACGTCCATGGCGGCATTGTCGCCCGGCATGATCATTTCCGTCCCCGCCGGAAGCGTCACCTGTCCGGTGACATCGGTCGTGCGGAAATAAAACTGCGGACGATAGTTGTTGAAGAAGGGCGTGTGACGGCCACCTTCTTCCTTGGTCAGGATATAGGCCTCCGCCTTGAACTTCTTGTGCGGCTTGACCGATCCAGGCTTGCACAAGACCTGACCGCGCTCGACCGCATCCTTATCGATGCCGCGCAGAAGGCAGCCCACATTGTCTCCCGCGACGCCTTCGTCCAGAAGCTTGCGGAACATCTCCACGCCAGTGACGACCGATTTCTGGGTGTCGCGCAATCCTACGATCTCGACTTCCTCTCCGACCTTGATCTTGCCACGCTCGATTCTGCCGGTGACCACGGTGCCGCGGCCCGAGATCGAGAACACATCCTCGATCGGCATGAGGAAAGGCTGATCGATCGGCCGCTCGGGCAAAGGCACAAAGCTATCGAGAGCCTCGTAGAGCTTGAGGATCGCCTCGTCCGCGAACTCGCCTTTCTCGCCGTTGAGCGCCTTGATGGCGGCGCCGCGGATCACCGGAGCCTTGTCGCCGGGAAACTGATACTTGGTGAGAAGCTCACGCACTTCGAGCTCCACCAGATCGAGCAGCTCGGGGTCGTCCACCACGTCTACTTTGTTGAGAAACACGACGATGTAGGGAACACCGACCTGGCGGGCGAGCAGGATATGCTCGCGCGTCTGCGGCATTGGCCCGTCCGCGGCTGAGACCACCAGGATCGCGCCATCCATCTGCGCCGCGCCGGTGATCATGTTCTTGACGTAGTCGGCATGGCCGGGGCAATCGACATGCGCGTAGTGGCGCTTCGCGGTCGCGTATTCGACGTGGCTCGTCGCGATGGTCAAAATCTTGGTGGGGTCGCGCCGGCCCTGGCTCTCCGATGCTTTCGCCACCTGATCATAGCTGACGAAGTTCGGCGTCCAGCCCTTGGCCGCCGACACTTTTGTCATGGCGGCGGTGAGCGTCGTCTTGCCGTGATCCACGTGACCAATGGTCCCCACGTTGCAATGCGGCTTGGTCCGTTCGAATTTCTGTTTAGCCATGGGACTCTCCGTTTCGGTCCTCGCGTGAGCTCTCGGGTTTGAATGTCAGGCGAACTTCGCCTGGATCTCGGCGGCGACCGCCGAGGGAACCTGTTCATAGTGGTCGAATTGCATGGTGAACGTGGCGCGGCCCTGTGACATGGAACGCAGATTGCTGACGTAGCCGAACATATTCGCGAGCGGCACCATGGCATTGACCACATTGGCGTTGCCGCGCATGTCCTGACCCTGAATATGTCCGCGCCGGGAATTGAGGTCCCCGATCACCGAGCCGGTATATTCTTCGGGTGTAACCACTTCCACTTTCATGATCGGCTCGAGCAGGACCGATCCGCCTTTCTGCAACGCCTCGCGCAATGCCGCCCGCGCGCAGATTTCGAACGCGAGCGCCGAGGAGTCGACATCGTGATAGGCGCCGTCGATCAGAGTGACTTTCAGGTCGACCACCGGAAACCCTGCGAGCACCCCCGAGCCCAGCACCGATTCAAGACCTTTTTCGACGCCCGGGATGTATTCCTTGGGCACCGTTCCCCCGACAACGGAATTCGCGAATTCGAATCCGCCGGCGGGCGGCAGCGGTTCGGCGACGATCTTGATGCGCGCGAACTGACCGGCGCCGCCGGTCTGTTTCTTGTGCGTGTGGTCCACCGTCACCGGCCGCGTGATCTTCTCGCGATAGGCCACCTGTGGGGCGCCGATATTGGCATCCACCTTGTAGCTGCGCTTGAGAATGTCGACCTTGATATCGAGATGGAGCTCGCCCATTCCCTTGATGATGGTCTGACCCGATTCCGGATCGGTCGCGACACGGAACGAAGGGTCCTCAGTGACGAGCTTCGCCAGCGCGACACCAAGCTTCTCCTGGTCCGCCTTCGATTTCGGCTCGATGGCGATCTCAATCACCGGCTCGGGAAATTCCATCTTCTCCAGGATCACCGGATTCTGCTGGTCGCAAAGAGTATCGCCGGTTCGCACCTCTCTTAGCCCGGCAAGCGCCACGATATCGCCCGCGTAGGCCTCCTTGATGTCCTCGCGGTTATTCGCGTGCATCAACAGCATGCGCCCGATCCGCTCTCTGCGTTCTTTGCTCGAATTGAGAACGCCGGTACCGCTTTCCAGCCGCCCGGAATAGATGCGGCAGAAGGTGATGGTGCCGACGAAGGGATCATCCATGATCTTGAACGCGAGCATCGCCAGCGGCTCGCTGTCCGAAGCCTTGCGCTCGACCTCGTTACCCTTGCTGTCGATACCCTTGATCGGTGGCACATCGAGCGGCGACGGCAGATAGTCGACGACCGCATCGAGCAGAGGCTGCACCCCTTTGTTCTTGAATGCGGAGCCGGCGAGCACCGGGAAGAACGTCCCGCTCAGAACGCCTTTGCGGATCAGGCGCTTGAGCGTCGCCTCGTCGGGCTCCTTGCCGTCGAGATAGGCGGCCATCGCCTCATCGTCGAGCTCGACCGCCGCTTCGATCATTTTTTCGCGATATTCCTTGGCCTGGTCCAGCAAATCGGCTGGAATCTCGACGTCATGATAGTTGGCGCCGAGCGACTCGTCGTCCCACACGACGCCTTTCATGCGAACCAGGTCGATGATGCCTTTGAACTGCTGCTCGGCGCCAATGGGCAGCTGGACTGCTACCGGCTTTGCTCCGAGCCGTTCGACAATGTCTTTGAGGCACTGAAAGAAGTCCGCTCCGACCTTGTCCATCTTGTTGCAGAACACGATGCGGGGAACCTTGTATTTGTCGCCTTGGCGCCAGACCGTCTCGGTCTGCGGTTCCACACCTTGGTTGCTGTCGAGCACGCACACGGCGCCATCGAGCACGCGCAGGCTGCGCTCCACTTCGATCGTGAAGTCGACGTGTCCGGGCGTATCGATGATGTTGAGCCGCTTGTTGTTCCAGAACGCGGTCGTGGCCGCGGACGTGATTGTTATGCCGCGTTCCTGCTCCTGCTCCATCCAGTCCATGGTGGCCGCGCCCTCATGGACCTCGCCGATCTTATGGCTCTTGCCGGTATAATAAAGGATCCGCTCGGTGGTCGTGGTCTTGCCGGCATCGATGTGTGCCATGATGCCGAAGTTGCGATAATCCTGAATGGGATGGGTGCGGGGCATGGAAATCTCGGTCGTTATGTTCTGTGGCCCGCCTTCACCAACGGTAATGGGAGAACGCCCGGTTGGCCTCGGCCATGCGGTGCGTATCCTCACGTTTCTTGACCGCGTTTCCGCGGCTGTTGGATGCATCGAGCAGCTCCGCCGACAAGCGCTCGGTCATGGTCTTTTCGTTGCGCTCGCGCGCCGCCGCGATGATCCATCGGATGCCAAGCGCTTGCCGCCGGGTCAAGCGCACTTCGACGGGGACTTGATACGTCGCGCCGCCCACGCGTCGCGAGCGAACCTCGATTGAGGGCATGACATTGCCGAGCGCCTGCTCGAACACCGAAACCGGGTTCTGCTTCGTCTTTGATTCAATGATCTCGAGCGCGCCATAGACAATGCCCTCGGCCACCGACTTCTTGCCGGCGCGCATGACCGAGTTCATGAATTTCGAGACCACGACATTCCCGTATTTCGGATCCGGGTTGATCTCGCGTTTTTCGGCGCTGTGGCGGCGGGACATCGGCTCGTCCTTTGCTCTTCTTTCCTTGGCTCAACGCAAAACGACCCAATCACTTGGGTCGTTTTGCTCCGTACTTGGAGCGCCTCTGCTTGCGGTTTTTCACGCCTTGGGTGTCGAGTACGCCGCGCAGAATGTGGTAGCGCACGCCCGGCAGGTCCTTCACGCGGCCGCCGCGGATCATCACCACCGAATGCTCCTGCAAATTGTGTCCTTCGCCGGGAATGTAGCCGATCACCTCAAAGCCGTTGGTAAGCCGGACCTTCGCCACCTTGCGCAGCGCCGAATTCGGCTTCTTTGGGGTCGTGGTGTAGACGCGCGTGCAAACGCCGCGTTTCTGCGGGCACTGCTGGAGCGCCGGCACCTTCTTCTTTGCATGCTGCACCACGCGCGGATTGCGGATGAGCTGATTGATCGTCGGCATCGTCTCTTTTGCCTTGCCTTGCCTTGCCTTGCCTTCACCGCCACCCGACCGGCAGCGAATGAAACGTCAAATTCCAACGCGCAAAGCGGAAGAGCGCCTTTCGCGTTGATGCGCCCGGCGCTCACCCGTTGACAGAGGACCATCCCGCGCGGCGAGACGGTCATGCACTTCTCATCTGACCTTGCGTCAGAGGCAGCGTCTGAGCTTCATTCGTCGAGGCTCTGGGGCCTTCCCCGCGGCACGAGACTGCAAGCAATCTCAACGACTTAGCGGTTTGGGCACGCCGTTCCGAGCAAGCGAAGCTCACCGCCTGCCGAAAAGTGGGGGCTATGTATCGGCGCGACACCGGGAAGTCAAGGCACAAAGGCCGATGAAATCGACACTTTCGAGCCTGTCCCGGATGCGGCGCAGGGTTTCTTGGACCGGTCGGGGTACTGTCCTGGACAATCCCTCCCGGAAGGGGCACGCAATCGCATATGACAAGCGTCCCGCAAACCCCGGACGGGAAGCACATCGCGGTCGCGAAGCTTGTAGGGGCGGGTTTTAAACCCGCCCTTGTGCCACAGGCTCG
>Ga0209331_1000125_pt1 | contig 26699 bp, 27 predicted proteins | sample JacPinW_OM3H0_M3_FD_187971 | JGI IMG/M metagenome (GOLD analysis project Ga0209331, IMG submission 187971) | Forest soil microbial communities from Algoma, Ontario, Canada - Jack Pine, Ontario site 1_JW_OM3H0_M3 (SPAdes) (version 2) | ecosystem: Environmental > Terrestrial > Soil > Boreal...
CGTCCGAGCACAGGCTCCGCGAGCGGAGCCCGGAATCCATGACTACAGGTCATGCAGATTGCGACGAACGTGTGATCGCCTGCATCGTCTGGGGTTATGGATTCCGGGCTCGCTGGCAAGTCGGTACGGCCGACTTGCCAGCGCCCCGGAATGACGGTCAAGTGAAAACTTGCGACCCATTAGCGATCAGTTGCGGAACGGTTCTTGGGAGGGAGCAACGCCCATGCCGAGATCCAGGCGGACCTATGTTACGCTTGCCCTTGGCTTGGCGGCGATCCTGGCAAGGTTGCCCGCGCAGGCGCAGGAGCGCGCAGCCGATTACCCCAATCGCCCCATCCACATGGTGGTGGGCTTTGCCGCCGGCGGGGGCAACGACCTTTTCGCGCGCCTCGTAGGACAGAAGCTTTCCGAAAACATCGGACAGCCGGTGATAATCGAGAACAAGCCGGGCGCCGGCGGGCGGCTGGCGGTAGAGTACGCGATGGCACAGCCGGCGGACGGCTACACTCTGGTGGTCGGCGCTACCGGCCAGATGGCGATTGCGTCGGCGATCTACCCCAGGCTGCCGTACCATCCCACGAAGACCTTTATCCCTCTGACCATGATCGCCGCATTTCCGCTGATCCTGGCGGGACCCCTCAACGACACCGTCAAATCAGTGAACGATCTGGTGGCGTGGGGAAAGGCCAATCCAGACAAATCCAACTATGCGACGTCCTCCCCCGCGTTCACGATCACCACGGAGCTGTTCAAACTCAAGACGGGAATGCCCGCTCAGCCCATTCCCTACAAGAGCAGCAACGAGATGATGCTCAGCATTGCCGGAGGGCAGACTCTGTTCGCGATTGCCGACGGGCCACCAACGGTCCCGCTGGTGCTCGGTGGAAAAGTCCGCGCACTTGCAGTCACTGGAGCTGCACGCTCGTCCGAACTGCCGGAGGTACCCAGCATGGCGGAGGTCGGGCTCCCTGACGTCAACATCAGCCTGTGGAGTGGGCTATTCGTTCGCGCGGGCACACCCGCACCGATCGCGAGCAAGCTGGAATCGGAGCTGCGGCACTCCCTTTCGGATCCCGGCGTGCGGGAGAAGCTCAAGGCGATGGCGGTCAATCCGGGCGGCGGTCCCGGCGATGAGTTCCGCCAAAGGATCGACGCGGACATCAAATCTTTCAGCGATATAGTGAAACTGGCAAACCTGAAATTTGAGGATTAGTCTCAAGGCTTGGGGAAGACTCGGAGGGAGTCCATTGCCAATGGCTCGGTGCCTGCGATAGCGTGAACCTGCTCGGGCGAGCACGCGGGCAAAGAGCAGAACACAGAGTGCAAGTCCTGCCGCGCCGCCCTATGATGCGCCTCTGATTTGTGCCGCCCGAGCGCTTGACGCCGTTCAGACGTCTACCATCTCCTCGTCCGCGAATTCCGCGCGCTCCTGAATGAAGGCGAAGCGAGCTTCGGGCTTGTTCCCCATGAGCCGCTCGACGGAGCTGTCGGTCTTCTTACGGTCGTCCTCCACCACCACGACCCGCAGCAGGGTGCGCTTTCTTGGATCCATGGTGGTCTCCTTGAGCTGGGCGGACAGCATCTCACCCAGCCCCTTGAAGCGGCTTATCTCGACCTTGGCGTTGGCATTGAATTCCTTCTTGATCAGCTCCTGCCTGTGCCTTTCATCGCGCGCATAGAAGACCTTACCGCCATGGCTGAGCCGGTAGAGAGGTGGCACCGCGAGATAAAGGTGACCATTGTCGATCAGCTTGGGCATCTGGCGGTAGAAGAACGTGATCAGCAGCGATGCGATATGGGCGCCGTCCACATCGGCGTCCGTCATGATGATCACTTTCTCGTAGCGCAGCTCCTGCTCGCGGTAATGCACGCCCGTGCCCGACCCCAGCGCTTGCACCAGATCGGAAAGCTGCTGGTTCTGGGCGAGCTTGTCTTTGCCCGCGGAGGCGACGTTGAGGATCTTGCCGCGCAAGGGCAGGATCGCCTGAGAAGCGCGATCGCGCGCCTGTTTGGCGGAACCGCCCGCCGAGTCCCCCTCGACGATGAAGATCTCGGAACCCTGGGCCGCCGTGTTCGTGCAGTCCGCGAGCTTGCCGGGCAGGCGCAGCTTGCGCACCGCAGTCTTGCGGGCAATCTCCTTCTCCTGCCGGCGGCGAACACGCTCCTCGGCCCGCTCGATCACGAAGTCGAGCAGCTTGTTGGCTTGGACGTGGTTGCCCGCGAGCCAATGGTCAAATGGATCCTTGATGGCGTTTTCCACGATGCGGCTTGCTTCCGCGGTCGCGAGGCGGTCTTTCGTTTGGCCCTGGAATTCCGGTTCTCGAATGAACACGGAGACCATGCACGCAGCGCCGTTCGTGACATCATCCCCGGTCACGAGTGCCGCGCGTTTTGCCTGCCCCACCCGTTCCGCGTGATCCTTGATGCCTTTGAGGAGCGCGCTTCGGAGCCCGGACTCATGCGTGCCCCCGTCCGGGGTCGGAATGGTGTTGCAGTACGATGAGAGAAAACCGTCACGGTCGGCCGTCCAAGCCACCGCCCACTGTGCTCCGCCATGCGCCCCGATTTTGCCGGCGGTGCCAGTAAAAACGTCGGGATGGACCAGGGCTGCTCCCGCGATCATCGCCGACAAATAATCCTTCAGCCCGTCGGCGAAATGAAACGTGGCCTCCTCAGGGACATCAGCGATGCCATGCAGAAGCTCCTTCGCGCAGCACCATCGGATCTCGACCCCACCAAACAGATAGGCTTTTGACCGCGTCATCTTGAACACGCGGTCAGGCCTGAAATGTGCGTTGGCTCCAAAGATCTCGGGATCAGGCTGGAAGCGCACCTTCGTGCCCCGCCGGTTGGGAGCGCGACCGAGCTTTTCCAGCTTGCCTTTGGGCTTGCCGCGCTCGAACACCATGCGGTGCAGCGTCTGCTCGCGAGCGACTTCGACTTCCATGCGCGCTGAGAGCGCATTGGCTACCGAAACACCGACGCCGTGCAGCCCGCCCGAGGTCTCGTAGACCTTGGAGTCGAACTTTCCGCCGGCGTGCAAGGTGCACATGATCACTTCGAGGGCCGATTTTTTTGGAAACTTGGGGTGAGGATCAACCGGAATACCGCGCCCGTTATCCGTCACCGTCACGAAGCCATCCGCCTCCATGACGACTTCGATGAACGAGGCGTGCCCCGCCAGGGCCTCATCCATGGCGTTGTCGATCACCTCTGCGAACAGGTGATGCAGGGCCTTCTCGTCGGTGCCTCCGATGTACATTCCGGGACGCCGGCGCACGGGTTCAAGCCCTTCGAGCACCTCGATGTCGTGCGCGGTGTAATTGGACTGCGTGCGCGCGGGAGATCTTTCCGTCCGCGTCGCCTTGCCGGTCAAACGGCGAGTTGTTGCGGGGAGGTCCGAAAACAGATCTCTTCCCGCCTTTTCGCCGGGGGGTGTGCTGGCGACTGCTCTAGCGCTTTTGGCCATCAGATCGTTGAGGTTGGAATGGCGAGCCCCGAATCACCGGCTGGACTATGCCATGGACCCGGGCGCATCATAACGGGAAGTTTGGAGAAAGCTGGGCCGACCAGGGCGGGATGACTTTGTCTTCGAATCGGCATCCAGCTCTATCTTCTTGTTCGAGCATGTCCTTTTTCGCAAAACCGGTTCCCCACCCTCGGTCAAGTCCGAGCGCAGGCTTTTTGCGGGACATGCTTTAGACTCGATGGCAAAAAAGGCCCGGGCGTGAGCCCGGGCCTTGGTATCGGTGTGTTGCAGGCGGAAGGGATCAGAAGTCCATCCCGCCCATCCCGCCGCCGGGGCCCCCGGGCGGCATGGCAGGCGGCTGCTTCTTCGGCACTTCGGCCACCATCGCTTCCGTGGTGATCAGGAGGCCGGCAACGGAACTCGCATCCTGCAGAGCGGTGCGCACGACCTTGGTCGGATCGATGATGCCCTTTGAGACCATATTGCCGTATTCCCCTGTCTGGGCGTCGAAGCCGAAGGCGTACTGATCCTTCTCCAGGATCTTACCCACCACGACCGAGCCATCCTCGCCGGCGTTGATGGCGATCTGGCGCGCCGGCCAGGAGAGCGCCTTGCGCACGATCTCGACACCGGTCTTTTGGTCGTCGTTGGTGGTTTTTACCCTCCTGAGCGCTTCGGTTGCGCGCAGCAAGGCGACACCGCCACCGGGCAGAATGCCTTCCTCTACCGCTGCGCGGGTCGCGTGCATGGCATCATCCACGCGGTCCTTGCGCTCCTTGACCTCGACCTCGGTTGCTCCGCCCACGCGGATTACCGCGACGCCGCCCGCGAGCTTGGCCAATCGCTCCTGCAGCTTCTCGCGATCGTAGTCGGAGGTGGTCTCCTCGATCTGGGCTTTGATCTGAGCAATGCGGCCCTCGATCTCGGACTTCTTGCCGGCGCCGCCCACGATCGTGGTGTTCTCCTTGTCGATTGTTACCTTCTTGGCCCGGCCAAGCATGTTGAGGGTGACGTTTTCGAGCTTGATGCCGAGATCCTCCGAGATGGCCTGACCGCCGGTGAGAACGGCGATGTCCTGCAGCATCGCCTTGCGGCGATCGCCGAAACCTGGAGTCTTCACCGCCGCCACTTTTAGGCCGCCGCGCAGCTTGTTCACCACCAAGGTGGCGAGGGCTTCGCCCTCGACGTCCTCGGCAATGATCAGAAGCGGCTTGCTGGTCTGAACGACCGATTCCAGCAGCGGCAGAAGCTCCTGCAAGCCGGAGAGCTTCTTTTCGTTGATGAGGATGTACGGATCCTCCATCTCCACGCGCATCTTGTCGGCGTTGGTGACGAAGTAGGGCGAGATGTAGCCGCGGTCGAACTGCATGCCTTCGACCACGTCGAGCTCGGTCTCGAGCGATTTGGCCTCCTCGACCGTAATGACACCCTCGTTGCCGACCTTCTTCATGGCTTCGGCGAGGAAACGGCCGATCTCCGCATCGCCATTGGCCGAGATGGTGCCAACCTGGGCGATTTCATCGTTCGAAGTGACCTTTTTGGAGTTCTTCTTGAGATCGTCAACGATCACATCGACAGCCAGGTCGATGCCGCGCTTGAGATCCATGGGGTTCATGCCGGCGGCAACCGCCTTCGAGCCTTCCTTGACGATCCAGGCCGCGAGCACGGTCGCGGTCGTGGTGCCGTCGCCGGCGACGTCGGAGGTCTTGGAGGCAACCTCGCGCACCATCTGCGCTCCCATGTTCTCGAACTTGTCTTCAAGCTCGATCTCCTTGGCGACAGTGACGCCGTCCTTGGTGATGCGCGGCGCTCCGAACGATTTGTCGAGCACCACATTGCGGCCCTTTGGCCCCAAGGTGACCTTTACCGCATTGTTGAGGATGTCGACGCCGCGCAGCATCTTGTCACGCGCATCGACAGAAAATCTGACTTCTTTGGCAGCCATAACTGGTTTTCTCCGAGTGTTAAGTGTGGGGCGCGATCCGAGAGATCAGGCCGCTTTCCTCTTGGCGACGCCTTCCTCGATGACGCCCATGATGTCGCTCTCCTTCATGATCAGGAGCTCCTCGCCGTCGATCTTGACCTCGGTGCCCGACCATTTGCCGAACAGGACGCGATCGCCTACGCGAAGATCGATGGGGATGAGCTTGCCCGCCTCGTCGCGGCCGCCCGGGCCCACGGCCAGGACTTCGCCCTGCGAGGGCTTTTCCTTGGCGGTGTCGGGGATGATAATGCCGCCGGCGGTCTTTTCCTCGGCGTCAATGCGCTTGACGACAATGCGGTCGTGAAGCGGACGAAACTTCATGTGTGTCCTCCTAAACTATTGACAGGATTTACGATTGCGCGTTGATGGAGATCGGCAACGGAACATTGCCGATGCTTCCAGGCGCGACATAGGGGCTCTATCACAGCCCACAAGAGGCGCCTGGAAAATAATTAGCACTCCTGAGGAGGGAGTGCCAAGGGGTTTTTAGCCGGGGACGTAAGCGACTGCCAGATAGCCGGAGCGTGTCAGCCTGCCAAGGACAACGAGGGCGATCGCAGCGGATTTTATCAGCACTGTTGCCACGATGCTGCTAACGCCTTGTTTTTGGGAACTATTTCCAATTTTTGTGCTTGAGTGTGCGGGAGGTGACGAAGCAAACTAGGTGTCCGAATCGGAGGGCATCACACATGGCATCCAAGGACTTTAGACGCCAGCTCGAAGGCTATGGCCTTACAACGGCGCAAATTCTCTATCGGCTTCCAGACCATCCATCCTTGCTGCAGACCTTCGTTTGGCAGGACTACGATCTCTGCCCAAGATTTCCGGTCCTCAACAGGTTTCTGGCATTCTGGCTCGAAACCCTCGAAGGTCCGCTCCACTCGGTGACGGTCGCACATTCGCGGCTCATCAAGCCGGCTGAGATCCGCCCCATCGACGGCGAGTTCCGTCTGCACTGATCGCGGGGTTCCCCGCTAGGCAGCAGGAGGCCTGCTCCGGGCTGAATCGCCCCGGCGCTTGGGGCTACTGCGGGCCGGTGAGCAGCCCGACAATCGCGCCGATCAGGCACGTGGTGAGCGTGCCTGAGACGATCGACTTCATCCCGAGCGACACCACGTCGCCGCGCCGATCCGGCGCCATGGTTGCAAGCCCCCCGATCATGATGCCAAGCGAGCCGAAATTCGCAAAGCCGCACATGGCGTAGAGCATGATCAAGCGCGAGCGCCCATCGAGAGCCCCCTCCGGCAACTTCGAAAGCTCGATGTAGGCCAGAAACTCGTTGAGGATCGTTTTCATCCCCATGAGGCTGCCTGCTGTCGCGGCCTGCTCCCAAGGAATGCCCATGAGCCAGCACACGGGGGCCATGGCGATGCCCAGCAGCCGTTGAAGCGTGAGAGGTGCGCCCGCTATCGGTGGCAGCACGCCGATGATGGAATTCGCAAGATGCACCAGAGCCACGAGCACGATGAGCATCGTGCAGATGTTGAGCAGCAGCTCGAGCCCGACGGCGCTGCCCTTGACGATCGCATCCATGCTGCTCGACGCGATCGGGCCGATCTCGATGGCTCCGCCCGTGTGCTTGCGCGCCGGATCCGGAACCATGAGCAGACTCACAAGAATAGCGGCTGGCGCGGCGAGCACCGACGCGATCACGAAATGCGCCGCAGCATTGGGGATGACGGAGCCGAGGAGCGTTGCGTAGAGGACAAGCACTGTGCCTGCGATGCCGGCCATGCCGCCGGTCATCACCATGAACAGCTCGCCGCGCGTGAGGCTCGAGAGATAGGGCCGAATGAAGAGGGGGGCTTCCACCATGCCAAGGAAGATGTTGGCGGCAGTCGAGAGCCCGACTGCTCCGCCTACGTCGAGGGTGCGCTCGAGCAACCAGGAAAACCCCCGAACAATCGGCGGCAGGATCCGCCAATGGAAGAGGAGCGTGGTGAGCACGCTCATGACCAGCACCACCGGGAGCGCTTGCAGCGCGAGCACGAACTCCGCTCCGGGAGTCTTCAATTCAAACGGCAGCTGGCCTCCGCCGAGGTAACCGAACACAAAGGAGGTGCCCGCCCGAGATGCGGCCGAGATGGCATCTACCGCCTCATTGATCGCGCCGAACACGCGGGTCGCGCCCGGAAGCTTGAGCATGACCACGGCGGTTGCAAAGGTTGCGAGAAGCCCGATACCAGCCTGCTTCCACGCGACGGCACGGCGGTCCTCGCTCACGGTCCAGGCGATTGCAAGAAGCGCGAAGATGCCCAGCAGCGATTGTAAATTCTGCATGTGTGGCGGGCGGCGATGCCGATCGTAGGAGCATGAGCCGGCGGCCCAATCGCTTGTCAATGGTTGATTGCTGCCGTCAAATCAATGCGCGACTCCATGCCGGCGGTCTCGCGGGCCGCCGCGGACCGATGCATCCCCAGGATAAGTGCCGACCACATCCCGATAACCTCCTGATAACCCGACCGAAGAGAGCAATGGCGCGCATTCGTTTCCAGTTCGCAACGCTGACGCTTGATGCCGAGCTGTTGGATACGCCCACAGCACGGGCCATCGCTGCAGCGCTGCCGATCTCGTCCTCGGTGCTGACGTGGGGCGAGGAGGTCTACTTCGAGATCCCCGTCGAGCTGCCGGCCGAAAAGGATGCACGCGCGGTCGTCGCGCCGGGCGAGATTGCCTATTGGCCCCAGGGGCACTGCATCGCGCTGGGCTACGGGCGCACCCCCATCAGCCGCGGCGACGAGACCCGGCTTGCAAGCCCCTGCAACATATTTGCCCAGGCGACAGGCGATGTGAGGGCTTTGGCCAAGGTGCACCAGGGAACGACAGTCGAAGTGTCGCGGTTGTGACGGCTCGTCAGGACGATTGCTGTCGTAAACGCCGGTGCATTCATCCGCGGCCGACGAATGGCATCAAGTTGGCCATCACGGTCATGAACAGCACGTTGGTGTCGAGCGGCAGACCGGCCATGTAGACGACGGCGCGGCCGACATCCTCGGCCTGCATGCGCGGCTCGACCGCCATGCGGCCGTCGGCTTGCATCACGCCCTGTCCCTCTACCATGCGCTCGGTCAGGGGCGTTGCGGCATTCCCGATATCGATCTGACCGCAGGTGATGTTGTAGCCCCGGCAATCGAGCGAGGTCGACTTGGTAAGCCCGGTCACGGCGTGTTTGGTCGCAGTATAGGCGACCGAGCGCGGTCGGGGTGTGTGTGCCGAAATCGAACCGTTGTTGATGATACGACCCCCGCGCGGATCCTGCGATTTCATGATCTTGATGGCTTCCTGGGTGCACAGGAACATGCCGGTGAGGTTGGTATCGACGACTTTTTGCCAGGTCTCATACGGCAAGTCCTCGAGCGGGACGGCGGGGGCTCCGGTCCCCGCGTTGTTGAACAAGAGGTCCAGCCGGCCGAACGTGTCTTTGGTTTTTGCGAAGAGGTTCTTGATCGATTGTGCGCTGCTCACGTCGGTGGGGACCACCAGGGCTTTTGCTCCGAGCGAGCTGGCTTCAGCGGCGGTCTCTTCCAGCTTGTCTTTTCGTCGTCCCGCGAGCACGGCGGCGTATCCCTCCCGCATCAATGCGAGCGCAACCGCTTTGCCGATGCCCGTTCCAGCGCCGGTTATGATGGCGACTTTCTGCAACCCAGCCATGATCGCGTCCCTCCCTCATCGGATCTCTGCGGAGCGTTCCTTGTCCGCAGTGCGTTATTATGGTGACCCAAGCGAGCACAAGGCAATCGGGCTTGATCCGGAAATGGATGGCGCGCGAGCCGGGTCAGACCGGACTCAATGGATGTTTTTGTATGGCGGGCGGGGGATGCCGGCATGGGCAGCGCGCAATGCGGCTGACCAGCGTTCGCGCAGATCATGGAAGTATGGCTCGCCGGGTTCGATCCGATAGTTTAGCTCGGCATCGTAGACGTCCCGGCGAGCGATGAGAACATCAAGCGGCAAGCCGACGCTGAGATTCGAGCGCATGGTGGAGTCGACAGAGACCAGTCCTACCTTCAGTGCATCATAAAGGTCGATGTCGTAGGTAATCGCGCGGTCCAATACAGGTTTGCCGTACTTGTGCTCACCGATCTGCAGATAAGGGGTATCGGGGGTGCATTCGATGAAATTGCCCGCGGAGTAGAGCATGAAAAGCCGCGGACGTTCGCCTTTGATCTGGCCTCCCAATAGCAAGGAGACATCGAATTTCACCTCTGAGGCTTCCAGTGCTTCCCCGTCCACCTCATGAATTTGCCGGATGGTACGACCTACGCGCTGTGCGGCCTGAAACAGGGTCGGCGCATTCATCAGCGTCTCGGTCTCTCCTGTATTCGGGTTTTCCCATCCTTCCCGCAGCATGCTGATGACAGACTGGCTGATGGATAAGTTCCCTGCGGACGCGACGGCCATGATGCGTTGCCCGGGCTGGATGACAACATGCAGTTTGCGGAACGTGGAAATATTATCCACGCCGGCATTGGTCCGCGTGTCGGCAAACATGACAATGCCGTCGCGAACGAGGATGCCGCAGCAGTAAGTCATGCCCAGGCACCCGCAGGATCAAACGCTACTCTCATGAGGCACATCTATAGCGACGAGGCAGCCCGAACGGCAATCGCCGGCTCGTCAACCCTCACCCTTACCGTCAGCTCCTCGCCCTCGCCTCCATAGCGCGTCCCGCGGACGGGGGCGGCTCCCAGGTAGTCGAGCCCTATCGCGACCCGGACATGTGCATCGGTTGCACAGATCCCGTTCGCTGCGTCGAAGGCAATCCAACCGAGCTCGGGGACGAAAGCTTCTGCCCAGGCGTGGCCGGCATCCTGGTCGGTAACTCCGTCGGCCCGGCGGAAATAACCGCCGACGTAGCGTGTCGGGATGCCCTCACTGCGCGCGGCAGCAATGAAGATGTGCGTCAGGTCCTGGCAGACCCCGCGTTTGAGGGCAAAAGCTTCTACGGCGGTGGTCCCCGTGTGAGTTGGATCCGTATCATAGATCATGCGCTCGTGCAGCCGTTCGAGCAGAAGGTGCAGCAGCTTGAGCTGCTCGTCGCCGCTTTCCTCTCGGCATGCGGCGGTAAAGCTAGCGATGTTTTCGTCGGCGCTCGTCAAGGCGGTCTGGCGCAGGTATAGGCTTGGCGGAAAACGCTCGACGCTGTCGCGGACGATGCCTTCGGTGTCACGAGTCTCGACTTCGCCTTCCGCAGTCACTGCGAGCTCCTGTATCGGCCCATCCGTGGTGAAGGTGTGAGTGACGTTTCCGAACGCATCTTCGTGCTGATGCAGCCAGCAATCCCGAGACACGTCGATGCGCCAATGGGCGATGTATTGGCCGTCGTGATTTCGTGGAGTGAGGCGCAATATCTGGATCGCGCCTGTCGCCGGCCGCCGGTAGCAATATCTCGTGCTATGCGTGATACTAAGGCGCATGGAGCAGTCATCAGGTCAGATACTGCTCGCTGATTGCAGCACCCAGGCGGTTATTGTCGGTGATAAACTCGCTGATGAACTCGTGCAGCCCGTTCTGGAAAATGCCCTCCATCCTGCTGTTCTCCAGGCGGGCGCGAATGGCGCGAGCGTGCCGCTGGGCCGGGCCCTGCCGACCATAGGCACGCGCGATGTGATCGAGATAAAGCACCAGATTCTCGTAGCAGCTCGCGAGCGAGCGCGGCAGTTCATCGCGCAGGATAAGGAGGTCGGCGATCAGCCAGGGCTTGACGCTTTCACGATACACCCAGTGATAGGCGGTCAGTGCGGAGACAGACCGCAGAATTGCCGCCCATTGGAAATAATCGAGCGGCCCCCCGATCCGCTCGTGCGCCGGCAGCAGCAGGTGATATTTCACGTCCAGAATGCGCGCGGTATTGTCCGCCCGTTCCATGTAGACGCCGAGCCGGGAGAACCAGTAGGCATCGTTACGCAGCATGGTCCGGTAGGCCGAGCCGTCGAAGCGCAGTGAATTCTCCTGCACCCAACGCAGGAACCGCATGAACTCGTCGCGTGAAGTTGCACCGTTGCCAAACCGCTTGAGCTCGATCCAGGTGCCGTTGATCGCATCCCACATCTCGACTGTCAGGGCGGTTCGGACCGCTCGCGCATTGCTGCGGGCCATCTCGAAGCAGTTGCGAATCGACGAGGGATTGGCAGCGGAAAAGCAGAGAAAGTCCGTAACCGTTTCCTCGCTTGCCTGGGAGTAGATTTCTGAAAACGCGTGGACACAGCCGGCGGTGGCCAGTGCGGAATCCCATTCGTTGGAGGAGCCGGCATAGGCGAGTGGCAGCGTCGTAAGGCGCTGGCTGACTTCCAATATGCGGGCGAGGTATTCCGCCCGCTCCACGTAGCGCGCCAGCCAGTAGAGATTGTCGGCGGTGCGGGAGAGCATATCAGCGCGCGGTTGCCGGCTCTACGATGCGTTCACCCATCCAGCACCCATGTATCCTTGGTTCCGCCGCCTTGACTGGAATTGACCACGAGCGAGCCCTTTCTCAGCGCGACACGCGTCAGCCCGCCGGGCACGACGCGGACACGGTCCGCGCCGGTGAGCACGAACGGGCGCAGGTCGACATGGCGTGGAGCAACACCTTCCTCCACACAGGTCGGGCAAGTGGAAAGCGCGAGTGTCGGCTGTGCGATGAAGTTCGTTGGATTGGACTTGAGCTTGGCGCGGAACGCAGCCAACGTGTGTTTCTCCGCCTGCGGCCCTATGAGCATACCGTAGCCGCCCGAGCCGTGCACTTCCTTGACGACCAGCTCGTCCAGATGATCGAGCACGTAGCCTAGGTGTTCGGGCTCGCGGCAGCGCCACGTCGGTACATTCCTAAGGATCGGCTCGGCCCCGAGATAAAATTTGATAATTCCCGGCATGTAACTGTAGACCGCCTTGTCATCGGCAATTCCGGTCCCCACCGCATTTGCGAGAGTGACATTGCCGGCCTGATAGGCCGACAGCAATCCGGGCACGCCGAGCGCCGAGTCAGGCCGGAAGGCGAGGGGGTCGAGAAAATCGTCGTCGATACGCCGGTAGACCACGTCAACGCGCTTGGGCCCCTGGGTGGTGCGCATGTACACCAGCTCATCGCGCACGAATAGGTCGCGGCCTTCAACCAGCTCGACGCCGAGCTTATCGGCAAGAAATGAGTGCTCGTAGTAGGCGGAATTGTAAACTCCGGGGGTGAGCAGAACCACCGTCGGCTCCGCGCCGGCATTGGCGGGCGCTATGGACTTGAACGTTGCCAGGAGCTCGTCGGGATAGTTCTCCACCGGAGCGATCCGATGACGCGCGAACAGCTCGGGAAAGAGCCGCAGCATGATCTCGCGGTTCTCCAACATGTAAGAGACGCCTGAAGGGGTGCGAGCATTATCCTCGAGCACGTAGAACGTTTGCGGATCGACCCGCACAATATCGATTCCCGCGATATGCACGTAGATATCGTGCGGCACTTTCATGCCGTTCATCTCGGGCCGGAACACCGGATTCTGAAAGACGAGGTCCTCTGGGATGATGCCGGCCTTCAGGATCTCGCGCCGGCCATAAATGTCCCGAATGTAGTGATTTATCGCCTGCACGCGCTGCTCGAGACCGCTGCGCACGATCTGCCATTCGTCCGCTGCCAGGATCCGCGGCAGCACGTCGAACGGGATAAGCCGCTCCTGCGCATCCGGATCGCCATAGACAGCGAAGGTGATACCGATGCGGCGGAATAGCACTTCTGCTTCGCGCCGGCGAAAATCAAGAACATCCGGCCGGACCTCGGCGAGCCAGCGTGCCAATTGGGCATAGGCAGGCCGGGGCGTCCCGTCCGCGCCCGTCATTTCGTCGAATGCGTCTACCATTGCTAATGCCCCGAGGGCCGCACATCCTTTCAGCCGGACGAGTGGCGCACGACCATGATCCTAGCTGCAAGGCTTGCGCCAACCCAAGAGGGTAGGCGCCGTCAAGAGCACACGCCCGCATGCCCAGGTTTTGGGCATGCGCCTGGTTCCGAAGCAGTCCCGCCGAGCGCTGTCAGTCGATTCAGGGGATGGGAACTTCCCCGACATCCTTCGGCACTTTGTAGCCCCGCTGCACGGCCGGACGCTTGGCGATGGTCACATACCACCTTTTGACGTTCGGATACTTGTTGAGATCCACCGTCTGCCATTCGTAGCGCGACACCCAGGGCCAGATCGCAATATCCGCAATGGAATACCCGTTCGCCACGAATTCCCGACCCTCCAGTCTTCGGTCAAGCACACCATAGAGTCGATGAGCTTCCTTGAGAAACCGCTCCTCCGCGTAAGGAGCTTTGCCTTTGTTATATTTTACGAAATGGTGGACTTGGCCAAACATCGGACCGGGTCCTCCCATTTGCCACATCAGCCATTCGAGCACGCGGTAACGCGGTTCGCCCTCCTTCGGCAGCAGCTTTCCGGTCTTGTCGGCCAGATAGATCATCAGTGCCGCCGATTCCATGAGGCTGATCCCGGTGTCGCGGTCGACAATGGCAGGGATGCGGTTGTTGGGACTGATCTTGAGAAACTCCGGCTTGAACTGCTCGTCCTTGCTGATGTCGACCGCGTGGACGGTGTAGGGCAGACCAAGTTCCTCCAGCATGATGGAAGCCTTGCGGCCATTGGGAGTTGTCCAGGTATACAGATCGATCACGGCTTACCCTTCCAATGCGGCTGAACAGCTCTCGTCCCAGAGCTTGGTGTCTGATCTCACCGCTCTCTCTAATAGCCGCAAATCCAGCACAGGTCGATCCGCAACGGCTCAGTCACCCGGGGCATGCTCGACTCGATCCGGTCCGCGCAATGCGCCGTTTAAGTCAAACCGAGGACCAAAGATGCGAGGGTAACCAAAAGGACGGCGACAAGCGCACAGTGACAAAGTATTTGCTCGCGGCAATCAGATTATGCCGGATAGAGCCGCGTGACGTGTGGGCACAGGCTTGCGCTGGCTTAAGATCTATGCCCGATGTCCATGACCTCAACATCGACGTTTCTGTTCTGGCCGTCGCGCTTGACCTGCAGAGTCACCTTTTTTCCCACTCCGACGCGCTCAAGCTCATCGGTCAAGTCTGGCAGTCTGCGAACCGGCTTGCCTTCGACCGCCACGATCACGTCCCCTAGCCGCCCCGCATTGACGTCGACGCCGTGCAGACCAGCGCGCTCGGCCGGTGAGCCCGGAACTGTCCTCACGATGACGAGTCCCTCCACCCCCGCTCGGGTGGCGACCGCCTCATTGGCTGCGACAATTCCTATCCCAGGCGTCGGCACATAGCCCTTGCCGATGATCTCGGGCACCACGCGATTGACCACGTCAATTGGAATAGCGAAGCCGATTCCAGCGCTTGTCCCGGAAGGGGAGAGAATGGCTGTATTCACGCCGATCACGCGACCGGCCGAATCCAGCAGCGGTCCTCCGGAATTGCCCGGATTGATCGCGGCATCGGTCTGGATCACATTCGCGATCTCACGGCCGTTGCTGGTCGGCAGATGCCGCTTGAGCGCACTGATGATGCCCGTGGTCAACGACTGATCAAGACCGAAGGGATTGCCGATCGCGAAAACGGATTGACCGACCTTCAGGTCGTTGGAAGTGCCGACACTCACGGGCGGCGGCAGGTCTCGTGTCGCATCGACCCGCAAGACCGCAATGTCATAGTTCGGGGCGGTTCCTACGGTCTGCGCTCGCAATACCTGGCCGGTTGCAAGCCGCACGACGAGTCCATTGGTCCCTTCCACAACGTGATTATTAGTGACCATGTGGCCCGCCCGATCCCACACGAACCCGGTGCCGGTCTGGGCCGCCACTTCTCCCGCCTCGACCTGCGACGGCTCGACCGCCCCAGTCGTTCCGACGACTTGCACGACGGAGGGAGACACCTGCTCGAACAGCTGGATTGTCGAGCGTTCGAGCTCGGGCAAGCTTCCCCGCGGCTCGATCGCGCGCGGCGTCGAGGCGGAGTATAAGAACCGGTCCAGATAGGGCTGCGCGATATAAACGCCCAAGACAACCAAGATCGCAACGATAAGAAGCTTGGCGAGACGGTGGTTCACCGCGCGCTCTCCTGTGCTATTTCCTTCTGCGCCGCAGCGGCCCGCTCAGCGCGAGTCGCGGATTGCTCGGCATACTGGCTTGATGAAATATAATGCACAATGCCAGGGTAAGGCAGCCCCGCAGCTTCCACTCGCAGTCAGGTCGTCATGACAGTCGTGAGTTCACCTGCTCCCAAAGAATTAGTCACCGCCGGCCTGCTCGTAATCGGTGATGAGATCCTGTCGGGACGCACCAAGGACAAGAACATAGGGTACATCGCGGAGTATCTCACCGCGCTTGGCATCGACCTCATGGAAGTGCGGGTGGTTGGCGACGAGGAGTCGGCGGTCATTGATGCGCTCAATGCGCTGCGTCATCGCTACACGTATGTGTTCACCACAGGCGGCATTGGGCCGACCCACGACGATATCACGGCGGACTGTGTCGCGAAGGCCTTCGGGGTCTCGATCGACATCGATCCGCGGGCACTCGCCATCATGCAGGAGCGTCTTGCCGCGATGGGTAGCGAGATGAATGACGCGCGCCTGCGGATGACGCGTATTCCCAAAGGCGCCGACCTCGTCCTCAACAAGGTATCGGGTGCCCCTGGGATGTGGATCGGGAACGTCATCGTCATGGCTGGGGTGCCATCCATCATGCAAGCCATGCTCGACGAGGTGGCACCCAAGCTCAAGACCGGCGTCCGGATGCTGGCTGAGACTATCCGTGCTGACGCGCGCGAGGGGGATATCGGCACCCAGCTTGGGGAAATCGCCAAGGCTAATCCGCAGGTCGCAATTGGCAGCTATCCCTTCTTCGACCCACAGCGCGGTGCCAACACCAATGTCGTGCTGCGCGCACGCGACGCGGAAAAGCTAGCTCTGGCCAAAGCAGCTGTTGAAGAGATGCTGCAGCAGGTGCGAGGGGCGCAGACCAGCAAGGCGTGACAAAGGAAAATCGCGTGCCGGTTCAGCAAGTCCAGCCGCAGCAGTTGCAGCCGCAAAAGGCCTTTCCGGTCTCATGGGACCAATTTCATCGCGATGCCCGTGCGCTTGCCTGGCGCCTCGCGGGTGCAGGGCCTTTTCTCGCGATTGTCTGTGTTACCCGCGGCGGCCTCGTACCGGCGGCCATTGTTGCGCGCGAACTCGGGATTCGACTGATCGAGACGGTGTGCGTCGCCAGCTACAGTTACCTTACCCAAGGCGAGCTCAAGGTGCTCAAGGATGTGGCCGCGAGCATTGTCGGGATCGGTGGAGGCCGGGGCAAGGGCGTGCTGATCGTGGACGACCTCGTCGATACGGGAAAAACCGCCACGGTCGTTCGCGACATCCTGCCCGATGCGCATTTTGCGACCGTCTACGCCAAGCCCATGGGTCGGCCTATGGTCGATACGTTTATCACCGAGGTGTCCCAGGATACCTGGATCTTTTTCCCCTGGGATACCGGCCTTGCGTTCCAGCCGCCTATCCGGGACGCCGATGTATGAATGGGCACCGGTGAGGTGTTTCAGCTCTACCTAGCACCCCGATGGTCGTGAGTTTCGTTGTCGTTGCTGCAACAACCTGATCAGTTGGCGCTCACCGGCAACATCCGCCATGCGAGGAAACCGGCTCGTGGCCGCGGCCGGACTCGAACCGGCACTCCGGTTTCCCAGAAGCAGATTTTAAGTCTGCTGTGTCTACCGTTCCACCACGCGGCCGCGGATCAATATGTATCACTCAGGGGCGATAAACCGAAACCGCATAGCACAACGCAACACCCTGACCTCGTTTTCTCCGTCCAGCGCCCGTAAGCTGGAGCATCCGCAAGCGATAGGGGAAACAGGCATGCGTCTGAAGGACAAGATCGCCATCGTGGTGGGCGCCGGACAATCGCCGGGTGAAGGAATGGGAAATGGGCGCGCCACGGTGCTGCGTTTCGCTGAGGAAGGGGCCAAGGTGCTCGCGGTCGACAACAACATTCGCTCCGCCGAGGAAACGGTGGCAATGGCGCAGGCGCGGGGAGGGGAATGCGCGGCGTTCGAAGCCGACGTTTGCAACGAAAAGACGCTGGCCGCAATGGCGGATGCGGCCCGGAGGCGATGGGGCCGGATCGATATCCTGCACTACAATGTTGGAGTGAGCATCGCCGGGGGCGACGCCCCGCTGGATGAGATCACCGAGGCAGCTTTCGACCGCATCGCCGCGATCAACCTGCGAGGTGCCATCATGGCCTGCAAACATGTTTTGCCGACCATGCGGGCGCAGCGTTCAGGTGTGATCACGATGATCTCGTCGGTTGCGGCCTGGGAGCAGTATCCAAACGTGGTCTACAAGGCCACCAAAGCGGGCATGATCGCGTTTACGCAGCAGATCGCGATTCAGAATGCTGAGTTTGGAGTGCGGGCAAATGTCATTCTTCCGGGGCTGATGGACACGCCGATGGCGGTGGACACCCGCGCTCGCGCCAGCGGAAAGCCCCGGGCGGAGGTCGCGGCCGCGCGCAATGCGCGAGTGCCGCTGCGCCACAGGATGGGAACTGCGTGGGATGTTGCCAACGCGGCCTTGTTTTTGGCCTCCGATGAAGCCGATTTCATTACCGGGGTCGCTCTTCCAGTCGATGGTGGGGCCCTGGTCCACATCAATTGAGAGGGCCGGATCTGGGGGGTCGATACCACGATTAGGGCATATTCCGCGCTCATTAGACGCGTCACATGCAGCGCAGTTGCTGCTCAGGGCAGCTTTGCGTCGGGTGGTGCCCGCATATGCCGCACAGGATCGCTGACCGAAGGTCGCTCGCGACCATTTTCGCACGGAGTGCCGGCGTTCTTGCGGGTGTTGCATTGCTGTCGGGTTGCGCAACATCCGGCGATAGCTCTGTGACGCTTTTGGCCGATCCCGGCAAATACCAATACTCCAGCTGCGAGCAGATGGCTCTACAGCGGAAAACCTGGACAACCCGCGAGCAGGAGCTCAAGCAGCTGATGGACCGGGCAGAACAAGGGACCGGGGGGACAGTCGTGAACGTGCTTGCCTACAAGGCGGATTATGTGGCGGCGACCGAAGAGCTCAAGGTGCTGGAACGTGCTGCGCGGTCGAAGCATTGCGCTTCACCGGAAAATTGGGGCAGCAGCTCCGCAATCAGGTGAAATCCACAAGCGCAGTTGCGGGTTTGACGCGCGTGCCGGGCTGGCACCGTCGAACCCTTAGCCCAACAGCTTGCGTGCCAGTGCCGCTCCATTGGCGAGTGCTTCGAGCTTGGCGACCGCGATGTCGCGGTGCATGGGCGCCATTCCGCAATTCGTGCTCGCGACGATGTTTTCCGCAGGCACATATTTTGCCGCCTCCGTAATGGTGGCGGCCACCTGCTGCGGGGTTTCGATTGCATCAGTCGCCACATCGATGGCGCCAACTTGAACGCGCTTGCCTTCGAGAAGCTTGAGCAACTCTAGAGGTACACGAGAATTTCTGCACTCGATCGAGACCTCATCTATGCGGCTCCTGGCGAGCGCCGGAAAGATCTCCTGATATTGTCGCCATTGCTGTCCAAGCGCTGCCTTCCAGTCAATATTCGCCTTGATTCCGTAGCCGTAGCAGATGTGAACGGCGGTGGCGCAGCTAAGCCCTTCCATGGCGAGATGCAGCGCCTCAATGCCCCATTCCCCCACCTCGCGCATATAGACATTGAATGCAGGCTCATCGAATTGAATGAGGTCGATGCCCTCCGCTTGCAGCGCCCGCGCCTCGATATTGAGCAGCCGGGCGACGGCCATGGCCATCTTGACCCGATCGCCATAGTAGGCATCCGCGATTGTATCCACGATCGTCATCGGACCTGGAAGCGTGAATTTGAGTTTCCGATTGGTGTGAGCACGCGCAAGCCGCGCTTCCGATGCGTGCACACGCCCGTTGAGCCGCAGCGTGCTCGTCACGGTGGGGACCATCGCCTTGTACCGGTCTGCGCGAATCCCGATCTCGACTCGACGCGAGAAATCGATGCCGTCAACGCATTCGAGAAAGCCATGGACAAAATGCTGCCGTGACTGCTCGCCATCGCTGACGATATCGATGCCGGAATCCTCCTGGAGCTTGAGTGCCAGGAGCGTCGCATCGCGCTTGGCTTCTGCGAGTGCGGGCCCGGAGAGCTGCCAGGCCGGCCATAACCGGTTTGGCTCGGCGAGCCAGGGCGGCTTTGGCAGACTGCCGGCAATGGTGGTCGGAAACAATGACATCTTCGAGCACTATCAGAGCATCAGGTTGGTTTCCACTTATAGAGCCAGTCGTATCGCGCGAGCAGCCCTCTTCCGCGCATTGCAACAAGCGCCAAAGCGTGCAGAAGTGCCTCGGCACCGCCCATGTGGTAGATCATCCCGTTACTGCGCGCGGCACGCTGGATGCGTGCCGTGCGCCTGTAGCGCTCGTTCTCGTAGCGCCGCAGCGCGCGCTCCGGCTCGGCGGGTGTGTCCGCGAGCCGCCGCGCCAGGACTGCGGCGTCCTCGATCGCTGCCGCCGCACCTTGGGCAAGGTACGGCAGCATTGGATGGGCGGCATCGCCCAATAACGTGACAGCGCCCTTCCCCCAGGAAGTGAGTGGTGCGCGATCGAACAGTGCCCATTTGCGCCAATTTCCTGCGGCCGCAAGGATGGCGCGGACTGATGCCGGCCACACTCCGGGGGGGTAACGGGCAAGGATTTCGGACCGCTCGCCGGGTGCGCTCCAACCGGCCTCGCGCCAATCATCACGGATGATCGCAACGACGTTGACCAGGCTACCTCCCCTGACCGGGTAGTGCACGACGTGGGCATGACGCCCCAGCCACAGCTGGATCCGGGGCGCGGCAGCATCCGGGCCAAGCGCGCCGGCGGCCACCAATGCGCGCCACGCTGTATACCGGGCAAACCGGGGCTCGCCGCGATGTCCGAGACGCCGTCTGAGGTTCGACCACAGGCCGTCGGCGCAGATCAATGCCAAGCCCCGCTCCTCAGCGGCGCCCAGTGAGGAAGCTGTCGCGACGGTGACCCCATGCCTGTGCGAGGCAAAATCCTCGACTGTGGTACCGAGATGCAGCGAAATATCCGGAGTGCCGGCGACGAGATCGACAAGCACCGACTGCAGGTCGCCGCGATGGATGACCCAATAAGGCGAGCCGTAGCGCTTCTCTGCCACGTCGCCCAGCCGAGCGTGGGCAAGTACGCGAGCCGTGCGTGCGTGCATCACCATGAGCTCCGTAGGCGTGACGATGAATGGTCGCAGCAGCGGCTCCAATCCCAGGGACATCAGGATGCGTGACGCATTCGGCGAAAGCTGAATGCCCGCGCCGACCTCCTCCAGCCGTTGCGCCTGCTCGAACAGGATGACGCGCAAGCCATGCTGGACGAGCGCGAGGCCCGCCACGAGTCCGCCAATCCCGGCGCCAGCAATGATAACCGTGCGGGAAGCAGCCACGGATGGGTCGCTCCGCGTCAGACGATCACGTTCTCAGGCAGCATGCATTCCGCTGGACGGGCAACGCGAGGAGGCAGGCTCGGGTCATAACGAAACAGGGTGGAGCAATACGGACAGATGATCTCGGCAGCGTCGCCCATATCGAGGAACACGTGCGGATGATCGAAGGGCGGCAGCTCGCCAATGCACATGAACTCGCGTGCGCCAATCTCGATGACCGAAACGCCGGGCGTGTTGTGAAAGTGTGGAACGACGGCTTCCGTCAATGGTGTGTCTCGGCTGGTAAATTGGAGGGACACTGCTGCAATCGATACCGGATGTTTTCCTGCGGTTGACCGAGCTCGCGGCTGCGGCTCGGCTGCACCATACCACGGACGCGATTTGCCATAGGGTTAAGGGGTTAATACTCCGATGAGACATTTCTAGCGGCTTGTATATTACGAGCCAATCCTGCATATCCACCCTCGGATGTGAGATTACAGCTTTCCGTCTCCTGAACGAATGCTCGCCGAACGGCTATGTGCTTCCCCCTGCGCTTCCGAGCAAGGAGGGGTGGAATGACAGGAGCTCGGATTGCGGTGCCGCTTGGGCTTGCCGTGGCGCTGGCCGTGGCCGCGCTCGCCGTTCTGCCGCGTGCCTACGAGGCCGAACGGCTGCTCTCCTCCCAGGATGATCCCGTGGCGCTCGCGGACCGTGCGGTCGCACGCTCTCTGAATTCGAGCGTCGCTGAGCGGGAAATCAATGCGGCGCTCGCCGCCAATGATGCCGACCTGGCACAGAGCTTTGTAGATCTCGCGCGCGACAACCACCTGCCGATTGATCCTGCTCTTTCCGAAAGGGTGAGGCAGGCAAGCGCTGAAGCTGGGACGGTGGCGCACTCCATGGACAGCTTTGCGCGCGGACTGTTCACAGGCGAGCCCGATGATCTCGTGGGGCTTGCAGGGACGGCGATAGGAGATCTGTTTGTCTTTGGCGACATACGCGATGCGATTCGGGAAGGCACTCGGCTTGCAACGGGCCAGCAGGCGGACGAGCTCATTTTGGGTCTGGCCGGGGTCGGTCTCGCTGTCACAGCCGGAACCTACGTCACCGTCGGTCTTGCTGCCCCGGCGCGGCTTGGTCTCACTGTGCTCAAGGCCGCAGGGAAAACCGGCCGGATTGGTGGCCGGATGGCGGCTTGGATCGGTCGATCGCTGCGGGAAGTGGTTGATTGGGGTGCGCTTTCCCGCGCAGTTCGAGGCGCCAGCGCAACTGAGCCGGCAACAGCCGCGCGCGCCACGCGCGAGGCGGTGAAGGTCGAGAAGGCACGCGACCTCGTTCGCCTCGCCGGCGATGTGGGTCGTGTGCAGATGCGAGCAGGAACGCAGGCCGCCCTGGACGGACTGCGGCTCGCGGAAGGCCCGCGCGACATGTCGCGCATAGCACGGCTCGCCGCCGCGAAAGGCGGAAAGACCCGGGCCATCCTAAAGCTTGCCGGGCGCGGCGCCATTCTGCTCGCGTTGGGCACCTTCAATCTGGCAACGTGGATCTTGTGGGCGTTGCTCACCTTGCTTGGCCTCGCAGCCTCGCTCAAGCGCATGACAGAAAGGATGACCGAGCGCTATTGCATGTACCGAAGATGGCGGCGCACTCGGGCGCGGCATGCGGCGGCACAGGATACATCTGCAAGCAGGCAGTGCGGCGCATCGCTGGCTAAACCGCTCCCGTTATCGCCCCCGCACCAATATTCCACTGCACCGGCGCTGGTTCCAAGGCTTGATGCGGCGGACCATCTGCCTATAAGGCCGCCCCCATGGCCCGGCCTGATGCGTCCCCGATCGGGTGCAAATGGCGTCCACATGGATGCCATCGACAAAGCCTTGGCATGCTTGCGCGCGGTCGCCGCGCAAGCCGCCTGAGCGTTCTTCGGGAGGGCATCCGTCGGGTCGGAATCGTGCCGGCGCCGCACCGATGACCCGACAAGTCGGGGGCACGAGTCGTTTTACCCACGACGCTGTGGAGATTGCCTTCCTTGACGAAGGTCGAGGCGAGCCGATTGTTCTGGTCCATGGTTTTGCCTCGACCGCGCAGGTGAACTGGGTTCATCCCGGCTGGGTGGCGACCTTGACCAGGGCGGGCCGGCGGGTGATTGCGCTCGACAACCGTGGGCACGGTGCCTCAACCAAGCTCTACGATCCTGCCGCCTACCACAGTGCTCGAATGGCGGAAGATATCCGCGCCCTGCTGGATCACCTGGAGCTCGGCAGTGCGGATGTGATGGGCTACTCCATGGGTGCGCGCATCTCGGCCTTCTTCGCATTGGCCCATCCGCAACGCCTCCGCCGCGTGATCTTCGGCGGGCTGGGCATTCACCTCGTGCGAGGAGTTGGTCTTCCGGAGAGCATCGCGGCGGCGCTTGAGGCGCCGTCGCTCGCGGATGTTCACGACCCGGTCGGGCGCATGTTTCGCTCCTTTGCGGAGCAAACAAAATCAGATCTCGCGGCTCTCGCTGCTTGCCTGCGAGGCTCCCGACAGACGCTGACGGCCACCCAGGTTGCCTTGATCCAGGCGCCGGTGCTTGTTGCGGTCGGCACCAAGGATGGGATCGCCGGCTCAGCGCACGAGCTCGCAAGCTTGATGCCGCGCGCCCGCGCAATCGACATCCCGGAACGCGACCACATGCTCTCCGTGGGAGACAAAGTATACAAGCAGGCGGTGCTACGTTTTCTGGCCGACGAATATTGAGATGCGTACGCTCAGCATTGCTCCCGCGCCCGCAAAGAGGCGGGAAGTGCAGCAAGCGGTCCTGGTTCGATGGCCCATTGTTCCTATATGTTTGTTCACGGCTAGGTGTGCTATGGTTGAGCGAAACGGCAGGAGATCATAATGGCTCGGCAGCAGGTGCGAGCGTCCGATTCCTTCGAGAAGGTAGACCCGGTGTGGAACCGGATTCGAATGGAAGCCGAGGAGGTCGTGCGGAAAGAACCCGAGCTGGCAACGTTCATCTATTCGACCATTCTGCATCATGACACGTTGGAAGGGGCGGTCGTGCACCGCGTCGCGGAGCGTCTTGATCACTCCGACTTGCCGGCCGAGCTGATCCGCCAAGCCTTTACGGGGGCGCTCGAAGATACCCCCTCGATCGGGAGCGCGTTTCGTGCCGACACCGTGGCCACCCTCGACCGCGATCCGGCAACCACCCGCCTGATCGAGCCGGTGCTGTATTACAAGGGTTTCCACGCCATTCAGACTCATCGACTGGCGCACTGGTTATGGAGCAAGGGGCGGCGGGATTCCGCCTTGTATCTGCAAAGCCGTTCCTCGGCAGTCTTCCAGTGCGACATTCATCCCAATGCCCAGATCGGGCGCGGCATCTTCGTCGACCACGCTACGGGTCTCGTCATCGGCGAGACGGCGGTGATCGAAGACGACGTTTCGATGCTGCACAGCGTAACGCTCGGTGGCACCGGGAAAGAGGCGGGTGATCGGCATCCAAAAATTCGGCATGGGGTATTGATAGGTGCGGGTGCGAAAATCCTCGGAAACATCGAGATTGGTCATTGTGCCCGGATCGCCTCGGGTTCCGTCGTGCTCAAGCCGGTGCCTCACAACAAGACCGTCGCGGGCGTGCCGGCAAAGGTCATTGGAGAGGCCGGCTGCCCGGAGCCGTCGCGTTCGATGGATCATCTTTTCTACGAGGTGTGAGTACAGGAGCGAGACCTTGGACGTTCAGGAAGTCAGAAAGCTCGACGCATATCTCAAGCAGCTCTTTGGGAACGCGCGTATCCGGGTTGTGCCGAAACAGAATGAATCCGCCGACGTGTTCGTTGGCGAAGAACGCATCGGCGCACTTGTTCTCGATGACGACGAGGATGACGATGAACGCTCTTACAATTTCGAGATGAAAATAACTCTGGGAGAGTCTGCCAACGGCGTGCCGGATATCAAGAAGTTGGACGCCTATCTCAAGCGCAAGTTCGACAATGAAAATATCCGGGTGATTCCGCGGTCCAAGAAGAAAGACTCGGCCGAAGTCTATGTCGGCAAGGAATATATCGGCGTGTTGTTCTTCGACGAAAAGGATGCGCGCGCATCCTATTTCGAGCTGCCAATCCTCGCGCTCGATCTGGATGAGCCCGGCTTGCTCAAGAGCTGATGCTGCGGGCATCGGAGCTTTAGACCGTGCCTGCGATCAGCTCCTTAAGGCGTCAGCCGTGTGACGGTCGCAAGCTTACAATCAGTCGCTCGCTCTTGGCCGCAACCGTCCGCCAATCCACGAGCCAGTCCCGGGGAAAGCGGAGCACCACTTTGGCTGTTTCGATCCGACGCTCGTAGAGGCAGGTGCCAGGAGTTGAGTCGACCTGGCGGGTGCAGCGGACCAGGAAACCGGGCGCATTGCCGTCGTAAACAAGATCCTCGCCCTGATACGGAGTACCCTCGCGAAACGGGAGGACAGTAAGCCCGCCCGGCCCTGGTGAAGCTTCGCCGGCAGTGAAGTGGGGATAGATGGTCAGCACGCGGTCAGCCGGAGAGATCGAGGTTTCTGCGGCTGCAATCGTGACGAAGATTCGCTCCGGGGGTTCGGGTGGTGTGGCTGCCGTGCTCTGAATGGTCGCCTTCGCATTCACGTCGGGTGGATCAAGGGAAGGCCATACGAAGAACAAGTCGACTCGGTCCTGCACCCCCGGGCGACGCTGCATTGGAATGCGAATAGCGGCTGGGGGCACGTTAAAGGTCACCCCGCCCACGGTGATCGGGAGGGCTGGAGCATTTGCAGCGATGGCCGACTCGGGCCAGCGGGGCCACAGCAGATAAGCGACATAGGCCATTGTGGCCATTGCCGAAGCCCCAAGCACCATGACGACGAGCAGCAGCAGCCGCAGGTCTCGGCGCCTTGACGGTCGGCGCGACACTGGTTCTCGCGCTCCCGCGCGATGGAGGCTCGGCATTGCAAAGGCTCCACGAATCGCTGCCGGAGTATGCCATGCCATCGGAGAGGGACTGAGGAAGAGACAGGGGTGAGAGGATTCCCAGGGGCAGGGTTGCCGTGGCAAGGTGGTGCGTGTTTGCGGCAGCAGGTGCGCGGGAAATGGCGGTTTTTGAGCTGGACGGGACGTCGCCCGACCTTCCGGGCAACGGGCGTTATTGGATCGCCGAAAACGCCTGCGTTATCGGTCGCGTGCGCCTGAAGGCCGACACCAGCGTTTGGTTCGGGTCGGTCCTGCGCGGGGATAATGAGTGGATCGAATTGGGTGAGCGCTCCCAGATACAGGACAACGCCACCCTCCATACGGACCCCGGCTTTCCGATCGCCATCGGGGAGAATTGCGTCATCGGGCATAACGTGGTGTTGCACGGCTGTGTGATTGGCTCGAACAGCCTCGTTGGGATGGGAGCAATTCTGCTCAATGGCTCGAAAATCGGGTGCAACTGCCTAGTTGGTGCGGGCGCGCTGGTCACCGAGGGCAAGGAATTTCCCGACAACTCTTTGATTGTGGGATCCCCCGCTCGTGTGCTGCGGAGCCTCGACGAAAAAGCTGCCGAGATGATCAGGCAGGGCGCCGATATTTACGTGCGGCGTTGGCGCCAGTACTCGAAAGGGTTGAAACGGATAGGCTGATGAAGCCGGCGCGCTTACCAGCTTCGCCGAGCGGCAGAGCGGGATGCCTTCATCGCCGCAGCGTCATCCCGCTTCCATTCTGCGCTTTCCACAAATCTCGTCCTATCCGGGCCATGACTAGTTCATCGATTCCTTGAAACAGATCATATGCGCAGGATTCCTTTTTCCTGAGGTGGCTTGTAGCTTGCCGCTTGATTCGAAAGAACAAGGATTGA
>Ga0209331_1000126_pt1 | contig 26692 bp, 24 predicted proteins | sample JacPinW_OM3H0_M3_FD_187971 | JGI IMG/M metagenome (GOLD analysis project Ga0209331, IMG submission 187971) | Forest soil microbial communities from Algoma, Ontario, Canada - Jack Pine, Ontario site 1_JW_OM3H0_M3 (SPAdes) (version 2) | ecosystem: Environmental > Terrestrial > Soil > Boreal...
AAAGGCCCGCCACAGCTCATCGATATTGCCGGTGCCGTGGGCGCGGATGGCCGCATCATGCATTGGCGCACCGATCTCTGGCTGCCCGAGACGACGCGTGGAATGCCGAACATTCCGCTGCTTGCGCCAGAGGCAGCCGGGCTCGATCAAGTGCGTGGGATCAATGCCGGCCTGATATCCCAGAACGGGGATCCGCCCTATTCGGCCGAAAACATCTCGGTGGTGGCGCACTGGTTGAAGAGCACGCCAGTGCGCGCGGCGCCGCTTCGCTCGCCGGGCAAGCCCGCGAACTGCTTTGCGGTCGAGAGCTTCGTCGACGAGCTTGCCGCGGCGGCCGGCATCGATGCCGTTGAGTTCCGATTGCGCGGGCTCACTGACCCGCGCGGGATCGAAGTGATAAAGCGCGCAGCCGCGCTGATGAACTGGCAGGCGCGGCCGTCACCCCGCAATGACACGAGCGCGTCGCTGGCCCGTGGCCGCGGCTTTGCTTATGTTCACTACAAGCACAATGAAACTTACGTTGCGATGGGGATCGAGGCCGCGGTCGAGCGCGAAAGCGGCCGCATCAAGGTGGAACGGGTTGTCTGCGCCCATGATTGCGGGCAGATCATCAATCCCGATGGCGTGCGCGCGCAGGTCGAAGGCAGCACGTTGCAGACGCTCAGCCGGGTGCTCATGGAGGAGGTCAAGTTCGATCGCGCGCGCGTGCTGAGCGTGGATTGGGCAAGCTATCCCATTCTGCGGTTCTCCGATGTCCCTGAGCTTACGATCGAGCTGATCGATCGGCCGGCCGAGCCGCCGCTCGGCGCGGGCGAAGCGGCATGCACCACCGTCGGTGCGGCGCTCGCCAACGCTGTGTTCGACGCGACCGGAGCGCGCCTGCGTACGGTTCCGTTCACGCCTGAACGGGTGAAGGCGGCCTTGAACGCGCGTTCGGGCTAGCCCGCGTGCTGCAGCCAGAGAACGACGGTTGTACTTGTAGGGGCGGGTTTCAAACCCGCCCTTTCTCGGCAGAGACGGCTCGCGAGAGGCGCAAACCGTGATGAAATATGCGCCGGCCTGAAAATAATCGTAGGCTGGCAAACGCAGAGAGCGGCGGCGCGGAGGAGCGTCGTTGCGCATTGATGCTGGGCCGGTCACGCGGCAAAGCATCGTATAACAGGTGAGGCCCGCGTCTTGTTCCGACAATCTGTGCGCACGTCACGGTCCATATTTGTTGCACGAGGGCGGGTTTGAAAACCCGCCCCTACATGTATCACGATCTGTGCGCGGTTGGGTCGAGCGTTTTGCGCCTTGTCGTTGGCGAGTTTTTCAGCAGACTGCTAGCCCGCGCGGTCTTTTAAGACCTTGCCGTGGATGAGCGCGGCCTCGCCGGTCGTTGCCGGCGAACCGAAAGTGCGTCCGGCATCCGGACCTGAAACATCTTCTTGCGCCCGCCAGCGCAGCTCCCGTTGCGGATAGGGGATTTCTATCCCGGCGGCGCGAAAGCGCTCGAGAATGGCGTAGTGAAGTTCGCTCTTGACCGCCAAGGTCTTGTCCACATCGGCGACAATGCAAAACAGGTCGAATTCCATTCCATTCTCGCCGAGGCCGAGAAGAAATGCAGATGGCGCAGGTGATTGCGTGACGAAGGGGTGAGTGTGCGCAATCTCAAGGAGTATGTCACGCACCTTCACCGGGTCGCTATCGTAGGCGACCGTGACCTTGATGACGATGCGCGCAAGCCGGTTGGCGTGCGTCCAGTTTTTGACCACGCCGGTGATGAGCTCAGAGTTCGGAATGATCACGCTTGCACGCTCGTAGGTTTCGATCTCGGTTGCACGCACGCGCACGCGGCGCACCCAACCTTCCTCCCCCTTGACCACGATCGCATCGCCCACGCGGATCGGCCGTTCCGTAAGCAGAATGAGGCCGGACACGAAGTTGGAGACGATGGATTGCAGTCCGAAACCGACGCCGACCGAAAGCGCGCCTGCGATCAAGGCGATCTTCTGCAGATCGAAGCCCATCCCGCCCAGTGCCAGCGTGATCGCCGTGATGGCGCCGACATAGCCGAAGATGGTCACGATTGAGTGCTGCAGGCCTGCGTCAATTCTCGTGCGCGGCAGCAGGTCCCGTTCGAGCCAGCCCTGCACAATGCGGGTGATGATCAGAAGGACCGCAAGCGTAAGGAGGGCAACCAGCATTGCCCGGATCGAAAGGTGGAGCTCTCCAATCTTGAAACCGAACGGAACGTTGCGAATCGTGTCGAACAGATCAGCGGTGGAGACTTCCCACGGCCCGATGATCAGGAAGAACGCCAGCAAGACGAGCACGACCCGGACGAGGGCGGCGAGCAGCGTTCCGAACAGGCCGAGGCTGCGCGAGCTTAACCCGAGGCCGGCCGAGAGTTTTTGGCCCCGCTCGGTCTCCCCGGCGAAGGTGCCGAGGAATGCCTGCGTGGCGATCGAGAACAGATAGAGCGCCCCGAATACCGCGGCGGCGACAATCACGCGCAATGAAACGAAGGCAGCAAACCCGCTGTACCCCGCAACGAGCGCGAGCAGGATGAAGATGGAAAGCAGCCAGGCGAGTGGATGAATCACCCCCAGCAGCGCGCGGCGTTGCGTTGGCGTCGTCAGGCGTCCAAGCCGGAATGCCAGATGAAGCAGAATTGCCGCCGTTGCCGCCGCGAACAGCGCATTGGTGGCAATGGTGATGACCAGTGGCGCGAACAAGGTCTTGTGTACGATCTGCAGCGGGATCACGACCCCGAGCACCCGCGACCCCCAGACCAGGTGGTCGTGCAGACAGCGCGCGATCTCATCGTTGTCCGCAGTGAGGCGGCGCTCCGGCTGTTTCGGCGCGTAGAGCGCCCGCGCGAGGCCATGACCGAAGGCAGCCGCCGCAATCCCGGCAACAAGGCCTTGCGCGATCTGTCCCACGCGGACCGTCAACAGCCCGAATGTCTCCAGCACCAGCAAGATCGCGAAGCTTGCGAGCGGCGTGCGCGCGGCAAACCAGATGAATGTCCAAAAGGCGCTCGTCGCCTTGGCCGAAATCGTTTCGCGCGGGGCCGCCGAGAATCGCGGAAACCACCATCGCGACATCGCAATCGCCACGCCCGCGATAGCGAGCATGAGCAGAGCGGCAAGCGCCGCCCGCGCGCCGTCGGGCCGCTCGCTCGCCCAGAGCTCAAGCATGGTCCTCCAGCGGCCCAGCTCTATCGGCAAGGCACGCAACACATCCGACCAGAAGAAAGGATCGAGCGCGCTCGGCGTGCGGGCAAACAGCTCTCTGGCATACAATGCGTGGCGCTTCTGGGCGACGCGTTCGCTCAATTGCTCGATGCGCACTGACATTACGCGCGCCGCCTTCAAGGCGCCGTCGAGCTCGCTGAAGCTTTTTGTGAGCTCTTCGCGCTGCTTGCTCACTTCCGGCGATTCCGGGGGCGCATCCTTGGCAGGCGGCGGACCAAGCTGCTTGAGCCGCTCCTCGACCTCCTGCGTGCGGGGCTCGATCTCGTCGATCTTCGCTCGCAAGTCTTCCGTGGCTGCGTTGAGTTTTTGCCGCAGGCCTGCAAGCTCCTCGGCTGAAATGTCGTCGCGGTTGACGGCTCGCTCGATTTCATCGAGCGAGCCCTTGATCGCATCAAGCGTGACGGAAGCTGCGCCCTGCGCTTGCGCGTCCGGTGAAAGAGGCGCGGGCGCGAGCAGCAAAACCGCGGCGAAAACAAAGAATGTCCGTGCGGCCGCCCACCAGGCGCGTCTCATTCTCATGCGACCCTCTCCCCCTTCCGGACTGTGGTCACACCTTTGAGGAGTGCCCGTCAAGGCGCAAACTGGGGCAGCAAGGTGGCCGTTGTTTGCCGCGTATGGGGGCAGCGCGAGGCCGAAAAGTTTGCAGGATCGGCGGCAGGGGATCGGCTATTGTTCCCGCCCGGCCCCGCCCCTATGTGTGGACCGTTCAACGGTGCCGACCCATGCAGACAGCCGCCTCCGAAACGGTGCGATCGTCTCGATTTCCCCGCTCGCTCCTCGTTATCGCGGGGGCGATGGGCATTCTGTTGGGAGGCACGCTTGTGCTATGGGCGCAATACGGCGCGGCTGTGTTCTTTGACATGATCGCGGCTGGCATCGCAGCATGTTTGTGAAGGCTTTCTGCTCGGGCAAAGAACCGTGACTGTGCGCAACATCCGTATCCTTGCCATCAGCGTGGCCTTCCTTGCCGGCCTGGTGGCTTGCGCCGGCCTTGCGCTCCTGCTTGCGGGCCCTGCCGTCCAGCAGGTTGCCGCCATCGGTGGCCCCTTCCGGCTCACGGATCAGAATGGTCGAACAGTGACCGACGAGGATTTCAAAGGACATCCATTCCTGGTGTTTTTTGGATATACCCACTGTCCCGACATCTGTCCCACGACCCTGTTTGAGATATCGGAAATGCTGCGCGCGCTCGGCCCGGACGCCGACCGAGCCCGTGCCCTCTTCATTACCGTTGATCCGGAGCGCGACACCGCGGCCGTGATGAAGGATTATCTGTCCAACTTTGATCCGCACGTTGAGGGGCTCACCGGTGACCCCGCACAAACCGCGGCGGTCGCCAAGGCCTATCGAGCCTATTACAAGAAAGTTCCTCTGGACGACGGCAGCTACACCATGGATCACATGGCGGTGATCTATCTCATGGATAAGGACGGCCGCTTTGTTTCCACTTTCAGCCTCAAGCGCACGACCGAAGCCGCGGCCGCCGATCTGCGCCGGTACATGTGACGATGTTGGGTCTCGCAAGCGCTCGACCCAACCTACATGCTGCCCATCCAGGCTACTGCGCGTGACACTCCTCGTTCGAAAGCTCTTCCTCTCGGTCGTCATCTGCGTGGTCACGGCCTTTTTGGTCGGCGGCCAGCAGGCCGAGGCGCAGCTCGGCACCGGCGATGTGCGTGTGCCCGGTTTCTGGGATCCGCGCCGGCGGCCGGAGAAGCCGGATCTTTCCCGCGTGAGCGCGATCCGGTTCCTGACCGAGATCGATTATCCGCCCTTCAATTTCGCCGGAGCGGACGGGAATCCCCAAGGTTTCAATGTCGATCTCGCGCGCATGATGTGCGAGGAGCTCAAGCTCGCCTGCACGATTCAGATGCGCAAGTTCGAAACCCTGGTTACTGCGCTCAACGCCAACCAGGGGGACGCGGCCATCGCCTCGATCGCAACCACGCCTGAGATGCGCACCAAGGTCGATTTCAGCGATCCGTATTACCGCACGCCGGCGCGATTTGTGACCAGACGCGACTCACCCATCGATGACGCGCTGCCGGAGCGGCTGGAAGGGAAGAAAGTCGCGGTTGTCGCGGGCACCGCGCACGAGGCCTATCTCAAGGCCTTATTCACCGAAGCCGATATACGTTCTTACCCCAGTGCGGACGTCGCCCGGTTGGCGCTGCGCCGAGGCGACGTAGATCTCCTGTTCGGAGATGCCATCTCGCTCGCGTTCTGGCTCAACGGCACCGATTCGGAAAACTGCTGCGCGTTCCGCGGCGGCCCCTATATGGATAGCCGCTATTTCGGTGAAGGCATTGGCATCGCAGTCAAGCGGGGCAATGATCTCATGCGGCTCGCGATGAACTGGGCGCTGTTCCGGGTATGGGAGCAGGGCCGTTTCACCGACCTGTGGTTGCGCTATTTTCCGATCAGTCCATTTTGATTTTGACGTGCGGCTATGATGTCAAGCACCATCGAAGCTCCGGTCTACGAGCTGCGGGAGATTGCCGAGAGCTCCAACGCCTGGCCGTTCGAGGAAGCGCGCAAGATTGTGGCGCGCCTCAAGCGGCATCCCAAGGACGAGGTGATCTTCGAGACCGGCTACGGTCCTTCCGGGCTTCCCCATATCGGAACGTTCGGGGAGGTCGCCCGCACCACCATGGTCCGCCATGCCTTTCGCGTGCTCACGGATGACAAGGTGAAGACGCGGCTGATTGCGTTTTCCGACGACATGGATGCGCTGCGCAAGGTTCCCGACAACGTGCCGAACCGCGACATGATGGCCGCCCATCTCGGTCAGCCGCTCTCGCGCATACCGGATCCTTTCTCCAGCGGATACCCATCCTTCGGCGCCGCCAACAACGCGCGCCTGCGCACGTTTCTGGATCAGTTCGGCTTCGATTACGAGTTCCTCTCGTCGACCGAATGCTACATGTCCGGACGCTTCGATCGCGCGCTGCTGGAAGTGCTGCGGCGCTTCGACACGGTCATGTCGATCATGCTGCCGTCACTGCGCCAGGAGCGGGCGCAGACCTATTCGCCGTTCCTGCCGATCTCGCCACGAACCGGCGCGGTGCTGCAGGTCCCGATCCTGGCGCATGATGCTGATGCCGGCACGATCACCTACGAGGATCCCGAGAGCAAGGAGCGCGTCACGACTCTCGTCTGCGGCGGTCGCGCCAAGCTGCAATGGAAGCCCGACTGGGCGATGCGATGGTTCGCGCTTGCTGTCGATTACGAGATGGCCGGCAAGGACCTGATCGATTCAGTAAAGCTTTCCGGCGAGATTTGTCGCGCGCTTGGCGGCTCGCCTCCGGAAGGGTTCATCTACGAGCTGTTCCTCGACGAACAGGGGCAGAAAATCTCCAAGTCGCGGGGGAATGGTCTCACCATTGAAGAATGGCTGCGTTACGCGAGCCCGCAGTCGCTTTCGCTCTTCATGTATCGCGAGCCGAAGGCGGCAAAGCGTCTCTATTTCGATGTCATACCCCGCCACGTCGACGAATACGAGCAGCTGCTTGAAGCCTACGAGCGCCAGGACGCCAAGCAGCGTCTTGCCAATCCCGTATGGCACATCCATTCCGGTCATCCGCCCAAGGCGGAAATGCCGATCTCATTTTCGATGCTGCTCACCCTTGTCGCGTCCTCCAACGCGGAAAACGCCGAGATCTTGTGGGGGTTCATCGGCCGTTACCGTCCCGGCGTGACGCCGCAAACCCATCCCAAGCTCGACGCGCTCGTCGGCTATGCCATTCACTATTTTCGCGACTTCGTGCTGCCGCACAAGAAATTCCGCGAGCCGGGAGAAAGCGAGCGCGCAGCCCTCATGGATCTACGCGATGCGCTCGCGCAGCTTCCCGCCGGCGCAACCGCGTCGCAAATTCAGGAGGTAGTCTACGAGGTCGGCCGGCGAGAGCCGTTCCTCGACAAGAGCGGCAAGATCAAGACCAGGGACGGCAAGCCGGGTGTGGCACTCGATTGGTTCAACATGCTCTATCAGGTCCTACTCGGCCAGGAGAAAGGCCCGCGCTTTGGTTCGTTCGTTGCCGTGTATGGCGTGCAGAACACCATCGACATGATCGACGGCGCGCTGGCGCGTTCGGCCTGACTACGCCCCAATGAAATGACGCCCGCCGCTCTCGCCATCATTGGCGCGACGATCATTTGCTCGTCTTTCATCTCCGGCATCTTCGGAATGGCCGGCGGGATGATCCTGCTTGGAGTGCTGCTCAACTATTTCGACGTCGCAACGGGAATGATCGTATTCTCCATCATCCAGCTGTTCGCCAACGGCTGGCGGGTCGTGCAATGGCGCCAGTATGTGCTGTGGCCGATCTTCGGCGCCTATCTCCTGGGAGCTCTGATCTCCTTTACGTTCATGTGGATGATCGCGTTCGTTCCCGACAAGGCGACGGTGTACCTGGCGCTCGGATTAGTGCCGTTCGCGATCGAGGCGCTGCCCGCGGCCGTTCGTCCCGACATCCAGCGCCGGGGCGTCCCGTTCTTCACTGGGCTGGTGACGACTGTCGTTCAGATCATCGCAGGCGTGGGCGGCTTGTTTCTCGATATCTTCTTCCAGAAGAGCAAGCTCGATCGCAAAACCACCAATGCGACCAAGGCGGTCGCGCAGACGTTCAGCCATATCGTGCGCATGTTCTATTTCGGCTCGCTCGCGGGAATGGGCGATCTGCCAATGGCGGGGCTCGCTCCGGGCATCCTGCTGGCGATCGCGGGCACGTCTTTGGCCCCTTATGTCATCGAGCGCATGACCGACCATGGCTATCGCCGGTGGACGCGAGCGATCATCTTTGCGATCAGCGCGGTCTATCTCGTGCGCGCCGCGTGGCTGTTCTGGCACGGCCAGGGATGATTGCGCGCTCTACGCCGAGCGCAACACAAAACGCCGGTCCGTCTTCTGCACCGGGCGGGCATTCATGGGATAGAGCTTGGCAAAGCGGGCGATGTCGGCGTCCGCCACCTGGATCGGATCAGTAAGCAGCAGCCAATCGACCGTCTCGCTGCAAGGCGGGGTCGTGAGCGATCCGGAATAGCGGTAATAACCGCGGGCCGCCGGAAGCAAGCCGTTCGGATTAATCGCGCCATCCGCGTTGACCGGCGGACCTTCCTTTTCCGGCATTGTGGAAACAATCCTGTTGAAGACCGGATTGGTCCGTCCGGCGGTCATCAGCACGCCGATCACAGCCAGCGAGCCGCCCGCATTGGCGTGCACGAAATGGACTTCCATGGCAGAGCTCTTGCCGCCGATGAGGTGCTCGCTTGGGTGGTGGAAATGGAACTGCACCAAACGGTAGTTGGCATTGCCGTATCCGAGCACGCTGGTCTGGCCCAGGTTGAGCTGGATCGTATGGCCGTTGTTGACAATAGTGTCGCAGCTCTTGTCCCAGGTGATCTTGAGCGGAGCAAGCTGGGCGCGGATCGTATCGCCAATGTCGATGGGCGATTGCTGGGAGCCGATCGTGCAGACGCGATTGGCGGGGTCGAGCTCTCCCCACTTTTGCGGCCCGTCGGAACCTTCATAGCTCCAATGCGCGTCCGCGAAGACTGATCTCGCGCACAGGGGGCAGGCTGCGAGTCCTCCGAGCCACTTTAAAGCGTCACGCCGCTGCATGCCAATCTCCGACCATAAACACCTGCAAGGACTGGCCCAAGGACTGGGCCACGATCGGGGCGGCACGATGACCAGAATCATCTATAAGATTTGCGATCGGGCTGGATGGGAGGAGGCGGAGCGCTCAGGCGTTTTCCGGGGCGCGCCGGTTGATGCGCGTGATGGATTCATCCATTTCTCCACGGCCGCGCAAGTGCGCGAGACCGCGGCAATTCATTTTGCCGGAGAAACTGATCTGATGCTGATCGCGGCCGACGCCGCGGTGCTCGGCGATGCGCTCAAGTGGGAAATCTCGCGGGGCGGCGCGCTCTTTCCGCATCTTTACGGGGTATTGCCGCTGAGCGCCGTGTTGTGGGCAAAGCCGCTTGCGCTCGACGGCGATGGCCGGCACGTGTTTGCGGAGCCTTTGCAGTGATCAGCCTGATTGAGCCGTTCGTGCGGCCAGTTCTCCGGTTGATTGATGCGGAGAGCGCCCATCGGCTCGCGATCGCGGCGCTGCGGCTGCCGCCTCACGTCAAGCTCGCGCGGGACGATCCGGCGCTTGCGGTGCGCGCCTTCGGGCTTAATTTTCGCAATCCCGTGGGCATGGCTGCGGGCTTCGACAAGCACGCCGAAGTGCCCGATCCATTGCTGCGCCTGGGCTTCGGTTTCGTGGAGGTCGGCACCGTCACGTTGCGCCCGCAGGGCGGCAACCCGCGGCCGCGCGTGTTTCGGCTGCCGCGTGATGAAGGCGTGATCAACCGGCTGGGCTTCAACAGCGAAGGTGCCGATGCCGTCCTGCGGCGGCTCGCCGCGCGCGCCGATCGGGGCGGCATCATCGGCATCAATATCGGCGCCAACAAGGACAGCGCAGACCGCATCGGCGACTACGTGCGCCTGATCGAGACCTTTGCTCCGGTCGTGGGTTATTTTGCCGTGAACGTCTCGTCCCCGAACACTCCGGGACTGCGCGATCTCCAGCAGGGCCAAATGCTGGACACGTTGCTCGAAAGAGTGATGGAAGCGCAAGCGCGCGCGCGCGCAACGGCTGGGATCGTGCCCGTGCTGATCAAGATCGCACCCGATCTCACGCTCGGCGAGCTGGACGATATCGTCGGCGCTGCCCGCCGCCACCGCACCGACGGAATGATTGTTGGCAACACGACCGTGGCACGTCCGCCGAAGCTGCGAGACCGGGCCATCGCAGCCGAGGCGGGCGGGCTCTCCGGCCGCCCGTTATTTCCGCTGGCGACGCGGATGCTGGCGGAGACCTATGTCCGGGTCGAAGGTGCCTTTCCGCTCATCGGCGTTGGCGGCATCGATTCCGGTAACGCGGCGCTCGCCAAAATCAGAGCGGGGGCGAGCCTCATCCAAGTCTACTCCGCGCTTGTTTTTCATGGATTGCGCCTGATCAACAGCATCAAATCAGACCTGTCGAGCGCTGTGCGCCAAAAGGCAGGCAACGGAATCGATGATCTCGTCGGCGCCGAGGCGGCCGCGATCACTGCCGAGCCCTGGCCGGTCTAGCACGTGTTTCGCTGAGATCGAGCCAGCAGGTCCACCTCTCCCCGTCGCAAGTCGGGCTTGCCCGGGTTGCGTTGGGGAGGGATTCACCGTCGCCGAATGACGTGCGAGAGGCGGATGAGGAGCCAGATCGGCACCACAAGCGCGGCGCCCAAAAGAAGATAGCGCCACAGCCAGCGTATCGCGTCGAAGCCCATGTCCCAGATGCGCAAGAGGAGACTTCGCAGGCTGGCGAGGATGTTCCAGGGATCGAGTCCCAGCACTTCGAGAATCACGCCGATGAGGATCGACAGCAGGACAAGCCGGAAGATCACGGATAACGGCGGGCCGCCGAAAAAGCGGGCGAGCGCTCGATAGCCACTCGAACGCACTGGTTGCTCGGAAACGGTAGGTGGATTGACGGTCATGGCGTCATCCTATCACGAGGCAAGAGCTTAGATGATCAGGCCGCGGTGCGCACCGGCTCGACCGCAGCGGCCGCCGCCGTGCTGGCCGCCGTCTCAACTTCCGTGCTCGGCCGGGCAAGGGAGGGGGCGATCTCGGCCCAGCGCTCGCTCACCCGAATGGCTTCTCGCAAGCGCGCGAGGAACTGCTCCTCGCTGTAATAACGTTTCCAGCGCCCGCTATGATAAAGCTCGACAAAATGCGCGCGACGCCGTTCCGCAAGAGCTCGCCATTTGCGAGCCGCGAGTTCGAGCGCTTGCGAGGAAGGCCAGTAGGACATGGAGATTCCAGAGCGAATCGCGCGATAGCGATCGTCGCGCGACAAACGTGCACACACAATTACGGACTGCGCACGCGCTGCGGTTGTGCCCAGAAAACACGCTGATTCGCACGCGCGGAATTTTTCGCTTTGACGTGGCGAAAGAGCGACAGCAGCTTTTTAAGAGGCTGAAAAAATAACTGAGGGGCCGAAAAAACTGACCCGCCCGGACGGGGAAATCCGGGCGGGTCGCTTTGATCGGCGCAGGGGATCGGGGGGGCGTGAGCGCCGATCGGGGCTGTTATTTTCCTCTAACTGTGGGCCTTGTGGCCTGTTTCGCTATTAGTCGGCTCCAGCCAGTAAAAGGTTCAACGCAATTGAGTGGTTCTCCGACAGAATCTTTTCACCCGCCCGTAATCCCCGCACGCCCGAACGGAAAACGCAATGTTTTCAATGGGCTGGTACCCAAAACCGAGGCTGCAAAGCGGCATTACGCTGGTGGTTCTTGTAGGGGCGGGACCGGGGTCCCCAAAGAACGCGGATGCGTTTTTTGGGGTGCCCCGCAAACCCGCCCTCGTTCGGCATTCACGCTGTGTGAGGTTGATCCGAGCTCAGCCGTTACGAACTTCGATTGCGCAGCTGATGACGGCAATTCTCTCGCAGCGAGCCTGCGGCACAAGGGCGGGTTTAAAACCCGCCCCTACAAGCTTCGCGACCGCGATGCGCTTCCCGTCCGGGGTTTGCGGGACGCTTGTCATATGCGATAGCCCTGCCCCAGCCGAAGTCGGATTTATCCGACTTCGGCCACTTAAAAGTGCTGAACTCGGGTATACCCGAGTTCAGGCGGGGGAGGGATTGAGCTACTCAAAATCACTGTGTCGAGGGACTAGTCGGCGGCTGCAATGAAGCCGACGATCCTGGATTCTTCCTGCATCTGCTGGATGATCTTGCCGACTTCATTTTCCGGCAGGCGCGTCTCGGCAAGACGAATGCGGTAGAGAGTGCCTCCTGACTTCAGTGGGCCTTCCACCAACGTCGCCTTATAGGCCGCGAGGAAATGGGTGATGTCATTTGCAGTTGCTTGTGGAGCAAAGCGCACCACCGCAAACGAGCCTTGGCCGACCACGCTGGCAAGCCTGGGACCGGAAGCGGGGGTGTCCTCCTTGAGGACCACCGCTGCGATCACGGCCGCCTGTGCGACGATGGCGACGAGGGCGGCTGCAGCCGACCAGGCCAGCGTGCGGGGCGTAAATTGGGACAGAAATTCTGAAATTCGAGCGCCAAGATCGAGGGAACGCTGGTGGCGGGGGGAACGCGCCTCTTCTGCGTCGATCGCAGCAAACAATTTCTCCATGGCGCGCGCGGACGGCGCGCCCAGCGACTCGTTAAGGTGGATGGTTTCGGCCAGCTCTTCGCGCACCAGCTCATAGCGGCGTGCGAGCTCGCGGTCGCCTGCAATTGCCTGCTCCACCCGGTCGGAGTCGCGGCGATTGAGCGTACCGGCGGCGTGCCAAGGCAGTAGCGCTTCGATCTCGTAGCGCTCTGGCTCTTTATTGATGATGTTCATGGCCAACCTCTTTCAATTCCTGCGGCCCGCAGCAGCTCCGCCAGCTTCTTGCGCGCGTAGAACATGCGGGTTTTGACCGTGTTCTCCGGGATTCCAACGACCGCAGCGACCTCCTCCACCGATTTGTCGTGGTAGTAGACGAGATCGAGAATTTCCCGGTGCTGCGCCGATAAGCCGGCAAGGCATTTCTGGATGAGGGCACTCTTGTCCTTTTTCTCCAGCGTCGTGGCCGGATCGTCCGATTGATCCGGAAGCGTCGCTGCGTTGTCTTCATCGAACTCCTCGTCAGGCCGTCTGCGCAGGGCGGAGAGGGCCTTGAAGCGAGCAATCGCCAGCATCCAGGTCGAAACCGAGGAACGTCCTTCGAACCGGCCGGCCTGTCGCCAAACGTCGAGAAACACCTCGCTGATCAAATCCTCCGCCGCGGATTCATCACGCACGAGGCGAATTACGAACCGGAACACGCGAACGTGGTGCCTTGCGTACAGCACCTGCATTGCAAGCCGGTCACCGTTTGCGATCCGTCCAATCAGCACCTCGTCTGATGTCGACTGCATCGTTTTCGGACGGCCGGCTTGGAGGTTAGTCGCAGGCGCGAACCGCCGGGTTCACGGTTCCGCCACACTGATGACAGTGCCGCTGATAGGCTACGCCCCCGTTCCCCGGCGACCATCTCAGAGCACAAATGTGGCTGTTCAAGGAACGGTCCATAGCCGGGTTGCCGCAAAATTCGTTAGTGATAATCGACAGTTAGCGAAGCTCTGTAGCCTGGGTTGAGCGAAAGCGAAACCCGGGATCTTGCGTTCTGGACAGTTCCCCGGGTTTCGCGGGCGAATGCGCGCTCAACCCGGGCTACCGTTCACTACGTTCCAATTCGCAGCGGCGAGTGAAGCTTACGCAGGGCTGCGATGACGGAAAGGGGGGTAATCCGTCCGGTTTTCGGGTTTTCTGACGGAATACTCTCAATCGAGAGCGTCAAACGGGCGGAGTCGCTGTCCACCTCGATGGTGTGACAATTGCGATCGATCGCGGGATCGGCCCAGATATCGATGGTGGTACGGTCCGCCCCGATGCCGGCGAGCGAAAGCGCCGCCGCCACATTCACATTTGCGGGAAATCCCGCCGCCGCCTCCCGGGCACTTCCGGAGAATACCCGCTTGGCCTCGTTGAGCCCGTCCACAGAGATGCCGTGCTCCTCCAGATAGGGTGCGCCACGCAGCCCATGCGGGGGTTTGCGGGTGATCATGTGAACCGAGTGAATCTTGCCTTCGGCGGCGGCGGTCACCGCATCGAGGCCGAGCAGCGCGCCCGTGGGCACAATGATTTGCGCTCCCCGCAACTTCGCGAGCTCGATGAGATCGCCGCGCGGCAAGAGCGCACCGGCCGAGAGCACGACAAGGCGCTTCCCGGCTTCGATCATGGGCCGGCAAATCCGTTCGAACACGGCTGCAGGCGCGCATTCGACGGCAAGGTCCGATTGCTCCGGAAAGTCTTCGGGCTCAACCAGCGGGCAGGCGATGTTCTCGGCGGCAAGCCACGCCTTGGCCTTCGCGCGGTCACCCGTCGCCGCGCAGGCCAATGTCATTCCGGGAAGACCATCGGCGAGGCTGCGCGCGAGCACGCGTCCAATCGCGCCAAGTCCGGCGATGGCGACGCGGGTGGGAAGCTTCATGGGGATTCTCCGCAGGTGCGGATAGCGAGAAGAGGCAATAGTAAGCGAGCGTGCGGCTCGCCTTCCCTATTCGCTGCCCACTATTCGCTATTCGCCCTCATTCCAGCTCGATCTCCCCCGTGACCTCGTGGGCGAGACCAATTCCGGCAAGTGTGACCGTCGCCTTGGCCGAAAATTTTTCGCTGCCCTTGAGTTTTCCCTCCTCCAGCGCTTTGCGTACCGCCTTTTCAATTTCGCGCTGCGCGGTCACCCCAAGGGTTTTGAGGAATTTCCTGATACTGGCGTTGAAAACGTCCTCGTTCATGCGCGTCTCCGTAGGCGAATAGCGAATAGCGAGTAGCCAAGAGTAATACCAGACTGTGCAGGGCTGCTTCCCTAATTCGCCATTCGCCATTCGCCGGCGCCACCTTGCGCCGGACGGCACGTCCATGCAACTTCCCGCCCGCCGGCACGCCCGGCAGTTGGAAGGAGGATGGAATGAAGCTTTACTATGCCCCAGGCGCCTGCTCGCTCTCGCCCCACATCGTGATGCGCGAGGCGGGTGCAAAGTACGATCTCGAGCAGGTGAACAATCAGGAGAAGAAGACCAAGTCCGGGGTCGACTACTGGACCATCAACGCCAAGGGCCAGGTCCCGGTTCTCGAATTCGACAACGGCGAGCGGCTCACCGAGGGCCCGGTGATCGTGCAGTGGATCGCCGATGAGAACCCCGGCGCGGATCTCATCCCGCCCGCCGGCAAACCCGAGCGCTACCGCGTCCAGGAATGGCTCAATTTCATCACCTCGGAGCTGCACAAGAGCTTTGGGCCGATCTTCCGGCCGACCACCCCCGATGCGTACAAGCAGATCTCGAAAGAGAATCTCGGGAAGCGGTTTGATTGGCTCGACAAGCAGCTCGCGGGCAAGCAGTACCTGATGGGCAATCAGTTCAGCGTGGCGGACGCTTATCTCTATACCGTGCTGCGCTGGACCTCGCGCATCGGCATTGATCTCGCCAAGTGGCCCAACCTCAAGGCCTACGTCGATCGCGTCGGCGCCCGGCCAAAGGTGCAGGAAGCGCTCAAGGCGGAAGGGCTAGCAGCTTAAGGGAGACGGCGGAGGACAGATGGCGAAGGACAGATCGCGCTTCGCAATTATCTGTCCTCTATCGTCCGCCGTCTAACCTCGCGCATGTTCCGCTGACGTTGATGCAGTCTCGGTCTACCTCTCCCCGCAGGGGAGAGGTCGGAATGTGTGCGCCTCGCGCGCACATTCCGGGTGAGGGGGTTACAAATCCCGAAGCCAATCCCCCTCACCCGGATCGCGCAAGCGCGCGCAATCCGACCTCTCCCTCCGGGAGAGGTACGCATACTGCGAGGCCGCGTCGCGATCAACATGACATCGGAACATCACTTGACCTCTAACATCTCAACTCTGCCATCTGACATCTGATAGCTGTCGTCTGTCTCCTGCTCGCGCAGCTGCAGGCGGTAGAAAGAAGCATATCGTCCGCCCTTGCGCAGCAAATCCTGGTGCCTGCCCGACTCGACCACGCTCCCGTCCGCGATGACAAAGATGCGATCGGCATCCACCACCGTGTGCAGCCGGTGCGCGATCACGATGGTGGTGCGGTTGCGGCAGAGATGCTCGATGGCGCGCTGCACTTGCCGCTCGGAATGGGAATCGAGCGCGGCGGTCGCCTCATCCAGCAGGATGAGCGGGGCGTCCTTGAGCAGCGCGCGCGCGACCGCAATGCGCTGGCGCTCGCCGCCTGCGAGCTGGGTGCCGTGCTCGCCCACTTGCGCGTCGTAGCCGCGCGGGAAGCTCATGATGAAGTCGTGCGCATAAGCCGCCTTGGCAGCGGCGATGATCTCATCCTGCGTGGCGCCTGCGCGTCCCACCGCGATGTTGTCGCGGATCGATCCGCGAAACAGGAACACGTCCTGGCCGACATAAGCGACCTGACGGCGGAGCGAACGGCGCGACACGGCAGCGATGTTCTGGCCATCGATGATGATGGCGCCGCCGTCCACGTCGTAGAACCGCAGCAGCAGATTGAGAATGGTCGATTTGCCGCCGCCCGAGGGGCCGACCAGTGCCGTGACCTTTCCGGGCTCCGCCACGAACGACAGATTCCGGATCACCTGCTCGCCGCGGTGATAGGCAAATAGCACATTTTCAAACGCGACGCGTGCCGAGCGAAGCTTCAATGCCGGCTTGTCGTCGTCGGGCGCCTCGGTCGGCGGGTGATCGATCACCTCGAACAGGATGCGCACCCCGACCAGCGCGCTACTGAGATCCAGGTTGAGGCGGGCAAGCCGCTTGGCCGGCTCGTAGGCCAGCATGAATGCTGCGAGAAACGAGAAGAACTGGCCGGGCGTCGCACCGGTCTCGATCACGCGAAATCCGCCATAGACGAGCGCCATCGCGATCGCAAATCCGCCCAGCGCCTCCATCAGCGGACCCGAGCGATAGGCGACCCGCGCCCATTTGTTGGATTCGTTTTCGAGTCCCGCCACGTGGGCGTCGAAGCGCGCGCACATCGGCGCTTCGAGCGTGAAGGCCTTGACGATGCGCATGCCCTGCACGGTTTCCTGCAGCGTTTCGAGGATGCGCGCGTTCCCGGTGAACTGCTGATGCGCGATGGTCTTGATGCGGTGAATGAGCTTGCGCAGCATGATCATCGCCGGCGGCATGACGATGATGCTGAACAGCGACATGACGGGGTCCTGGACCGCCATGACGGCGGCAAGTCCGATCAGCGAAAATAAATCGCGGCCGATGGCGCTGATGAGCAGGTTAAGGACCTGGGTTGCGGCGCCGGCACCGGTGGTGAGGCGCGCGATGAACTCGGAGCTGTGGCGCTCGGAGAAGTAGCCGATGTTATGTTGCAGCAGTCGTGCAAACATGCGCCGCTGGTTGTCGGCAATGATACGGTTGCCGATGCGCGCCATGATCAGCGCCTGGCCGTAGGTCGCCAGACCCTTGATGGTGAAGATTACCGCGGTCACGAAGGCAAGGACGATGATCCCCGGCAGATTCTTATGGACATAGGCTTGGTTGATGACGTCGCCGATGAGATAGGCTCCGAGCGCTGTGCTTGCCGCTGCAACCAGCATGAGGGCGAACGCAAGCGCGTAGCGTTGCCACTGCCCGGCGGCCTGCTCGACGAGGAGGCGGCGAACCAGGGCAGGCGCGCCGTCTGGGTCCGCCAATAGTTTTTGCCAGTAGCGTTGGATCATCCGGAGCTTGCTCGCCAGTCGGCTTGCTCGGGAAGCAACCGGCATTGCCACAGCGACACCTCCCCCTGAAAGGCAGGGCAATCGCATATGACAAGCGTCCCGCAAACCCCGGACGGGAAGCACATCGCGGTCGCGAAGCTTGTAGGGGCGGGTTTTAAACCCTCCCTTGTGCCACAGGCTCGCTGCAATGCGATAGCTTCCATGCGCCAAGCTGTTGCCCAGGCGGGCGGCGTTTTCAAGCAGAATCGGCGCCCGAACTCCGAGGTACCCGAGTTCGGCTGCGGCCGGTGGCGGATAGATCCGACTTCGGCTGGCGCCTGCTTACGCTGCCTGGGCTTGCCGCTTGCGCTCCCAGGCGAGCGCATGCTCGACAATGGTTGGGAGGTCGGCGAGCCGCGGCTCCCATTTCAGCACCGACCGCGCGCGATCGGCGGCCGCAACGATCTGCGCGGGATCGCCCGCGCGCCGCCCGGCGAACTCCACCTTGAAATCCTTGCCGGACACGCGCTTGACGGTTTCGATCACTTCGAGCACGGAGAAGCCGCTGCCATACCCGCAATTGAGCGTGACCGGCTCGCCCCCCGCGCGCAGATAGCGCAGCGCATCCCAATGCGCGCGCGCGAGATCCCACACGTGAATATAGTCGCGGATGCAGGTGCCGTCGGGCGTGGGATAATCCGTGCCGAAGACTTCGATGCTCGGCCGCCGCCCGAGCGCGGTCTCGACCGCGACCTTGATGAGGTGCGTTGCCCCCTTGGTCGATTGGCCGGCGCGGCCGCCCGGGTCCGCGCCCGCGACGTTGAAATAGCGCAGAATGACGTAGCGCAGCCCATGGGCGGTGCCCGCGTCGCGCAGCATCATCTCGGTCATGAGCTTGGACCAGCCATAGGGCGACATTGGCACTGTTGCGTCCTCCTCGCGCACCGGCACGCGCGCGGGATTGCCGTAGACGGCCGCCGTGGAGGAAAAGATGAAAGTGCGCACGCCGCAGCGCACGGCTGCTTCGATCAGCGCGCGCGAGTTCACGGTGTTGTTGCGATAGTAGCCGAGCGGATCGCGCACGGAATCCGGCACCACGACGGAGGCGGCAAAGTGGATGATGGTGTCGACGGCGTGCTCGCTCAGAACTGCGCGCACGCGCGCCTCGTCTCCGGTATCCGCCACAATGAGCGGCGCCGTCGCGGGCACGGCCCAGTCGAACCCGGTCGAAAGATTGTCGAGCGCCAGCACGCGCTCGCCGGCGTCGAGGAGCGCGTGCACCATGTGGCTTCCGATGTAACCGGCACCGCCGGTGACCAGGACCGTCATGTCTTCCTTGCGGTCAATTCGCGCGCCTTCTTTAGCAGGTGCGCAATGAACATGCAGTTAGCATCGCGCTGTAGCGGAGGTGGAGCGCAGCCGGCTTCGCCAAAGCTTCGGCCGAGCCTTCGCGCCAAGCCTTCGCGCGCGCCAAGCCTTCGGCGGCCCTGCTCAAGGCAGCCGGTCGAAGCCTTGGCGAGGACGCCCGATACCTGGGGAACTCTCGCTGCAAGCGGAATTGCTCTTCCAGGCAGAGACTCCAGTTTGTGCTATGGGCAACGCGCTGCCATTTGCTATCACGGTGTTGCCGGGCCAGCGGACCCGCTCCATTTCCGCTCGCCAATGACGCGCTCGTAGCTCAGCTGGATAGAGCACCAGACTTCGAATCTGGGGGTCGGGGGTTCGAATCCCTCCGGGCGCGCCAATTTAATGATGTTTCCTAGTTGGTTAGTGGAGAGAATTTTTGCATTTGCATAACCTGAACCATTCGAGCTACCATGTAGCAACCACGCTGTCGAAATTTCGACCACTGCTATTGTACGCCGGGGGCCAATTGCCGGACGGATTCCATCTTGGCCGCTTTAGCCTCGACAGTTAATTTGCCGGCGGCCCCCAGCGACCGAACCTTGGTCAGTCCTCACGAATGCCGCTCATCACGGGCTGGTTGGCGAAGTCGTGCCGCGGCCTGACACTCGAGTTCTCGAACAAGCCTGTCGCGCCTACCGTGCTGACCGGCCACTGTGAGCCCGGTACGGGGTGTTGCAGCGCGCGGCATGGAGGCTGACAAGCCGAGAGGCCATCGGAAGTCTCGCAATCCGAATATGAAGGTAAAGCATGCCCTACCAATCGAAGGCGGATAGGGAACGCGCGCAATGGATGACGTTGCGTGAGGCTCTTACGCATATTGGGAAAGCGGAACGGTGCACCTTGAAAGCTGCTTTGAGACAGTTAGGGGAAGCTATTGCAGATCGTGAGATTGATGCTCGGTGGCCCCACGCGCTTCATTTGAGCGGCGATTGGGACGAAGACCTCGGCCCTCCCAGGGACATACGATTTTGGAAATCAGCGCGGTTCATCCTTGCGGGCGGTGGAAGAATTCTTGACGATCCAGCTTGCCGTACTCACCATGTTCGGTTGCAACTCATTCGTGAGGGCAAACTTCATTACCGCCGCGTGCTGATTCGGAGAGACGATGTCGAACGAATTTGGCCTGCGCGAGAGGCAAGAGCGAGAGAGCAGGTGGACATTCGTCGAAAGCAAGGAAGGCCGACCGCCCGAGATACAGTCTGGAAGACCATGGGACAAATGCGTGATGAATCATATAATCTTACCACTCCGCAACTGCGTTTGGCTGAGTTGGTTGCGGAACGAAATAGCAGAAAACTCGGTGACAAAGGTTGGAGTGAACGCACAATCATTGAGCATGTCAGCGACTGGCTGAAAAAAAACGGATTCGGCCCGAGCAAGTGCTGAATCAGAAAGTCACGAATTGGAATTACGGCAGGGCTGCTATACTTTCAGTCGCTACGCCCCAATCGACGATCACAGGCTGGGTCTAAGCCGACGCACGCCGCGCGTTACACCGGCCCAGCGGAAGGTTGGGCTGCTTCAATAGATCGACTGGGTTTCTAGCGATTCTTATAATTAGGAGTTCTGCAGGAGTTTGGGGTTGGCATCGCCAGAGCCGATGATGGCGTGGAGCATCACGCCACGTCCCCGACTGGGGCGCCTGGAATGCTCGCGCGCTGCCCGAACGAACCGATTGTGCGGCTCATTTCGACGGCACGGTGGTGGATGTGCGGCTCGACCGCAAGGCGACCGAATCCCACTTGGTGGTCGTCATCGGCGTGCGCACGGGTGGCCAGAAGGTGTTGCTAGCGGTCGAGAGCATGGATGTGGAGAGCAACGAAGTCTGACGCAGCGTTCTCGATGATCTGATCGGTCGCGGCCTGCGCCGCGCCGAGCCGCTGATCGGATGGCGAGCAAGGACTCGAGAAAGGCCATCGCCGCCGTGTGGGAGGGCGTGCCGGTCCAACGCTGCACCGTGAATAAGCACAGGAACCTGCTGGCGCACGCGCCCGAGCGTCTGCACGAGGAGGTCACTGCCGACTGCAAGGACATGATTTACGCCGCGACTCCGGCAGTGATCGAGAGCCGCCGCAAGGCCTTCATCCGCACGTGGCGTCTCAAGTGTCGGGCGGCGGCCGGCAGCCTCGAAGAAGCCGGCGATCGCCTCTTCACCCTTCACACAGTTGCCGAACCAGTGGCGCAGCACCAGGACCACCAACGCGATCGAGCATCTGCACGAAGAGTTCAAGCGCCGGATCAAGACGCAGACGATGCTGCCATCAGCTGAGACGCGGCGAGGCCTTGCTCGCTTACGGTCAGATCAGCATGCAGAAAGGTTGATGGTTGGCGGACGCTTGCCAAAACGTCCATCGGTCAGCTGATTGACCTCGCGGCCCGACTCGCTGCTCTCGGAATGCCGGAGATCGCGCTAACACAAATCGCGACGGCACCGGTCGGAAAACCGGAATTGTCTTTTTCACATGTGAAAAGTCTATTTGCGAAATTTCTCATTTTGACCATTACCAAGATGATCCGTAGAGAGTGTAGAGAGTAGAGCATGAGAATTTTTCGGCTCTGATGGTCAGCCCCGATGGATCACCTGTTCGATCAAAAGAAAGCCGCCAAGCTACTTGCCATCTCTGTACGAACCCTTGAGCGCCATCGCGTCACCGGAACAGGGCCACGCTGGGCGCGCCTCGGCCGACTGGTGAGGTATCGCCAAAGTGATCTGACCGCTTGGGTCGACAGCAACCTGCGTCTGTCGACATCGGAGCCTGAGGGTGGGCGATGAAGGGCGGCAAGAGTTCCACGGCTGCCGGGCGCTCGCGATCAAAACGCCAGTTCCGTGCACATGCCCGGGAAATCGATGTCCTACCTCCACGTTCGGGGTCGAAGTAATCCGCATGACCAATACGGCACAGATTCCGCGGATATTGCTGGCATTTGCAGCGGGCGGCCACTTGGATCGTACCAACCTGAAGGCCGATGAACTCGATCAGCTGCAGGTGAGCCAGCTTTGCGCCTCCCATGGACTAGCGGTCGTCCCATCCCACGGGGAGAAAGACGGCCAATGCACCTGTGATGACAACGAGTGCAAGCACCCAGGGAGGCATCCTCGCACCGTTCACGGCCTGCAAGATGCCACCACGGATGGAAAAGTGATTCATCAATTCTGGATCCGTTGGCCAAAAGCCAAGGTGATCGTGGCGACTGGCCAGCACGGCATCATCGCTGTGACAGCCAGGGGACGCAAAGGCCAGCAGGCACTTGAGTCACTGGCCGACGATGATGATGAGGTAGAGACGATCGAATTCCGCGGCCGGCACCTGCACACGTATCTTGTAAGGGCCCCAGAAGATGCGATCCCGAACGGGCGACTCGGGCTCGCCGAAGGAGTCGTTGTTCACGGTCGTGGAAGCTTTATCCTCGTGCCGAGGAATGTGAGCCGTCCCACGCGCGCAAAACACCTATTTGAGAGGGAAATTGCCCCCGCACCCAGTTGGTTGTTGAGACTGCTAGGAGGCTCGCCGGCACCTTCAGACACTCCGCAACCTCAAAAAGATGGAGCAAACATGCCTCCCGAGAGAGATGATAATGACGAAGACAGAGGGAGTTCCGAGGAGCTGACAACTCGCGAGGCGCGCACATTTCCCGAGACCCTCTGGCTTAATATCCAGTGTCTCGATCTTGACTGGATCATTATCCCGGACGGCAGCCCGGCGTGTGATGACAAAAAGGTGCAGGCTCTTGCGGAGTCCTATCGCGTAACCGGCGTGCGAGCGCCGCTTGCTGTACGAGAGCTTGCCGACCGCACCAAGGATAGCGACCCCGTTTTCAGCCTGTTGAGCGATCCAGCTCGTCTCGAGGCACTGAAGCGACTCGGTATCACTTGCGCCAACTGTCTCGTCATGAAAGGAGATGACGCCGACGAGCGGCTATGGAAACTCGCTGACCTTATCCATCAGCCCGATGTGAAACGCCTCGATTGGGCTCATTACGTAATGGAATGGGTGGAGTATATCCGAGCAAAGGGTGCGCAAATTGCGCACCCTCGGGGTGGTCGGCAGCCGCACGATAAGGGCATCTCGGCAGCAGAAAAGGTTCTGGGGATTTCCCGCCGGGATCTGGGGCGTGCCGAACGGATCGCCGGCATCTGTGCCGATGCGCAAGCGGTAATCCGAGAGGCAAAGCTGGATGATATCCAAGTTGCCTTGGAGGAAATCGCGAGCGAGCCGCCCCAGCGGCAGGTCGAGAAAGCACTTGAGCTTAAGGAGCGGTATCGCAAACCGCGCCGGAACCGAGCGACAAAGGGGGACGCGAAGCCGGATGCGGCTCCGCAACAAGGCCAACTGCCGGAAGCAGAGTCACCCGAGCTCGCGCCTGACGATGAGTCCGACAAACCCGCGGAGGAGAAGCCCGTCGAGGGACCTGATACGGCCCCGGGTGAGCCCCCAGCTGATGTCGACCCGCCTTCTGCTCTCGATCGCCGTGCCAGCGCCGACGAGAAGTTTGAGATTGTGAATTCGCAGTGGGAGCAGTATATCGCGGATGACTGGGAGGAGCTATCCGAGCAACAGCAGGTGCGGTTCGCGAAAGAGGTTCAAGGCTTCTCCGTAGTGGTGGTGAAGAAACGCCGACACTCCCATTGAGGCGTCCCGCCTCGTGGGTAGGACCCAATCCTGACGCGGCAAGCGCGAACGGTGCGCCGGCCCGGAAGCCAGCGACGAATGGCGGTCCCGCTTGGCGTCGCCGACGAGTCCCCCCAATTGACCGATCCGGGAGTTGATCGCGCGGCGGTCAACGATGGAAGTCGCTCGGTCCCCGCCCATCTCTCCGGTGCCGGCGCTCTTCGCCGTAAGCGTGTCCGCAATGACTTGCTCGCTGATCTCGGCCGAGTTTCCCTTGGCCCCCTTGAGGGCGATCGATCCGCAAGATAGTCATTAACTACCAGAGCAAGCAGGCTTCCATTGGAGTTACAAGTTCTGCCACCTTAGCGGTCTAAATTCACGCATTCACACGTTCACACGCTTGTATCTGAGGCCAACGAAGCAAATTGATTTCGCCGCCGGTAGGAACAGACCAGTGTTCTAAAATTTGTCTTTCAATTCGGCCATTTCAACTTCCAACTCGGCTAAACAAGCCGGTACCTCGTATTTCCCACCACATTTTCCGTTGACAGCCCGTTGATACAACTCCCCACACGTAAAATTGCCGCGCGACAATCAAGGTGAGAGGCGAGCGACAATCAGGATGAGAATGGCGCCGGGGGTGGCTGGCGGAGGGAGGGCGTAGCCCGACCGTAGTCAGGCTACCCCCGGCGGCGCGTTTTCCCCAGCGGGACAGACGTTCGTCTGGCGGTCGGAGCGGTTGGGCGCAGCATCTGATTCTTCATCATGAGAAGGATCAGCGCTTGCCTGGCCGACACATCACTGACTGCCAGACGAGGTTGTATATGAAGTCCCGTCAGAGCAACGTTCCCGCCATCGCCGCCGCGAAGGCCGGGTTCTGCACCGCCACCGCCTATCGGATCGAAGCCGATCCGCGGCTGCCGTCTCAGAAAAAGAAGCCGCGTGGACGCCGCCGTCCTGACCCGCTTGCGGGGGTGTGGGATAGCGAGATCGTGCCGATGCTGGAGACCGCACCTGGGGTCCGCGCGGTGGCCATCTTCGAGGAGATTTGCCGTCGAGATCCCGGGATCGCCCTGGGAGTGCGCCGGACACTGGAGCGCCGCATCGCCAGATGGCGGGCTCTCAATGGCCCCAACCGAGATGTGATCTTCCGCCAGGAGCACCCGCCAGGCCGCATCGGCTTGTCCGACTTCACCGACATGGGCGCGCTCGGCATCACGATCGCGGGTGAGCGGCTCGATCATCGGCTCTATCACTTCCGGCTGGCGTTCTCGGGCTTCGAGCATGCCCATGTCGTGCTCGGCGGTGAGAGCTTCGTGGCGCTCGCGGAAGGCCTGCAGAACGCGCTGTGGGCTCTGGGCGGCGTGCCAGAACAACATCGCAGCGACAGCCTGTCGGCGGCGTTCTGCAATCTCGATCGTGAGGCACAGCAGGATCTCACCCGGCGCTACGAGGAGCTGTGCGTCCATTACGGCATGACGCCGTCGCGCAACAATCGAGGCGTCGCACACGAGAACGGCTCGATCGAGAGCGCCCATGGGCACCTCAAGAATGTGCTTCGCGACGAGCTGCTGCTGCGTGGTTTACGCGACTTCGAGGACCTCGCCGCCTATCGATGCTTCATCGACGAGGTGGTCGGGCGGCGCAACGCCAGGAACCGCAAGCGCATCGAGATCGAGCGCGCGGCGCTCAAGCCACTCCCCGGCCGACGAACCACCGACTATGAGGAAGCGCGCGTCCTGGTGACGTCGAGCGGCGGCTTCATCCTGCGGCGGGTCTTCTACAGCGTTCCTTCGCGTCTGATCGGTCACCGTCTCAATGTTCACCTCTACGACGACCGGCTCGAGTGCTTCCTCGGCTCCACCCAGCTCCTGACCTTGCGGCGTGGTCAGCCGCCGCAAGGGAGCGGTAAACACGGTCACGTCGTCGACTATCATCACGTCATCCATGCGCTGCGCAAGAAACCGATGGCGCTGCTCAATCTGGTCTATCGCGATCAGCTGTTCCCGCGCCGCGCTTATGCCCGCGCATTTGAGGTGCTGCTGGCCAAGGAGGGTGAGAAGCAAGCCTGCCGCACAATGGTTGGCCTGCTTGCGCTCGCTCATGATCGCGCCTGTGAAGCCGCACTCGCGCATGCGATCGAGGCTGATCTTGATGCCGGCTCTCTGCCTGATCTCGATCGACTGCGTGACCGCTTCAAGCCCGATCAGGCCACGATCCCGCACGTTGCCATCGAGCTTGTGCCACTCTCCGCTTACGACGAGCTGGCCGCTGTTCGCGCGCCGAAGACCGACCTCGTGCGCGACGGAGGCGTGGCATGAAGACGACCAATCCTGTCGATGCCGCGCGTGTCGAGCTCCTCCTCGCCGATCTGCGCCTGCCCGCCATCAAACTGATGTGGGGCAAGCTCGCCCAGCAATCCGACAAGGAAGGCTGGCCCGCAGCTCGCTTCCTGGCGGCGCTTGCCGAGCACGAGATCGCCGATCGCGGTCGCCGCCGCATCGAGCGTCACCTTGCCGAGGCACGATTGCCCGTGGGCAAAACGCTCGCCAGCTTCGACTTCGAGGTGGTGCCAATGGTCAGCAAGGCGCAGGTGATGGCGCTCACCTCAGGCGATAGCTGGCTCGAAAAAGGTGCCAATCTCTTGTTGTTCGGCCCGCCCGGCGGAGGCAAAAGCCATCTGGCGGCAGCCATCGGACTCGCGCTCGTCGAGAATGGATGGCGCGTGCTGTTCATGCGCACCAGCGATCTCGTCCAACGCCTGCAGATCGCACGCCGCGAGCTCGCCCTCGAAGGCGCGCTCGCCAAGCTCGACAAGTATCACCTGCTGATTCTTGATGACATCGTCTATGTCAGCAAGGATCAAGCCGAAACGAGTGTGCTGTTCGAGTTGATCGGAAGCCGCTACGAGCGGCGCTCAATGCTGATCACCGCCAATCAGCCGTTCGGCGAATGGGGCAAGGTGTTTCCAGACCAAGCTATGACGCTGGCAGCCATCGACCGCCTCGTCCATCACGCCACCATCTTCGAAATGAATGTCGAGAGCTATCGACGCCGCGCCGCACTCGACCGCAAGCGTGGTCCAGGCCGGCCGCCAACGCACGCGACAGTCAAGGACAAGGGTTGATTGACGCTGCGCGACAATCAAAAAAGGCATTCGAACTTGAAGGT
>Ga0209331_1000127_pt1 | contig 26553 bp, 20 predicted proteins | sample JacPinW_OM3H0_M3_FD_187971 | JGI IMG/M metagenome (GOLD analysis project Ga0209331, IMG submission 187971) | Forest soil microbial communities from Algoma, Ontario, Canada - Jack Pine, Ontario site 1_JW_OM3H0_M3 (SPAdes) (version 2) | ecosystem: Environmental > Terrestrial > Soil > Boreal...
GCGAAGCTTGTAGGGGCGGGTTTTAAACCCGCCCTTGTGCCACAGGCTCGCTGCGAGAGAATTGCCGTCATCAGCTGCTGAATCGAAGTTCGTACGGCTAAGCTCGGATCAACCTCACACACCGTGAATGCGGAACGAGGGCGGGTTTAAAACCCGCCCCTACAAGAACCACCAGCGTAGTGCCGCTTTGCGGCGTCGGTTTGGGGTACGGCTTGCTCATATGCGATTGCCCTTCGCTTACGGGGGAGGGCAACGGTGGGGCAGGGGCTTTAGGCTATTTCGGCGCGCGCTTGGCCAGGATCCGCTGCAGGGTGCGCCGGTGCATGCTCAGCCGCCGCGCTGTTTCCGAAACGTTGCGCTCGCAGAGCTCGTAGATGCGCTGGATATGCTCCCATCGCACCCTGTCGGCCGACATTGGATTTTCCGGCGGCTCGGGTTTGCGGCCGTCCACCGCAAGCAATGCCGCAACCACCTCATCCGCATCGACCGGCTTTGAGAGATAATCGATAGCCCCAAGCTTCACCGCGTTCACTGCGGTGGCGATGTTGCCATAGCCGGTAAGAATGATTGCGCGAGCATCAGGCCGCTGCTGCTTGAGCCTGGAAACCACCTCAAGGCCATTGCCGTCGTCGAGCCGCATATCCACGACCGCGAAGGCGGGTGAGCGGCTTTGCAGCTGGTCAAGCCCCTCGGCCACCGACTTGGCCGTGCTCACCGCGAAGCCCCGCCCCTCCATGGCCCGCGCGAGCCGCTGGAGCAAGCATTTGTCGTCCTCGACAATCAGTAACGACCGGTCGCTCGGCATTACCGCGGCCAAGAACTCGGCCATGGCCATTCTCATGTCTCCACTGCATGGGCCGTCATTAACGCGCTGAAAGAGCGGGAAATGACGGAGAGGGTGAAAACCAGGTTGTAAATTTTACGTATAATATATATTCGAAAAATTGTATCCGGCAATCGAAACTAGCAAGAAAGTTGCTGGCTTCGCTAGTCGCCAATGTTGCAGCGCACCGCAGGGGGGCTGCTGATCACCGCTGGAGGTTCAAAATCGGCCCGGCGCCAACGCACCTGCACCTCTGCACCGGAAGCCGGAGGGGGGCGATTGAGAAAATCGAGCGTGGCGCCCGCGCGTTCCAGCAATGTCTTGGCGATAAAGCATCCAAGCCCAAGGCCGCTTGCTTCGGGATCAGTCATTTCTCTTCCACGGTCGCGAACCTTGGAGTGACGAGTCGTGAGATAGGGCTCGCCAATCCGGTCCATGATCTCAGGAGCAAAACCCGGACCATCGTCAATGATCGTAACCTTGACGCCGGTTTCACTCCAGGAAGCGGTCACCTGCACCCGCTCCTGGGCAAAATCGACCGCGTTCTCGACCAGATTGCCGAGCCCGTAAAGGACGGCCGGGTTCCTCCTACCCACCGGTTCTGCTGACCCATCGCCAGCAAGCCCCACGCTAATCGCAATGCCAAAATTCCGATGCGGGGCGACAACCTCCTCAATCAGCGACGAAAGCCGCATGCGATCGAATGGTTCGGCGCTCGATAGCGCACTGAGCTTGCCCAGGATCGCGCGGCAGCGTTTCACCTGCGCATTGAGCACGCGAATGTCCTCGGCGTGATCGCGCGCAGCCCCGATCGCAAGCTCAAGGTCTTTCGCGATCAGCGTAATCGTGGCAAGGGGGCTGCCGAGCTCGTGCGCGGCAGCGGCCGCCAGGCCATCGAGCTGAGAAAGATGTTGTTCGCGCGCCAGTACCAGCTCCGTCGCCGTGAGTGCATCCGCAAGCCGGCGGGAGTCTTCGGCGATCTGCCAGGCTTGCAAACCGATGAAGGCGATAGCGAGCAGGATCGATAACCACACGCCCACGACATAGACCGATGGCAGCTCGAGTGGCGGCTCGCTGTCCCACGGCAAGGGGAGATGAACAAAGGTGAGCACGCTTGCACATGCGACCGCCAGGCTGCCGAGCATGAAGGTCAAGCGCGGAGGCAACGCGGTCGCCGAAAGCAGGACGGGGCCAAGAAACAGGAAGGCAAACGGATTCTGCAGGCCGCCGGTGAAGAACAAAAGCACCGCCAGCTCGGCAATGTCGAACGCCAGCAGCCAGGCGGCGCGCTCAGGCTCAAGGCGCTGCATAGTGGGAAACCGAATGCGCAACGCGATGTTGAGCCATGCCGCAAGCGCGATGACCGCGAGGCAAGCCCAAACCGGCAGCTCGAAATCGAGACCCCAATAGACGATGAGTACCGCAATGGTCTGTCCGGCCACCGCGAGCCAACGCGAACGCACAAGAGTATCAAGCCGCAAACTGCCCGTGCCGGGACGAGCCTCAACGGCAATCTGGTTGCTCACTACCCCAATTTACGATCTCGCGCCGACAAATTGAACCGCGCATAACACCCCTTGCTTCGCATGTCTTGCCTTGCCACATCTGAGGTTTCGCCGGTGCGTATGCTATGCAGGCCGAACCCGCCATTGTCGTCGATCAGCTCGTTAAAGTTTATAAGTCCACGCGCGCAGTGGACGGGATTTCGTTTGCTCTGGAACAGGGCTCCATCACCGGCCTGCTCGGCGGCAACGGAGCAGGAAAGACCACGACGCTCGCGATGATTCTGGGACTGATCACTCCGACGTCGGGCGCCGTGCGCGTGCTCGGAGCGCACATGCCGCGCCAACGTTACCAGGTGCTGCACAAGCTCAACTTCGAAAGCCCGTACATGGATCTGCCGCACAGGCTCACCGTGCGGCAGAATCTCAAAGTGTTCGGGAAGCTTTATGACGTAAGGGATCTGGCAGATCGCATTTCTTCGCTCGCCGAAGAGCTGGACTTGATGGAGTTTCTGGACCGGCCTGTCGGCAAGCTTTCGGCCGGGCAGAAGACGCGTGTGGCGCTCGCCAAGGCCTTGATCAACTCGCCGCAAGTGTTGCTGCTCGATGAGCCTACCGCCTCGCTCGATCCCGACACCGCCGACTGGGTGCGCAGCCGGCTCGAACAGTTTCGCAAAGCACGCGGGGCCACCATGCTCTTCGCCTCGCACAACATGGCTGAAGTCGAACGGCTATGCGAGCGCGTGATCATGATGAAGCGTGGCCGCATCGAGGACGATGACACTCCCGCACGCCTGCTGATCCGCTACGGCCGCCAGACCCTGGAAGAGGTTTTTCTCGACGTCGCACGCGGGCACGGCCACATGCGCGAGGCAGCGCAGTGATGGCTTCCATGCAAATCACCGGCGCCGTAATGGTGGCGCCGCACCGCGTCGGCGCGATGGTCTTGCGTTATCTGTATCTTTTGCGCTCGTCGTGGACGCGCCTGCTCGAACTGATTTACTGGCCGGCCGTGCAATTATTCGTTTGGGGCTTTCTGCAATTCTACATTGCCCAGAATTCAGGATTTTTTGCGCGTGCGAGCGGTGTTTTCATCGCCGCCGTGCTGATGTGGGACGTGCTCTTCCGCGGCCAGCTTGGTTTCTCCGTCTCGTTTCTCGAGGAGATGTGGTCGCGCAATCTCGGCAACCTGATGATCAGTCCGTTGCGCCCGATCGAATTCGTATGTGCGCTGATGATCATGAGCCTCATTCGGCTTACGATCGGGATGATTCCGGTCACGCTGCTCGCGATCGCGTTCTTCGGGTTCAATCTCTACAGCCTCGGACTCGCGCTCGCCGCCTTCTTCGTCAATCTGATCCTCACCAGCTGGGCGGTTGCCCTCGTCGTGGCAGGCGTTCTTTTGCGAAACGGGATGGGCGCGGAGAGCCTTGCCTGGACGCTGATGTTCGTCCTGATGCCGCTCACCTGCGTCTATTACCCCGTGAGCGTCTTGCCGGGCTGGTTGCAGACCATGGCGTGGACGCTGCCGCCTACCTATGTCTTTGAAGGAATGCGGTCGCTGGTCATGATGCACGAGTTTCGCAACGATCTCATGCTGGAAGCCTTGGCCCTTAATGCCCTCTATTTTGCCGCGGCCGTGATTGCATTCCTTGAGTTGCTCAAGAGCGCGCGCCGCTCAGGCTCGCTGTTGCAGACGGGCGAGTAGGTGTCCAAACCCGTCCGCTTGCTGAGGCAGGGAAACTACAGCGGGCTGGAAATCGTTGCCGGCCGGTAACCGAAACATGAAACGAATTATGACAATCAGTTGACTGTTCGTCGGAAAGGCGACACTGTGTTGCAGTGCAATATAATAAGGGCGGGGGCAATGGCGATCGGTGAGTTCGGCGGCGCGCCGGCTACGGGGGAGACTGGCCCGATGTATGCCGCGCCGGCCTATTGGCTCTATGAAATGAGCCAGGCGGCGCTCAATCCGTCGCGCGCGCTCGCCGACGCGACGCGCCTTTTCTTCAAGAACCCGGCCAATCCATGGTCCTATACCGCGTTAGGCCGGACCATCTCGGCCGGGATGGAGCTGTTCGAACGCTCGACCCGGCGTTACGGAAAGCCGGAATGGAATATTGCCTCGACCGTCGTGGGCGGCGAGCGGGTACCCGTGCGCATCTCGGTGTTATGGGAGCGGCCGTTCTGCCGGTTGTTGCATTTCGAGCGCGTGTTCGATCACGCGCCGCGCCGGCCGCAGCCGCGCCTGCTCATCGTGGCACCCATGTCGGGCCATTATCCCACGCTCCTGCGCGGAACGGTGGAGGGATTTCTCCCCAATCACGATGTGTATATCACCGAATGGATCGATGCCCGCATGATCCCGGTGACCGAAGGCAGGTTCGATCTCGACGATTACATCGACTACGTCATTTCAATGCTGCACTTACTCGGCGGCGACGTGCACGTGCTTGCGGTCTGTCAGCCGTCCGTCCCGGTGCTCGCCGCGATCGCCGGCATGGAAGCAACCGGCGATCCCTATGTGCCGCATTCCATGGTGTTGATGGGTGGTCCCATTGACACCCGCGTCAACCCCACCGTCGTCAATACGCTGGCAGAAAGACGCGGCACGGACTGGTTTCGGCGCAACGTCATCACCAAGGTGCCGTTTCCAAATCCCGGTTTCATGCGAGACGTCTATCCTGGATTTTTGCAGCTCAACGGTTTCGTGAGCATGAATCTCGACCGGCACATCGAGGCGCACCGCAAACTGTTCCTGCACCTCGTGCACGGCGACGGCGACTCCGCGCAGAAGCATCGCGAATTCTACGACGAATACCTTGCAGTCATGGACCTTGCGGCCGAATTTTACTTGCAGACTGTCGAGACCGTGTTCGTGCGTCACGCGCTGCCGAAGGGCGAAATGACTCACCGTGGCGTGCGTATTGATCCCGCCAAAATCCGTCGCGTCGCCTTGCTCACGATCGAGGGCGAGAACGATGATATTTCGGGTGTGGGTCAGACTGAGGCGGCCCACCGCCTCTGTGCGAATATTCCATCGGAGCGCAAGGCACATTGGCTGCAGCCCGCGGTTGGCCATTACGGCGTCTTCAACGGCTCGCGTTTCCGGGCCGAGATCGTGCCGCGCGTTTCGGATTTTGTTCTGTCCAACAACAACGGGGCCAGTCGAACGCGCCGGATGCGCTCTGACGGGGGCCGCGTCTCTGGCAACGGCTCCACGAATGCGCCGTTGGAGTCGGAATCCGGGGCAAAAGCGCAACCAAACGGATCAGCGCGTGCGCAACTGCGGGCCCCAAATCTCAACTAAGGCGCGTCCCACCAGCATTTTTGCGTGATTCGCCATCAACGGCGCGGTCCTCCTCTTCCCTAACTCATTGATATCTCAACGCTATCCTGGCGACGCGCCGGTTGAGCCGTCCGATATCCGCTCCGATCCGCTAATCCTTAAGCAATGAACTGCTATTCAATCGTATTCTCCCCCCAGCTGTGGGGTACTTACCTGAGAGGAAACTACCAGGTGTTGGGAGGGAGGTTTATTTTCACTGTGCCCTCCTGTGCCCGCACGTCCTTGTGGCAGTATTTCAGTCACAGACGTTCATCAGCTTGGATTTGGCGTCGATGTCCCTGCGCGCATTGCTCTACCGGCGACCGAGCGAGCCCTCGACCGTAGCGGTTGTTTTCGACCAGGCGGTCTATCTCGTGCGCATGCGCCGCCACCGCCAGGCGCGCCGGTATACGCTGCGGATCGATGCTGCCGCGCGCGAAGTTGTCCTGACCATCCCGCCGCGCGGGAGCGTGAAGGAGGCAAAGGAGTTCGCGCAAAAGCACGGCGGTTGGATTGCGGCACGACTGAAGCGGCTGCCCAAGGCGACGCCGTTTGCGGATGGGTCCGACGTGCCGTTGCGGGGGATGCCGCATCGCATCACCCATCGGCGCGGTGAACGGGGCACCGTGTGGACCGAACTCTCCGCTCGCGGCGATCGGCTCTTGTGCGTTGCCGGCGAGCCCGCACATGTCAATCGCCGCATCAACGACTTTCTCAAGCGCGAAGCCGCGCGCGACCTTGCCGTGGCGAGCCGGCGCTGTGCCAGCGCGCTCGGTGTTCCTATCAAACGCATTTGCGTGCGCGATCAAACGAGCCGCTGGGGGTCTTGCTCGAACACCGGCGTGTTGTCGTTCTCGTGGCGGCTTATTCTCGCTCCTTCCTTCGTACTGGACTACCTCGCGGCCCATGAAGTGTGCCATCTCGTTGAGCTCAATCACTCGCCCCGATTCTGGCGCCTGATGGAGCGCCTCTACCCCGACGTTGAGCGCGCCAAAGCGTGGCTCGACGTGTATGGCACCGATCTCCACCGCTACGGCCTGAGCCTGCCGCGCGGCGCAAAGTAACATCTGAGCGCGCGCCAGAGCTTTCGCAGGGTTTGCACGAGCCATCAATGGTGTGCTCTGAGACGGTATGGCAGCGCGCTTGCGGCAAGTATGAATTGCCCGCGGACGAAGTCCACGTCTGGCGCGCGACGCTCGATCAGCCGCAAGAGCTGATGGAGCAATTTCGGCACGTGCTGTCCGCCGATGAGCGCGCGCGCGCGGGCAAATTTCACTTCGAAGCGGATCGCAAGAGGCACATCATCGGACGCGGCATGTCCCGGCTGCTGCTCGGGCATTGTGTTGGGACTGCAGCTGATGCGCTGGAATTTACGCATAACGAATTCGGCAAGCCATTTTTGACAGACGGTTTGCTACCTCATTTCAATATATCCCATTCGGGTGAACTGGTTCTGGTGGCGCTCGCCCGCGGGCGCACAATCGGTGTCGATGTCGAGCGCATGCGAAAGGACATGGCGCAAGCGGAGATCGCCGAACGCTTCTTTTCACCCCGCGAATGCGCCGCATTGGCGGGGCTTGCGCCCGAGATGCAATGCGAGGCCTTCTTCGCCTGCTGGACGCGCAAGGAAGCCTATCTGAAGGCGCGTGGCGATGGACTCTCTTTGCCGCTCGATCAGTTCGATGTTGCGTTTATACCGGGCGAGGTGCCGCGCCTCCTGGAGACGCGGCACGACCCGACGGAGGTGCATCGCTTTACCATTCGTGCGCTCAATCCGGGCTACGGTTGCAAGGCGGCTGTGGCCGCCGAAGGCTCGGACTGGACGATGAAATGCTGGGACTGGTCGCGTATGGCAGCCGATGCGGTGGGGGCCTGAGGTCTGGCGTCGGGTAGCCATGCAGAGCGCGGCGCAATATGATATCCCGCCTGGCAGAAACTGGTCCAACGCAGATGCTTTCGACTCTCAAAGCCCTCTGGAGCCGCCTTGCCGGTGGTACGGACGAGGCCAGCACGCCTGCTGCGCCGGCAACTGAATACAAGGGCTATCGCATTCTGCCTGCGCCGTTTCGTAACAATGCGGTCTATCAAACTGCCGGCACGATCGAGAAGGATACGCCCGAGGGGGTCAAACAGCACCGCTTCGTGCGCGCCGACACTCATCACAGCAGAGAAGACGCGATTGCGTTTGCAATTTCAAAAGCAAAGCAAATCATCGATTTGCAAGGAGACCGCATCTTCAAGGAAACGGACGGCTAGAGCGAGCTGAAGACCTGTGGAGCCGTCGAGCAAGCGTTCGCGCCCGAACTTCATTCTGTTCATCACTGATCAACATCGCGCCGATTTTCTCGGCTGCTATGGTCATCCGATCCTGCGCACGCCGCATATTGATTCGATCGCGGCGCAGGGAACAGCGTTCGATCGATTCTACGTCGCCAGCCCGGTCTGTATGCCGAACCGGGCAAGCCTCATGACCGGGCGCATGCCCTCTGTCCACGGCGTGCGCTGCAACGGCATTGCGCTATCAATCAACTCAGTGACGTTTGTCGAGTTGCTGCGGGATGCGGGGTACGCCACCGCGCTGGTCGGCAAGAGCCATCTGCAGAATTTCACGGGATGGCCGCCGGTTGCAAGGCGTCCTGCCGCGCGTCCCGGCTATCGCGAGCCTTCGCCGGAACTGCGAGAGGCCGTGCGCACGGGGCTCGAGCAGCCGGTCTATGAGCAGGAAACGCCCGAATTCTGGACACGTGAACATGCCACGGTCGCGACCCCATTCTACGGCTTTGATCACGTGACGCTGGTGCGTGCGCATGGCGATGATGCCGGCGGCGATTATGATCGCTGGCTCAATGAGCGCGATCCAAAGGCCAAGCGCCTGCTTGGGCCGAGCAACAGCCTGCCGCACGACTATGTCTGTCCGCAGGCCTATCGCACCGCGGTCCCGGAAGACCTTTACGCCACGTCCTTCCTGGGCGAGCGCGCCGCTGCCTTCCTCGAAGCGGCCGAAGAGCCGTTTTTTCTCATGGTGTCCTTTCCCGACCCGCACCACCCTTTCAATCCTCCGGGCAAATACTGGAACATGTATGCGCCTTCCGATTTCGCCGTGCCGGAAGCCTATTCGCGCAATGATTGGACGCCGCCCCAGCACGTGCGGGCCATTCTGGAAGAACGCGACGCCGGAAAAGCCAACCTCGCGGGTATGAACACAATCGCAGTCTCATCGCGTGAGGCGCAGGAGGCGCGCGCACTGACCTGCGGCATGATCACGTGCATTGATGATGCCATCGGCCGCGTGCTGCACGCACTCGATAAGAGCGGAAAGCGCCAGGATAGCGTGGTCATATTTACCAGCGATCATGGCGACCATCTCGGCGATCACCGGCTGCTTCTCAAGGGGGCGGAGCAATATCAAAGCATTACGCGTGTACCGTTCATATGGTCCGATCCGCAGGCCGCTACCCTGGCGCGGCGAACGAACGCTCTGGCATCGACCATCGACATTGCGGCAACCGTGCTGGAGCGTGCGCTTATCGAGCCATTCAGCGGCATGCAGGGGCGAAGCGTCATTCCCGCGCTGGCCGGCGGCAACGGGCGAGACTGCGTCTTTATTCAGTACGATCACCAGGCGCCGAATGCGGCGTCAGGCGTGCCGCCGCGAGTGCATACCCTGATCGAGGATCGCTATCGCCTGAGCGTATTCGATGGCACGCACTGGGGCGAGCTTTACGACCTTGCCGATGATCCCGGCGAGTTCGACAATCTCTGGAGCGATCCCGCGCATGCCGCCACGCGCGCGCGCCTGATCGAACAGCTCGTGTTCTCGGAAATCGAGCATATCGATCGCGTGCCGCTCCCGACCCGGCGCGCCTAGTCTTATTGCCCCTGGCCACGGTCATCGGCGCTGAAACCGGCAGCCTTGACCAGGCGTCGCCAGCGCTCGATCTGCTGCTTGATGTTGGCCTTGAGCTGCGGGCCGGTCTCCCCCGAAACATCGTAGCCTTGCGCCTCGAGCTTTTCACGCACGGCCGGATCCGCATGCGCTGCTGTCGCGGCTTGCAGCAGGCGGCCGGTGATGTTGGCCGGCGTGCCGCTCTTGACAAGCAGTCCGAACCAGACTTGAGCAGTAAATTCGGAATAGCCGAGCTCCGCGAAGGTCGGCACATCGGGCATCGCGCGGTATCGCGACGCGCTCGTGATCGCGAGCGCCCTTAGTTTTCCGGCGTGCACCTGTTCCATGGATGAATTGACCTGCGCAAAACCGAACAGAGAGTGCCCGCCCAGCAATCCGGTCACCTGCAGACCCGAGCCGCGGTAAGGTACATGCGTAAGATCGAGATCGAATTTCTCGTTCATCTGATGCCCGAGAAAATGCGACGGCGTGCCGGGATTGTATGACGAGTAGCTGAGCTTGCCGCGATTGGCCTTCGCCCAGGCCAGGAAATCCACGAAGGTGGCAGCCGGAACACTTGGATGGACAACAAAGACCAGCGGCGCTTCCACGCCGCGAATGAGCGGTTCAAAGTCGTCAATCGACCAGCGCTGATTACTGAACGCGCTGGGGTTGATTTCCGTGAAGGCTTGCGTGCCGATCCAGACCAACGTTCCGTCCGCAGGCGAAGCCGCGACGAATGCCGCCGACATGTTGCCGTTTGCCCCGGGTTTGTGCTCGACGATAATCGTCTGACCCAGCGTCTTGCTCATATGATCGGCGATGATCCGAGCGTAGGGATCGAGCGCCCCGCCCGACGCCGCACCCACGACGAACCGGATCGTGCCGGTTTGTGCCATCGCACTACCGGCAATGAGCAGCAACACAAGAGCCGTCGTCCGGGCCACTCGAAGCATTGCCGGTAGTCGCGCGTTCATGTCCGTTCTCCTTGCGACTGATCGGCTGCCGAATGCAGCTGCGGCGCTCAGCGCGTTGCAACCCATGGCGCTGACGAGTATCACGGACACGAGCAGGAAACAAAAACAGGCCGCAGCATCAGTTGCACATTCGGTGGCATGAGGCATGAACGATCCGCTCGAGAGCGACGGGCATGACGCGCCCATCTTTGCACCGGATGCTTTTCGTCTCACTCCGTTCCAATCGGAGCTCATCAATAAAGCACGCCGCTTTGGCCGCCGGGTGCTGGCGCCGCGCGCGGCGCATTACGACCGCGAGGCAATCTTCCCCAGCGAGAATTTCCGCGACATGCATGGGGAAGGTCTGCTGGCAATCTGCATTCCCAAGGAGGAGGGCGGGCTAGGCGCCGATTTTGCCACCTACTGCATCGCCGCAGCCGAGCTTGGGCGGTACTGTGGAGCAACCGCACTCTCCTGGAACATGCATGTGTGCTCGACGCTTTGGTCGGGATCGCTGGCGGACGATCTTCCGATGACGCCATCGGACCGCGCCACGCACAGCGAGCGCCGCCGCGAACATTACCGGCGCATTCTTGACCACGGCGCCGTCTATGCCCAGCCGTTCTCCGAAGGCGGAGCTGCTGCTGCCGGAGTTGTCGCATTCGGGACCGAGGCGCGGCCCGTTGCAGGCGGATTCCTGGTCAACGGCAAGAAAATCTTTGCTTCCCTCTCCGGTGCTGCCGACTATTACGGGGTGCTGTGCACCGAGCGTGCTGAGGGCACCGCCGCAAGCCGGCGCAACACGCTCTATCTCGCAATTCCCGCGCGCGCCGAAGGCGTCTCGGTCGTCGGCGACTGGGATCCATTGGGGATGCGCGGTACCGTGTCGCGCACGCTTCTGCTCAAGGACGTGTTCGTATCGGAGCAGGAGATGCTGATGCCGCGTGGCGTCTATTTCGAGGCAGCGACGCGCTGGCCGCATATGTTTCTCACCCTGTCGCCGACCTATATGGGGCTCGCGCAGGCGGCCTATGACTTTACCGTGCGCTATCTGCGCGGCGAGATGGCGGGCACGCCCCCGGTCAAGCGCCGCATGTATCCGACCAAGCAGATCGCGGTCGCCGAAATGCAGATCATGCTCGAGCAAACCAAGGCGCTTTGGTTTCAGGCAATCAGCGAGGCATGCCCCAATCCAACGAAGCAGCAGATCCTGCGCGCCTATGCCGCGCAATATACGGTGATGGAAAACGCCAACGCCATCGCAGCCAAGGCTTTGCGTACATGTGGAGGTCAGGCGATGCTCAAATCGCTTGCGCTCGAGCGCATTTACCGCGACAGCCGCTGTGGCTCGCTGATGCTGCCGTGGACAGCGGAAATCTGCCTTGACCGTATCGGTCGCGAGGCGCTCTACGAGCCGGGCGAAAAGGACGACTGAAGAGTATTGATCGCTGTGCGGAATGGATGGCGTTCCGAGCCGGTTGGGTCGAGCGCTTGCGAGACCCAACACCTTTCCTGCGCTGCTCTGCTGGCGGCGATGCCGGCGGATGTGGCATGATTGTGTTTCTGGAATAACTCAACCATTGCTTGTATAATCACCTGTTTTTACCTGTAACAACAGGTCTTGTAGGGTCGAGCGCTTGCGAGACCCAAAACCTTTCCCGCGCTGCTCAGTGTTGGGTCTCGTGAAGAGCTCGACCCAGTCTACACACGTTGGCAGAGACGGATCTGATAAGATTCCTGCAAGCACGGGTCGTTAGCCGTTCAATCCGCGGGAGGCAGCGAGCGAGCGATCCATGGACCGCATGACGACCGCAGAAGTGGTTGTTGCCACGCTCATCGCGCACGGGATTGACACGATCTATGCGCTTCCCGGCGTGCACAACGATCCACTGTTTGATGCACTCTTCAAGGCCGCCGCGCATATCCGCACCATCCATACGCGCCACGAGCAAGGTGCCGGCTACATGGCGCTGGGCGCGGCGCTGGCGACTGGCAGACCGCAGGTCTACACGGTGGTGCCCGGGCCGGGTCTGCTCAATTCGGCGGCATCCCTATTGACTGCCTACGGCACCAATGCGCCGGTATTGGCACTGATCGGCCAAATCGCCCAGGCAGCAATCGGTCGCGGTTATGGCCATCTGCACGAGATCCGGGATCAGTCGGGAATCCTCTCGCGGCTCGTCGAATTCTGCGCTCGCATCCGCGCGCCGGCCGATGCGTCGCGACTCGTCGCGGCAGCGATGTACGCAATGCGGACAGGACGACCTGGGCCGGCCGCGATCGAATGTGCAATCGATGTGTGGGGAAGAAGCGCCCCGGTGGATGCCATTAGCACGCCGCTCCCATTAGCGGAGAAGCCGGTCGACGACGACGCGATCAATGAAGCCGCCAAGCGTCTGGGAACTGCCGCTCGGATCTTAATTGTCGCCGGAGGCGGCGCGCAGGATGCAGCGGCGGAGGTCACCGAGCTGTGCGCCCAGTTGCAGGCGCCCGTTCTTGCTTACCGCCGCGGGCGCGGCGTGCTCGACAGCAGCAACCCGTTCAGCATCACGATGCCGCTTGGACACGAGCTGTGGCGTGAGGCGGAGGTGGTTCTCGGCATAGGGACCCGGCTCTTTGCCGGCTTTCAGCAGTGGGGGATCGACGATCAATTGAGCGTCATCCGCGTCGATGCGGATCCGGAGGAGCCCGAACGTTTCCGTAGACCCGACGTCGCGCTCATTGGGGAAGCCAAGCCGATCCTGCGGCGCCTCATCGCGGCGCTCGCGCGGCGCAATCGGGCACGACCTTCGCGGCAGGAGGAAATGCTCGAGCGGCAGTCAAGGATGGCCAAGCGCCTGCAAAAACTCAAGCCGCAAATCGAATTTCTCGAGGCTATTCGCGCGGAGCTCGGCGCGGACGGTATCTTCGTGGACGAAGTGACGCAAATCGGGTTCGCTGCCCGGCTGGTCTATCCCGTCTACAAGCCGCGTACGTTCATCTCGCCGGGCTATCAGGACGCGCTTGGCTGGGGTTTTGCAACTGCGCTTGGCGTACAGGACGCCCGGCGAGACACGCCGGTGCTTTCTGTTTCCGGCGACGGAGGTTTCCTGTTCACGGCAAGCGAACTGGCCACTGCGATGCGTCACCGTATTCCGTTGGTCGCGGTCGTGTTCAACGATGGCGCATACGGTAATGTTCGACGCATCCAGGAGGAACAGTACGGAAACCGCTTGATTGCCTGCGATCTGACCAACCCTGATTTCGTGCGTTTCGCTGAGAGTTTCGGAGCAGCCGCAGAACGCGCGCATGATCCCGCGCAACTGCGCACGGTGCTCAATCGCGCGTTCAAGCGGCGGGATGAACCTACTCTCATCGAAGTGCCGGTCGGAGCGCTGCCCTCGCCATGGGAATTCATCTTGCTGCCGCCGGTGCGCGGGATTTGACGCGATAGCTCGGACAGGTTCTCAGACGACGGCCGTTGAGTTACCGCGATAGTAAAGCGCAACGGTATGTGTCGCCTCCGCGAAGAACAGCCATCGTTCGATCAGAATGCCCGCTGTTGCAGAGATCGCGCCGGCGAACACGATCAAGGCGGTTATCATTCCACCCCGCAGCAGGGGCGCGCTCGCCAGCGTGACGAGCGGCACGGCGAAGCCGAGCGCAAGAGCAATGCGGTGCAGCTTGACCGCGTGTGCCCGTGCGATGCGGTAGCCCATCTCCTTGAGCAGGTAGTTCTCTTCCGTATGCGGCGGATCGAGCGGTCGCAACGGCTTGCCTGCCGGCAACCCGGTTGCAGAAGCCAGCGTCGAGCGCGTTGTGCCGCGTTGGATCGATTGCCAGTATGCGATCTTGCCACCCATCGCCGCAAGCACCAGCGCCGCGGTCAAAATGAGAATGGAAGCAGGAACTCCGCCGAAGGCAGCAACCATCGCGAGGAGCCATAGCGCGCCGCTCATACCTGCGAGCATGAGATAGTTCGGCAGCACCCAGGGATTGTGCCACTGCCGAATTGGCTTGAGTGACTGATAGATCATGGCCGTGCAGATCAGGGTGATAATCGATCCGGCCGCCGCGAGAAAACCGAGCGCGATCCACAGTCCATCAGTGTCATCGAGCAGCCACAGCGCCGCGAACAGCAGCGCCGGAATGTAGGTTACGACGGCGCTCACGCCTTCCCGCGAGAGCCAGGACGAGCGCCATTGCGAGAAGGCTCGCCATGCGCGTTCGGGGTGTCCAAGGTGCACCGTCGACGACAACAGTCCCACGCTGATGAAAGCCAATGCCAGCGCTAGACTCGCTGCCGCAAACGAGCGGCCAAGCGGGAGCACACCGGCAGGTGCAAGGACGCCGATCCAGACCAGCAATCCATAGCCGATACCCGAAAAGGTAGTGAACGCGATGATGGAAGGAGCCGGATGCACATCGATCCCAATAGGCGGTTATCCCGGCCGGTTCGTAGCCCGGATGAGCGTCAGCGAAATCCGGGAGAGGCGTTCCCCCATATCGCTACGCTCATGCGGGCTACGGCCTGCTCCCGGATAGCAGGCGGTCGATCCATTGCAGGAAAGGGTTGCCAGTTCCGGGATCATTTCGTTCAAGCGGTGCAAGGCTGGCACGGACGGAGCGCGGCGGCAGATATTTGCTCACCGGTCGATAACCCATTTCGGGCATCGCATCGACGCCGCCGCGTGCTGCGACAAGCTTCGAGACCGTTGAGTCCGGATCGGCAAAGTCACCGAAGTGACGGGCCGACGTTGGACACGCCGCCACGCAGGCCGGCACGCGCTCAGACTCTGGCAGGTTCTGATCGTAGATGCGGTCGACGCACAGCGTGCATTTTTTCATCACGCCATCGTCGTCATCGAATTCCCGCGCGCCATACGGGCACGCCCAGGAACAAAGCTTGCAGCCGATGCACAGCTCGGGATCAACCAGAACGATGCCATCGTCGGCGCGCTTATAGGAAGCGCCGGTCGGACAAACCGTGACACACTCCGGCTGCTCGCAATGAAAGCAGTTCTTTGGAAAATAGACGGTGCGGCCGTCCTCTCCTTCGCCGAGCTCGAATGTGTGCACGCGATTGAGCCACACACCCGACGGTTCAACGCCATAAGGTGCAAACTCGGTCAGTGGACCCGATTGCCCGAATGCATTCCATTCCTTGCAGCTCACGGCACAAGCGTGGCAGCCGACACATGTGTCGAGATCGATGACAAGTCCGAGTTTTTTGGCGCCCGGCTGGCCGGTCGGAATACTGGTCATCGCACCCTCCTCGCGCGATCCGCAGAAATAGCGCTGCGTTCCGCGGGGTGGCGAAGAATCGCAGCCGTAGCGACAAGGTTGGGCGGCCGCGCAAGCGGAAAGAACTGCGGCTCGACTCGGTCGATCTCATCGGCGGCCGCTTTCTCGATGCGCACCCGCAGGTCATACCAGGCAGCCTGTCCCGTTACCGGATCGCAGTTGCCGTAACGATACGGGCCGTCAGGGGGCAGCAATTCCGGAATGAGATGATTGAGCAGGAATCCCCGCGTGGATTCCGGGCCGTTGAGCGCGAGATTCCAGGCGCCCGCGCGTTTACCGATCGCGTTCCAGGTCCACACGGTGTCGCCGTTGACTCCTTCCATGAGCCGGACCTGGCATTTGAGCCGGCTGTGAGCGCTGATCACCCACACCCAATCGTCATCGTGCAGGTCGAGCGCCGCCGCCCGCGCGCGGTTCACGTAGAGCCGGTTCTGACTGAGGATCTGGCGCAGCCACGCATTCTGCGAGTGCCAGGCGTGGTACATGGGCATAGGCCGTTGGGTGACGGCATGAAGCGGAAACTCCTGCCCGTCGATCGCGGCTTCCGACAATGGCGCATACCAGATCGGCAGCGGATCGAAGAATTGCTCGATCCGGCTGCGATGCAGGTCGGGCGGTTGCACCGGGCCGTGTCCACGCCCTGCCAGGCGAAATCGCTGCAGCGGCTCGCAGTAGATTTGGAGTACGATCGCATCGGTATTCTCGACGAAGCCGAAGCGCTTTGCGGTTTCGAGGTAGGCGCGATTGGCCTGTTTGAAATAGCGCTCTTCCGGAGGAAGCTCGTATTTCCAGAAGCATTGGTTCTCGACGTATTTTTCAAGCTGTCGTGGATTGGGCTCGCCCCGACCCTCGCTTCGTCCGTCGCTGCCGCGCCATCCCGCCAGCGGGCCAACGCCCGGCCGCCGCTCATGGCGGGCAAGATAATCCGGGTAGTCGCGATAGAGCGGGGCTCCATCCTGCGCAACGAAGCCCGGGAGCTTGAGTTTTGCGCCGAGATCGATGAGCACATCCTGAAACGGACGGACATCGCGATCGGGCGTGAGCACAGGCTGACGGATGGCATCGGCAGGACCGTCCGCGCTGCTGATGGGACGATCGAGGAGCGAAATGCAATCCCAGCGCTCGAGATAAGTCGTGTCGGGAAGCACCAGGTCGGCAAATGCGACCATCTCCGAGTAGAACGCATCGGCGTAGATGATGTGCGGAATTTTATATTCACCGTCCCCAGCCCGATCGGTCAGCATGGACATGGTTTCCGCCGTATTCATTGCGGAATTCCACGACAGGTTGGTCATGTAGAGGAGCAGCGTGTCGATGGGGTAGGGGTCGCCTGCCCAGGCATTGCGCACCACCATGTGCATGAGCCCATGGGCGGCAAGCGGGGCCTCCCACGAATACGCCTTGTCGATACGCAACGGCGCTCCGTTGCCGTCGATCAGGAGATCTTCCGGCGCCGTGGGATTGCCGAGCGGCATGCCTTCCAGCGGCGTATTGGGAGCGGACACCTTTCCCGCCGGCTTGGGCGCGCCGGGGCAAGGTCGCGGGAACGGCGGCTCATAACGAAAGCCGCCAGGCGAATCGATTGTCCCAAGCAGAAGCTGCAGGAGATGCAGCGCCCGGCAGGTATGAAATCCGTTCGAATGGGCGGAGATGCCGCGCATGGCATGCATGGCGACCGGCCGGCCGGTCATGGTCTCGTGCCGGCGTCCCGCGCAGTCCGTCCACGGCTGCGCAAGCACAATCGGTTGATCGAACGCCGCTTGCGCAAGCTCGGCCGCGATGCGCCTGATTTTTTGCGCGGAGATGCCGCAGCGCGCGCTCACTGCATCAGGTGAATATTCGGGTGAGCGGTAGCGTTCGGCGAGAAGCTGGAATACCGGAACCGCCCGCCGCCCGTCGGCAAGCGTGAACTCGCCCGTGAGCGCGGCCGAAACGTCAGGTTGGGAGGCCTCAACCGCAGCACCGCGGAGCTCGTCCCAGACGAGCGGCTTTCCGTTCTCGCGCGCGAACAGGCCGTCGTCCTCGCGACCGGGATTTGCAAGCACCAGCCAGGGAGCATTGGTGTAGCGCGCGAGATATTCGACATCGATGCGCTGCGCATGCAAAAGCTCATGCATCAGCGCGAAGACGAGCAGACCATCGGTGCCCGGACGGATAGGCACCCATTCGTCGGCGATGGCGGAATAGCCGGTGCGCACGGGATTGACCGATACGATCTTGACACCGCGCGCCTTGAGCTTGCCGAGACCGATCTTGATGGGATTGGAATCGTGGTCCTCGGCCACGCCGAAGAGGAGAAAATATCGCGTGCGCTCCCAATCAGGCTCGCCGAATTCCCAGAACGAGCCGCCGATGGTGTACAAGCCGGCGGCGGCCATGTTGACCGAGCAGAAGCCGCCGTGCGCGGCATAGTTCGGGGTGCCGAATTGCTTTGCCCACCAGCCCGTTAATGATTGGCTCTGGTCGCGGCCGGTAAAGAAGGCAAGCTTCCTGGGATCCGTTGCCCGAATCCGCCCGAGCCATTTGCACGCGAGGCCGAGCGCCTCATCCCATTCGATCTCGCGAAATTCGCCTCGCCCGCGCTCGCCGCTGCGCAAGAGCGGCTTGCTCAAGCGCGCGGGAGAGTACTGCTGCATGATTCCGGCGGAGCCCTTGGCGCAAATGACGCCCCGGTTAACGGGATGGTTGCGATTGCCTTCGATATAGCGGATGCGTCCGTCGCGCAGGTGAACCTTGATCCCGCACCGGCAGGCGCACATGTAGCAGGTGGTGTATTTGCTCTCGCCCGGGCTGGGTTGCGACATATCCGGCATCACAAACTGCGTGCGATCAGGAGTTTCATGATCTCGTTGCTGCCGGCATAGATGCGCATGACGCGCGCATCGCGGTACATGCGAGAGATCGGGAATTCCTCCATATAGCCATAGCCCCCGAACAGCTGCAGGCAGCGATCGATGATCCTTCCCTGGGTATCGGTGATCCAGTATTTGGCCATGGATGCGGTCACCGTATCGAGCGTGCCATTGAGATAGCGCTCCACGCAGTGATCGTGAAAGACGCGGCCAATCGCTGCTTCCGATTTGCATTCGGCAAGAACGAATTGGGTGTTCTGGAACTCCATGATCTTCTTGCCGAACGCTTCTCGCTCCTTGACGTAATCGATGGTCAGTCGCAACGCCCGCTCGATCATCGCTTGCGCATGGACGGCGACGATGAGCCGCTCACGCGGAAGGTCGCTCATCAGCTGTGCGAACCCTTGCCCCTCTTCCGTGCCCAGGAGATTTTCCGGCGGCAACTTGACGTCCTCAAAAAACAATTCGGAGGTATCGGCGGCATCCATGCCGAGCTTCTTGAGCTTGCGGCCGCGCCGGAAGCCGGGAGCATCGTCGCTCTCGACGACCAGGAGCGACACGCCTTTGGCGCCCGCGCTTGGGTCGGTCTTGGCGACGACGATAATCAGATTGGCGTGCTGGCCATTGGTGATGAACGTCTTCGATCCATTGAGCACGTAGCCGTTGCCGGATTTCTTTGCGGTCGTCCGCACGCGCTGGAGGTCGGATCCCGTTCCGGGCTCGCTCATGGCGATCGCGCCCACGAGCTCGCCGGTAACGAGCTTCGGCAGCCAGCGGCGCTTCTGCTCGTCCGTGCCGTAATGCAGGATATAGGGCGCGACGATGCCTGAATGGAGCGGCGCGCCGAATGAATCGAAGCCCGCGAGACTGAGCTCGCGGCTGATGACAGCTTCGTGGGCGAAGGTGCCGCCGGCACCGCCATACTCTTCCGGGATGGCGGGACACAGGAGACCCGCCGCGCCTGCCTTGGTCCAGACGTCGCGGTCATACATCCCGCCTTCGTTCCAGCTGTCCAGATGAGGCGCATACTCGGCCGCGATGAAACGGCGCGCCTGCTCTTCGAGCAGCGCGACGTCCTCGGTCATCCAGCTGGGAGGCGGCAGATTTAGGATGCTCATGAGCCCAACTCGGGCAGCGGCCACAATGTGCCCCAACTGCCACACCGGGCTATCTTTGCCAACTCCCCCTCGCAAAGGCCGGCCACTTAACCCTCTGTTTACCCCGAACGGTAAAAACTCACGTCTGAGGACACAGGACCGCATCGCGTTCCATTGCCTGTTAAGGAGCCCTGGTTCGCCAGGGCCATCCGGCTCCTGCCTCCCCTTGTGCGTCGGATGCGGGCATGAAAACTGGTTTGCCGTGGCAAGTGAGCGGGGTTCGGCCGCAAGCGCGTGATACGGCGCGCGAAGCAGCACACCGTGCCGGCATGTCCGTCGGCGAATGGCTCGACAGCGTGATCCTTGAATCCGCGCCGACTGGCGAGGGGCAGCACCCCGGCGAGGCGCAGCTCTATCGCCGCCGCGCGCGCGACCGCGATCCGCAAACCGATGAACGGCGGCACGAGCACGGGCGGCGCTCCGGCGACGAGCGCTATGGCGAAGATGCTGTGAGTTCAAGGTCACTGCAAGACCACGATTGGTCCGATGAGTATCCGGCCGCACGGCAGTATCGCCTCGATGAACATGGGGAAAGCGATTCCGGTCGAACGAGGGATTATCAGCAGCGCGAAGAGTTTTCCGAACGCACGGCCCGCTCGGATCGCGCCGCGGACGTGTTTGAGCAACCTCAGCGGGCGCCGAAAGAGTCCCCGGCAATGCGGGAAGCTTTCGCCGATCTCAATGCGCGGCTCGATCAGCTAACCCGGCAGCTCGACAGAGTAGCGCAAATCAGTGCCGCCAATGCCGCGGGGCCGCGCAATGAGGAGCCGCCGCGCCAACTGATCGAAGTCATCTCAAAGCTCGATCGCCGGCTCGATCAATTGGTTGCCGAGGGCCGCACGACAAAGACAGAGATCGAGCATCGGGTGAATGCCGTCGGTCGCGCAGTCGCAGACCTCAATCGCGAACCACGCCGCGCACCCCCACCCTACCCTCAGGGAAAGGGAGGAGGTTCCGCTAGTCCGCTTGATCATGCGCTTGCCGAGATCGCAGACCGCCAGCGCAGCCTCGACGGCTATGGCTCGACCTCCATCGCAGCGCCAACAGCCCACTCGGCCACCGAGACCGGGTCGCTGCCGCGCCCGCGCACGCAAGATCTGTCCGGCCTGGAGCAGCAGCTTCGGCAAGTGAATGAACAGATCGAAACTCTCAAACCCTGCGGCATTGAGAAGGCGGTCGACACGCTGCGCGACGACCTCGCTGAAATAGGCGCGATGCTGCAGGAGGCTATGCCTCGCAAGTCGGTGGAGGCGATCGAGCGCGAGATGCGCAAGCTGTCCGAGCGCATCGAGCAGAGCCGTGATGCAGGCGCCGACGGGGCTGCGTTGGCCGGCGTCGAGCGCGGGCTAGCCGAGGTGAGAGACGCGGTGCGCCAGCTCGCTCCCGCGGAGAATCTTGGCGGAGTCGACCGCGAGCTGGCGCAGCTCTCACAGAAGATCGATATGATCGCGCATAACAGCCAGGATCCCGCGGCACTGCGCCAGTTGGAGGGTGCGATCGCAAGCTTGCGGGGAATTGTGTCTCAGGTTGCCTCCAACGACGCTTTGACCAGCTTGTCCGACGAAGTGCGCGCGCTGGCCGGCACGGTCGATCGGGCCGCCCGATCGAGCAGTGATAATGTTCTCAATGCGCTGGAAGAGAGAATTTCCGTGCTCGCCGACGCGCTCGCCGCGCGTAACCAGGGCGGGCAAAGCGTGCCCCGTGAGCTCGAAACCGTTCTTAAAAGCCTGGCGGACAAGATCGAGCGCGTGCAACTGAGCCGCGGCGATCAGGCCGCGCTTGGCCATCTCGAGGGCCGCATCGCCAAGCTGGTTGAGAAACTGGACGCCTCGGATGCCCGGCTCAATCATCTCGAAGCGATCGAGCGCGGCCTGGCGGAGCTCCTCATTCATTTCGAGCACCAGCGGTTGCCAAGTCTCACCCGCGCCGAGAATTCGCCGCCCGAGGTCGAGGAGTTGACGCGTGACCTGGCCGATCTGCGTCAAACCGAAAAACGAACGCAGGAATCGCTCGAACTGGTGCACGGCACGCTCGGACATGTCGTCGATCGCCTCGCAACGATCGAAACCGACATGCGATCGAGCCGGGAAGGAGGAACCGAAACCGCACGCGCCCGTGCTGGCGGACCAAGCGGCGCCGCTGCGCGCAACCCAGAGCGCTCTGCCAAATCCGGGCCTGCCGCGTCAGCGCCGGCCGGCAGGACGCCGAATGCGCAACCGGCGGCCGGGAAGTCCAAATCGCAAACCCAGGGAGGGAGTGAGCGCGGCGGGGAGCGCCCTCCCATTGATCCAACGCTGCCGCCCGATCAGCCGCTGGAGCCCGGATCTTCGCGCCGCGCGCCGCCACCCGGCTCGGCGGCGGAACGAATCGCAGCCTCAGAGTCAGCGCTTGCCGGAGCCAAACCGCCGGTCGAACCGGATACCGGAGGTAAGGCGAATTTCATCGCGGCGGCGCGCCGTGCCGCGCAGGCCGCAGGACGTGAGGCGCCGGCGAAAAGCGCCGCAACAGGACCGAAGGAAATTGCCTCAGCGGCCGGCAAGCTGGCCAGTCGCGTAGGCCGGCTGCGTGCACTGATTAGCGGATCGGCGGGCGTCCTGCTCGTGCTCGGCAGCCTCCAAATTGCGAAGACTCTGCTTAATTCCTCGGAAGAGACAGATGTTTTAGCTCGGCCAAGCGAGACAATGGTCGAGATCGCCGCCCTTCCGGCGGATCCTGTCGCCGTCCCGCTCCCGGCTGTGACGAAGGAGTCCGGGCCGGCTGCGGCCGATCAGACTGCTTCAAACCCCGCGGTCGCCGAGCCAGTCGTGAGCGGGCGCCAATCCTCAGCGCTTTCGCCTGCTACCAGCCCAACTCCGCCCGCGCCCTCCGCCCTTGTGATGCCGCTCGAAACCGCCCGGCAGGCGAGTGCCGTTCCGGCTATTGCGGTTGTGCCTCCTGCCCCGGCCGCACCTGCCATCCCAGCCGGCGAGCACGAAGTAACCGGGTCTATTCCGCCCTCAGCAAAATCGACCTCTGCCCCCAACGATGCCGCGCCCGCAATCACTCCGGCGGCGATAGCGCCGCCTGCTTCGGCGTCTCCTGCCGACAAGCTCCCATCCGTCTTCGGCACTTCGCTGCGCACGGCAGCGGCCAAAGGGGATGCCTCGGCACAATACGAGATCGCGGTGCGCTATGCCGAGGGTCGCGGTGTGGCGCAGAATCTCACAGAAGCGGTGGAATGGTTCGAGCGCGCGGCCAAACAGGGCCTTGCTCCCGCGCAATTCCGTCTTGGGGGCCTTTATGAAAAAGGGCTCGGGGTCAAGAAGAACCTCGATACGGCCCGGCGCTTCTATGCTGCCGCCGGCATCGCCGGTAATGCCAAGGCCCTGCACAACCTCGCGGTGCTTTACGCCGAAGGAATCGATGGCAAGCCTGACTATCAAACCGCGGCCCGTTGGTTTCGCAAGGCGGCCGATTACGGCGTGACGGACAGCCAGTACAATCTCGCCATTCTCTACGCTCGGGGCATCGGCGTAGAGCAGAACCTCACGGAAGCCTACCGGTGGTTTGCCCTCGCGGCCCGCGACGGGGACGCCGAGGCAGCCAAGAAGCGGGATGAGCTCGCTATCCGTCTCGATCCGCAGTCTCTGACTGCGGTTATCCAAGCCGTCAACGCGTGGACGCCGCAGCAGCACCCCGAGGGTGCGGAACAGGTGAAGACCCCGCCAGGCGGGTGGGACCACGCTGCCGTGTCGGCCGTCATCCCGATCAAGCGCAAGCCGCTGATCCTCGCTCCCAAGCTCGACCTTGCCACTCCGCGCGCGGCGCAATAAGAATGGCCGCAGGCGTCGTCTCTGCGAGCAACATCGCAGCATGCGACCACCTGCCCGCTTGAGTCCCGACTCTAGCTAGTTTCTCTCGCCAGGATTGCGGCGCGGCCGCGCTGTTTCCTGTCCAGACGCTTTTTAGATTGCCGATTGCCCGAAGTGACGCGGTGTCGGTCGAGACTCGGGCCGCTTCCAACCTGCAACGAGGATTGCATCGGTGCAGATCTATCTCCCCATTGCGGGTCTGACGGTGAATATTTTCGTGATTCTCGCCATGGGGATCGCGGTCGGTTTCATTTCGGGGATGTTTGGAATCGGCGGCGGCTTTCTCATGACGCCGCTTTTGATTTTCCTCGGCATACCGCCTGCCGTCGCGGTCGCGAGCGTCACCGGCCATATTGCTGCGTCCTCCATGTCGGGAGCGATCAGCTATTGGCGGCGCAAGGCAATCGACATTGCGTTGGTGTTCATGCTGCTCGCCGGCGGCATTATCGGCACCGCCTTCGGCGTGTGGCTGTTCACGCTGCTGCGGGCCGTCGGTCAGCTCGATATCACGATCGGAGTTTCGTACGTGCTGCTGCTCAGCATCGTCGGCGTGTTGATGGTGATTGAGAGCGTGCGCGCCATCATGCGGGTGCGCCAGGGCAAGCCGGTCGAGCTGCGCCGGCCCGGCAGCCACATGTGGATCCACGGACTTCCGTTCAAGCTGCGCTTCAAACGCTCGCGTATTTACGTTTCGGCGATTCCCGTTTGGGGCATCGGCTTCATCATCGGATTCGTCGGCGCCATCATGGGTATCGGCGGCGGATTTCTGCTCGTTCCCATGCTCATCTATCTGCTGCGCGTGCCCACCGCGACCGTGATCGGCACCTCCATGGTGCTCACGCTGGTTACCATGGCGTCGGCGACTGTCATGCACTCCGCGACAAATCATCTCGTGGATGCGCTGCTCGCCCTGATCCTGATGGTAGGCGGTGTCACCGGCGCGCAGTTCGGCGCCCGCGCCGGGCAAAAGATGCGAAGCGAACGCCTGCGGTTGCTCCTCGGCCTGCTCGTGCTCGCGGTCGGAATTCGCTTTGCGTTCGATCTCGTACTGAGGCCCGAGAATCTCTACTCCATCCGCCTCATGGAAACTGACACGTGAGGCAGGGCTTCTCATTCGTGGCCGCGCTGGCTGCGGTTGCCGTCTCGGCGGGAACTGCGGCGAGTGAGCGGCTGGTTGCGTCGCTCTCGACTCATCGCGTGCAGGTGACATCGAATTTCACCGGAGAAGAGCTGGTCCTCTTCGGCGGGATCGAGACGGATGCCGCGACGCAGCCGCGGCGCAGCGGCCACGATATTGTCGTCACCGTTGCCGGACCGCGCCAGACGGCGGTGACATATCGCAAAGAAAGGATGCTCGGCATCTGGGTCAACTCCGATGCCCGCGTGTTCGAGGATTCGCCCGCCTATGTTGCGGTGCTGTCGAATCGCCCGCTCGATGCGATCGCCAGCAGCGAGACGCTGCGACGCTTGCAGATCGGCCTGGAGAATATCCCGTTGCTCCAGCGCGCGAGCGTGAACATTGCGGAGGCGGGCAGCGATGATCCGTTCCGCATGGCCTTCATCAAGATCAAGAGCGACCAGGGGCTTTATCGAGAAGTCTCGAATGGCGTGACCTTCCTCGCGCCGACGCTGTTCCGGGCTTCCATTCCGCTGCCGGCGGATGTGCCGGTCGGGACGTACGAAGTGGACGTGCGGCTATTCGCCGACGGCACCGAGATCGCGCGGAGGCCGGCCCCCTTCGAGGTCTACAAATCGGGCATCGAGCAGACAGTGACGACGGCGGCTCGCGATCACGGTATTTTGTATGGGCTCACGGTCGCGTCCATCGCGTTGCTCACGGGCTGGCTCGCCTCGGTAATATTTCGGCGCGACTAACTCTCAGTGGTCGGCGTCCGCGAAAGCGGACGACCCAGTAAACGCCGGAGCGGCGAAGGTCACGATATTGCCTCACTCGACCCGTCGCCGATTACTGGGTGCCCTGCGCTTTCGCGGGGCATGACGATCCAAGAATGCTTGTCGGACTAATGGATCTAACACAGCTGCAGTTTTCTAGGACCCTCGCCATCACACGGCCGGCGTAAACCTTAACGGCCAGGCTCTCTTTGTTTGGCAGAGAGGGCGCAGGGATGAACATCCGTACAGCAACATGACGAAACTTTAATCTCACCTCACGAAATCGTTGGCTTACGTAAGTTTAACTTGCCGCGAGAGTCTTTTCGATCTGTACTGGCGCGCATGAGCCGCCCCGTTTCGTCGGTGGCGTGAAGGGCGGCTCCTGGAGGGAACATCATGTGGAAGCCGATTGTTGCCGGGACAGCAGCGCTTGCAATCATCGCCGGCACGTCGCTGGTTTATGCGCAGCAGAGCGGCCGTCTTGACCGCGGCCACCGCTGGCAGCCAAACGTGGAGGATCTTCGAGCCTTCGGCGAGGCACGGTTGGCGGGACTCAAGGCCGGCCTCACGCTCACGCCGGACCAGGAGAAGATCTGGCCCGCCTTTGAGCAGGCCGCGCGGGAATACGGGAAGTTGCGGGTCGACCGCAAGAGCGCTATGGGCAGCGCCGGCCCCTCGAGTGATCCGGTCGAGCGGCTGCGGCAGCGGGCCACGGCCCTTTCCGATACGGGTGCGGCCTTGAAGAAACTGGCGGACGCCACAGATCCCCTGTATAAGAGCCTCGACGACAACCAGAAGCGCCGGTTCGCGGTGCTCAGTCATCTTGGCGGAGACCATCAGCGCGGGGGTTCCTGGTTCCAACGGGGGCCGCGGCGCGAGGGTGGCGCCGGAGACAGGGAGCACTCTGGCGCCCAGCGCCTGTAGTCGCCATATTATTCATCGGCTAACGCCGGCGGTCGCACTCCCAGCCCCCCGACACGATCGCCGACGTACGGGAGCCGCCGGGTCCCCACCCGGCGGCT
>Ga0209331_1000128_pt1 | contig 26407 bp, 19 predicted proteins | sample JacPinW_OM3H0_M3_FD_187971 | JGI IMG/M metagenome (GOLD analysis project Ga0209331, IMG submission 187971) | Forest soil microbial communities from Algoma, Ontario, Canada - Jack Pine, Ontario site 1_JW_OM3H0_M3 (SPAdes) (version 2) | ecosystem: Environmental > Terrestrial > Soil > Boreal...
CGCCATTGGGCACCGGCCGCGTGCGGCTCATTGAGATTGTGGGCTACGACTTGCAACCCTGCGGCGGCACGCATGTGCGCACTACAGGCGAAATCGGAGACGTACGCGTGATCCAGATCGAAAAGAAGGGCCGGCAGAACCGGCGCGTGCGGCTTGCTTTCGCATCACCTTCTGCGGTCGCGACATGACCAAGCCGGCTTCAAGATGGTTGGTTTCGGCCGACTGGCTTGCGGCACGCCTCGGCTCGCCGGATCTCGTCGCCGTCGATGGTTCGTACTATCTGCCGGCCATGCAGCGCGATGCGCAGGCCGAATTCCTCGCGGGTCACATCCCCGGAGCCGTACGCTTCGACATCGATGCGATTGCTGATCGCTCCAATCCGCTGCCTCACACGCTGCCGAATACGCAGCAGTTCGCGCGTGATGTGGGCGCGCTCGGCATCGCGGATACCGACACGATCGTGGTGTATGAAGGCGGCGAGTTGTTCTCGGCCGCGCGGGTGTGGTGGACTTTTCGTCTGTTCGGCGCAGAGAAAGTCTTCATCCTCGACGGCGGCTTGCCTCAGTGGAAACGCGAGGGCCGCCCCCTGGAGCAGGGGTCGGTCACCCGCCCTCCCCGCCTGTTCCGCGCCCGCGAGCCTACCCGGGGGCGCGTAGCGTCCCTCGAGCGCGTGCGCGACGCTTTGAGCAGCCACAGCGCACAGGTTGTGGATGCGCGCTCAGCAGACCGCTTCCATGGACGAGCAGCGGAGCCGCGGCCGGGCGTGCGCTCGGGCCATATGCCGGGCGCCCTCAACGTCGCTTCCAGCGAGATCGTCGAGAACGGCAGACTCGCCAGCCTCGACAAGATCAGGGCCGCGTTTGCAACTGGGGGTGTCGATCTCGACCGCCCTATCATCACGAGCTGCGGCTCCGGTGTCACGGCGGCAATCCTGTGGCTCGCGCTCGATGCACTCGGCAAAGAGCCGCAGGCGCTCTATGACGGCTCGTGGTCCGAATGGGGCGCGCGCACGGACGTGCCGATCGAGCCGTAAATGTCGGCTGCGCCCAAGGCTCGTGTCGCAATCGTGACCGGAGCAGCGCACGGGATCGGCCTTGCGATTGCGCAACGGTTGCTAAGCGACGGCTGGCGCTTGGGCGTGCTCGATTTGCCGGCCTCGGGGCTCAAGCGCGGCTATGCCCGACACGCCCGCCAGACCGCGCTGATCGAAGGAGATGTGGGGACCGAAGAAACCGCGGGTCGCGCGGTGCGCACCGTCATCGATCGGTTCGGCCGATTGGACGCGCTCGTTTCCAATGCCGGGATCATGGTGCGGAAGCCGCTGCGTCAGCTCACGCTCTCCGAATGGCGCAAGGTGCTCGACACTAATCTCACGGCAGCATTCCTCTTTGCCCGCGCTGCCGAGAAGCCGTTGCGCGCCAGCCGCGGGGCGATTGCTACGATTGCCTCAACCCGCGCGCTGATGTCCGAGCCGAACACCGAATCCTATGCGGCCAGCAAGGGCGGGCTCGTGGCGCTGACCCACGCCTTGGCGATCAGCCTCGCTCCCGAGGTGCGGGTGAACTGCATCAGCCCCGGCTGGATCGTCGTGCGACGTGAGGAGGAAGAGAAGCTGCGGCGCAAGGACCATCTCCAGCATCCGGCAGGACGCGTGGGCCGGCCCGAGGACATCGCGGAAATGGCCGCCTTTCTCCTCGATTGCGACCGAGCGGGTTTTGTGACCGGAGCCAATTTCGTAGTCGACGGCGGCATGACCCGAAAGATGATCTACGAGGAGTAGCGCGCCCTCGGCCGGAGGTGAGAATGTCCGGACGGCGATAACCGATGCATCCGAAGCGTGTCCGGTGTAATATTGCCAAGCGCGACTCCTGTGCGGGCAGCGCCACGCGCCCTTAGCATCCGCCAGGAGTACATAACAAAAGCACGCGCAGGAGGCGCCCATGATCTTCCGTCAGCTCTTCGACAACACTTCCGGCACATACACCTATCTTCTTGCCAGCCGGCGCGGGGGCGAAGCGCTGATCATCGATCCGGTGCTGGAGAGGGTCGATCGTTACATCCAGCTCGTCCGCGAGCTCGATCTGCGGCTGGTCAAGGCTGCCGACACCCATCTGCATGCCGATCACATCACCGGGCTGGGGGCGCTGCGCGACCGCACCCATTGCGTGACCGTAATGGGGGAGCGCAGCAAGGTCGATGTGGTGTCCATGCGACTTTCGGAGGGTGACAAGCTCACCATCGAGGGCGTGGCGCTGGACGTGCTCTACACGCCCGGCCATACTGATGATTCCTACAGCTTTCTGCTGCAGGATCGCGTATTCACCGGCGACACGCTGCTCATCCGCGGCACTGGTCGCACCGATTTCCAGAACGGTGATGCCCGCGCGCAATACGATTCGATTTTCAAGAAGCTGCTGCGGCTTCCCGACGAGACGATGATCTTCCCGGCGCACGACTACAAGGGAGAGACGGTCTCCACGATCGGCGAGGAAAAGCAGTTCAATCCGCGGCTGCAGGTCAAATCGGTGGACGAATACGTCGAGCTGATGAATAACCTCAAACTGCCCAACCCGAAGATGATGGACGTTGCGGTTCCTGCCAACATGCGCGTCGGCCTTGCCCAGGATCAGATCGCGCGACGCGGCTGGTCGCTGAGCCCGTGCGAGGCCACCGCCCTCATCGGCCGCCCGGATGTCGCCTTCATCGATCTGCGCGAGCGCGGAGAACGGGAGAAGCACGGCATCATCCCGGGCTCGCTGCATGCACCGTACCCTGAGCTCCCTGAAAATGTCGCATCAGGCGGCATGCTGCACGAGCTTGCCCGCGCGACCGGCAAGCGCATCGTGTTCTACTGCGCCTTCGGGGAACGCTCGGCCATGGCGGTGCAGGCGGCCCAGGATTCCGGCATTGCCTCAGCCTGCCACATCGCGGGCGGCATCGACGCGTGGAAAAAGGCGGACGGCCCGCTGGCGCATTAACGCAAGATCTGGCCCAGGAACAGCTTGGTGCGCTCGTGCCGGGGGTGATCGAAAAACGCCTGCGGCTCGTTCATCTCAATGATCTGACCGGCATCCATCAGGATAATGCGGTTCGCCACCTGACGGGCAAATCCCATCTCATGGCTCACGACCAGCATCGTCATCCCATCAAGCGCCAAGCCTACCATGGTATCGAGCACCTCCTTGACCATCTCAGGATCGAGCGCGGAGGTGGGCTCGTCGAACAGCATGATCTTAGGCTGCATGCATAGCGCCCGCGCGATCGCGACCCGCTGTTGCTGACCCCCTGAGAGCTGGGCGGGGTATTTGTCCGCCTGCTCGGGGATGCGCACGCGTGCGAGATGGTGGCGCGCAATGGCCTCGGCTTCCCTCTTCGGCATGTTGCGGACCCAGATCGGCGCCAGCGTACAATTGTCGAGCACCGTGAGGTGCGGGAACAGATTGAACTGCTGAAATACCATCCCGACCTCGCGCCGCACGTCGTGGATCTTCTTGATGTCGGCGCTGAGCTCCACCCCCTCGACGATGACGCGGCCGCGCTGCCAATCCTCGAGCCGATTGATGCAGCGAAGGAGCGTGGACTTGCCGCTGCCCGACGGGCCGCAGATGACGATGCGTTCCCCCCGCATGACCTCAAGGTCGATATCCCGGAGCACGTGAAAGACACCGAACCATTTGTTGAGACCGGCGATCTCGATCGCCACCGCGTTATCGCCGGTGTGAGCACCGCGCCCTCCTTGGGGAGCTTGCGCTTGCCGGTCCCCGATCTGGTCGTCCTCTGCCATGCCCGCTTCTTTAGCGCGCCTCTGCCCTGTTCAAGCGCCGCTCCATGGATAGGGCATAGCGAGACATCCCGAAGCTTCCGAGAAAATAGATCATCCCCGCGAAAGCGAACCCGGTGAAGAGGGTCACCGGGGTTGCCCAACTCGGATCGGCAAAGGCGGCGCGCAGTTGCCCGAGCAGATCGAAAATCGAGACAATCAGCACCAGGCTGGTATCCTTGAACAGCGAGATGAATGAGTTGACAATGCCGGGAATGACCAGCCGCAGGGCCTGCGGGAGGATCACCAGGCCGTTCATCCGCCAATAGCCGAGGCCGAGCGCCATTGCGGCCTCGAACTGCCCCCGCGGGATGGCTTGCAAGCCTCCCCGCACGACCTCGGCCATGTAAGCCGCCGCAAACAACACGACTCCGATCAGCACGCGCAAAAGGCCGTCGATCTTCCAGTTACCCGGCAGGAAGAACGGCAGCATGTAAGTAGCAAAGAACAGGACCGTGATCAGCGGGACCCCGCGCCATATCTCGATGAACGCGACGCTCATCGTGCGCATGATCGGCAGGGTGGAACGACGCCCCAACGCGAGCATTATTCCAAGCGGCAGCGAGCAGATGATCCCGGTGAACGAGATCACCAGCGTGACGAGAAGGCCGCCCCAAGCCCGGGTCTCGACGTGGGAAAGTCCCAACGTCCCGCCGACGAGCAGAAAGAACCCGACGAGGGGAAACAGTCCGAAGAACAGGACAGCGTTCGCGCCTTTGTAGGGAAGGCGCGGGATGAGGAGCGGGATGAGCAGGGTCGCGCCGAGAGCGTAAGTAAGATCGACCCGCCAGCGTTCCGGCTCTGGATAAAATCCGTACATCAGCTGCGGAAGCTTGGCTTTGATGAAGGGCCAGCAGGCGCCGACCTCGCGTCCGATGGTTTGCGGCAGGCAATCGAGGCGGCTCGTACCCTCCCACACCGCATCAATAAAGAGAAATTTAACAGCCGGCCAGACCACCAGCGCGACAATTACCCCGGTGAGGATCGTGAGCGCACCGTTGAACGGAGTATCGAACAGATGCGAGCGGATGAAGGTGAACCCACCGCCCAGCGCAACCGGGGGCGGCTCGGGTTCTGTGAGCGCTCGGCGCACATACGATGGCTGGTTCGCCGGCATCAATGCTCCGCTACACCGATATGGGCGTTGTACCAGTTCATGAGAGCGCTGGTGAGGAGCGACATGAGAAGGTAGACGGCCATGGTGATGCCGATGATCTCGATCGCCTGCCCCGTCTGATTGAGCGCCGTGCCCGCAAAAACGGCGAACAGATCGGGATATCCGATCGCGATAGCGAGCGAGGAATTCTTGGTGAGATTGAGGTACTGGTTGGTGAGCGGCGGCACGATGACGCGCAAGGCCTGGGGCACGACGACGAGGCGCAGCATCAAGCTGCGCGGAAGGCCCAGCGCGAGTGCCGCCTCCGTTTGTCCGCGGGGGATCGCAGCGATGCCGGCACGCACGATCTCGGCAATGAACGCTGCGGTATAGAGCGAGAGCGCAAGCAGAAGCGCCACGAACTCGGGGATGAGGCGAATGCCGCCGACGAAATTGAAGCCACGCAATTCGGGCCGCTCGAAGCTGATCGGCCAACCGGCAGCCCACGCCATAACGAGCGGTAGCCCGATGATCAGTCCCAAGCTGCTCCACAAGGTCGGAAATTTTTGTCCGGTGCGATCCTGCCGGCGCTTTGACCACCATGCGAGCCCGACCGCGGCAAGAGCTCCGAATACCAAAGCAGCAAGGACGTATCCTGCTCCCATCTCGACGACCGGGGCTGGCACAATGAGCCCGCGATTGTTCAGAAAGATTGCTTCCCAGATCGAGAGGCTCTGGCGCGGTCCCGGCAGAGTGCCGAGCGCCGCGAGGTACCAGAAGAGAATCTGGAAAAGGAGCGGCAAATTGCGGATGAGCTCCACGTATCCACCCGCCAAGCGCGCAAACAGCCAGTTGGGGGACAGTCTTGCAATGCCGATCACAAAACCAAGCAGGGTCGCAAGCACGATGCCAAGACCGGCCACGAGAAGCGTGTTGAACAGCCCCACGAAAAACACGCGGCCGTATGTATCGGATTCGCTATAGGGAATGAGCGACTGATTGACGCCGAAGCCGGCAGTATTTTCGAGAAAGCCGAAGCCGCTGGTGATTCCCTGGGCTGCCAGATTGGCCCTGGCGTTGAGCGCAAACTGGTAACCGAACCACAGCAGCAGCGCTAGGAGAACGACCTGATGGAGGAACGCGCGGAACTTCGGGTCATGATGCAATGGCACCCGCGGCGGAGCCGACACGATACGGCCGACGCTCCCGACATCGGGGCCGCCCTGCTTTATCACCGAACCGGTGGACCGTATTGAATGCCGCCCTTGGTCCACAAGCGATTGAGGCCGCGGCTGATCCCGAGCTTTGAGCCCGCTCCGACATTCCGATCGAACACCTCGCCGTAATTCCCGACTTGCCTGATGATCCGCACCACCCAGTCCTTGCTTAGCCCGAGCTGCTCGCCGAAATTGCCTTCGACCCCCAGCAGTCGCCTGATCTCGGGCTGGTTCGATTTCATGGCGTCGTCGATCGTCTTGGAGGAGATGCCGAGTTCCTCCGCGTTGAGCATGACAAAGAGCGTCCACTTCACCACGTCGAACCACTGATCGTCGCCGTGACGCACCAGGGGTCCAAGCGGCTCCTTGGAGATGATTTCCGGCAGGATCACGTGATCATTGGGGTTGGTGAGCTTGAGCTTCTCCGCGTAGAGCTGCGACATATCGGTCGTAAATACATCGCAGCGGCCTGACTCGTAGGCCTTCACCGTCTCGTCGGCGGTGCCGAAGGCAATGACCTCGTACTTCATGCTGTTGGCGCGGAAATAGTCGGCGAGGTTGAGCTCGGTGGTGGTGCCAGTCTGGGTGCAGACCGAGGCGCCGTTGAGCTCGAGCGCCGAATTGACCCTGAGCGCCTTGCGCACCATGAAACCCTGACCGTCATAATACGTCACCCCGGCGAAATTGCCGTAGGAGACGTCGCGCGAAAGCGTCCATGTGGTGTTGCGCGAGAGAAGATCGATGTCGCCGCTTTTGAGCGGCTCGAAGCGATCCTTGGCCGAAAGCGGGGTGAATTTGACCTTGGTCGCATCGTTGAGGACGGCGGCTGCCACCGCGCGGCAAAAGTCGACGTCGAAGCCGGTCCAGTTTCCTCTGTCGTCGGGATTTGAGAATCCCGGCAGGCCTTGGCTCACGCCGCAGATGAGGGAGCCCCGATCCTTCACTGCTTTGAGGGTCTGCGCATGCGACTGCGTCGCGGCGAGACCCAACGCGCTCGCAACGCAGAAGACAAATAATGCACGGCTCATGGACAGCCTTTCGTCGCAACTTCTGCCGCCGCCCGCCCCCTAGGCAGCATCTCAGAACGATCCCCAAGCGCGGTCAAGCCCTTGACGCTCCACGCATCGAAGGCCATGACCGCTTTCCCGCAGAATGTTCCAAGTTGCACGCCGGCACGCGGGAAGCCCCCGCAACGGCAAAAGGAAGATGTGCCATGCGCAAGAGCAGCAAAGCCGATGCCACGTCGCTCCGTCCGGCAACGCGGCTTGTGCTCGGCGGGCGCGACCCATTGGCGAATCACGGCTTCGTCAACCCGCCGGTTCACCATGCCTCGACCGTGCTCTATCGGACGGCAGAGGATTTTCTGGCTCGCCGATCGCGCTACCTCTACGGTCGGCGCGGCACGCCAACCTCCGAGGCCCTCGAAACGGCACTGCGCGATCTCGAAGGACCGGATTGCGCCGGCGTTGCGCTGTTGCCTTCCGGTCTGGCGGCGATCTCGACCGCGCTCCTGTCCGTGCTTCAAGCCGGTGACCATGTGCTCATCACCGACAGTGTATATCTCCCCACTCGCAAGTTCTGCGACGACATGCTCAAGCGCTACGGGATCGAGACGACGTATTACGATCCGATGATCGGCTCCGACATCGCCGGGCTGATGAAAGCGAATACCCGTGGCGTATTCGTCGAGGCGCCGGGCTCGCTCTCGTTCGAAGTCCAGGACGTTCCGGCCATTGCAGCTGCCGTACATGCCGCAGGCGCATTGGTCCTCATGGATAACACCTGGGCGAGCCCGCTTTATTTCCGCGCGTTGGAAAAGGGCGTCGACCTCTCGATCCAGGCCGGCACCAAATATATCGGCGGACATTCCGATGTGATGCTCGGCACGATCTCAGCCAACGCGCGGACGTGGGAGCGCGTCAATGACATGGTGCATCTATTGGGGCTCTGTGTGGGCCCGGATGACATGTATCTCGGCCTGCGCGGCTTGCGCACCATGGGCGTGCGCCTCGCGCAGCATCACCGATCCGGGTTGCAGGTGGCGCGCTGGCTTGCGAGCCGGCCGGAGATCGCGCGCGTGCTCCACCCGGCCCTCGAGAGTTGTCCCGGTCACTCCATCTGGCAGCGCGACTTTTCCGGCGCGAGCGGCCTGTTCAGTATCGTGTTCAGACCGGTTGCGGCTGCGGCGGTGAACGCGTTTCTTGACGAGCTCACTCTCTTCGGCATCGGCGCGTCCTGGGGCGGTTTCGAGAGCCTGGCGATTCCTTTCGAGTGCGCGAGCATCCGGACGGCAACAAAATGGGCGCCCGGAGGTCCTACGGTGCGCCTGCACATCGGCCTCGAAGATGTGGATGATCTCCTCCGGGATCTTGAACGCGGATTTACCGCGTTGGCAGCTGCATCCGCGCAAGGGGATCACGCAGCTTCTCCCGCCGCCTGCCGGTCACGCAGCTCGAAATAGAGATTGCGCCCGTAGACAAACACGCCGAACGCCTGGCCCAGGATGAAGACCGGGTCACGGATGTAGAGCGCATATAAGAGGAGCAGGATGCCCCCGCCGATGGAGAAGAACCAGAACGCGATCGGCATCACCATCTTGCCTGCACGCTCGGACGCGATCCATTGCACCAGGAACCGCATGGTGAACATGATCTGCGCCACGTAGCCCAGCAGCACCCACCATTGAAACTTGGCAATGAATACTTCATGCAAGTAGCTGCCGACGGTCTGTGAAAGATCAACCAGCATTCCGTTTTACCTCCACAACCTGTGGCACCCGGGGGCGCCGGCGGATGAGCCACCACACCCCGAACAGATCGAGGATGCCGATCCAGAGCCGGTCCCACATCCCGTAGTTGGATCGCCCGGAATGGCGGGGCCGATCGATCACATCCACGTAGCCGATCTCATAACCTTCTCGCCGCACCAGCGCCGGAAGGAAGCGATGCAACCCGTCGAAGTACGGCAAGCTGAGGAAAATATCGCGGCGGAATGCCTTGAGCCCGCAGCCGGTATCGCGGGTACCGTCGCGCAGAACGGCGATGCGCACACGATTGGCGATGCGCGATTGCAGTTTTTTGAACGCGGTGGTCCGGCGCCCGACACGCTGGCCCGCCACCAATCCGACGCGGGGAGCGCCCGAGGCCAGCGCCTGGAGCAATGCCGGAATAAACATGGGATCGTTCTGGCCATCACCATCGAGCGTCACCACGATCGGCGCCGACGCGTGGCGCACGCCCGTATGAACGGCAGCCGATTGGCCGCATGAGACCTGGTGCTTGATCTGGCGCAGCCAAGGCCGGGTTGCCATCAGCTGGCTCAATTCGGATTCGGTGCCATCGGTCGAACCGTCATTGACATAGATGACCTCGAAGCGGGTAGCGTTATCGCAATGCTCGACGATTTCGGCGATGAGGGGAGCTATGTTGCCCGCCTCGTTCCGCACCGGAACGACGATGGAAATCTTCGGCAATGCGCTGCCGATCGCCGCATCGCTCATTATCCGCCCCTTTGCGACCCGCTCTCCCGAACCGGCCAGCTTTATGGGGCGATGAGGTGTCGGGCAACCCTCCTGATGCGCGTAAATGAGGGGCCGGACATCGCGTGAATGCGACCGTCACTGGCCGGCAGGAAGGCGAGCCTGCGCGCCGCAAACCAGTTCCGGATGAGAAGGGTGCCAGCGACCCCTATGATTGCGCCGGCGAGCACGTCGCTCGGATAATGCGCCGTAAGCGCCACTCTGCTCACGGCGATCATCACCGCGTAGGTCCATAGCACGGGACGCATCTTCGGCCACAGAAGCCCAAGCGCGGTTGCTGCCGCGAAGGCATTCACCGCGTGCCCCGATGGAAGGCTCGAGTATTCGACATTCCAGCCCAGCGGCGCATACAGAAACGGATCTAAACTGCCGCCCACAAGCGGGCGCGCGCGTCCGATCAGCCGCTTCACGATCGTGAATATCAGGCCTGGCAGCAGAATTGCTGTGAATAGAAATCCCAGCCGAACAGCGATCGCGGCGAGCACGCGTTGCGACATGGCGGCAAGTGACGGCCTGCAGGCAGCGGCAACAATCATCAACATCAGTCCGATCGGCACGAGGAACCACCCGGATCTGCCGTAGTCGGTGATGATGTCGAAGAAGACTATCAAACCTGGTGGGAGGCGCTGCACAACGCCCACGGACCACCTATCCAGTAACAGCATCGCAACCAGAGTGGCCGCGATTGCGCCTAGCACGGTCGCGATCACGGGCAGCCACTTGCCGCGAGTGCCGACGCCGGCTCTCGGCCTGCGCGCAAACAAACAAAGATAAGCCGCAGCATTGTTGAAAAGATAAGTGAAGGGTGCCCGCCGTGCCGGAGCAGGTTCGATGCCGTCGCTCGCGCTCATGAGCCCTCGCGTGAGCGATAGACGGCAATCGTCAAGGATTGTCCGGTGCTCAAGTTCATCGCTTCGATGCGCGGTCCCGCGGTGTAGCGCAATCCAATCGCTTCGGCGCGCTGCGCAAAGCTCTTTTCGTCGCGCGCTTCGATAAAGGCGAACCGACACCCACCGCCGCGCAGGAACTCGGCAGCACCGATGCTGTCGGTCAGTCGGGTGTCCGTTCCCACGAGAAATACCAGGCTCGGTTCCTGATACCCCACCGCTGCGGCCAAGGGCTTCGCACAGCCGCTCTCGCGCATGGCGCGAGCGAGCGCGAAGCTTGGAAAGATGTATCCTAGCGCGGGAATGACAAAACCGAAAAGCGCAATTGCCATGAGGACGGAAGCAGCAACAGCGCGCAGCAAGCCGTGCTCGGCACCATCCACTTCGTAGAGCCGCCACGCCAGCAAGCCCATGATCACCGAGGCACCGAAGAGCGGCCATGCGAGCAACCCGAACTGACGGCCGATCACGACAAGCGCCACGAGGCCGCCAATGGCTGCCAGCGCCGGAACGACGAACCACCACATGGTTCCCAGCACGAGCCATGGTCGGCGCGAGAGCATGCGCGCGTCGAGCGCCTGCGCCGTAAGGATCGCGACTGCCGGATAAAGCGGCAGCACGTAATGCGGCAGTTTCGTCACCACCGCCTCTAACAGGAGCCAGGAAGGCACCAGCCAAGCCAGGAGAAACTTGGTCGCCGGCTGATGCCGGGTCTCCCAGACGTGCGGGGCAGCCAATGCCGCGAGCATCGCACTCGGCCAGAAGGTGAGCCAGAATAAGACCAAATAATAGCCGGGCGGCGCGCCGTGGGTCTCCTGCGCCGCGAATATCTTGCTGAAGAGGTCCTCCCCAATCGATTCGGCAAAGAATTCCCCGTGCGTGCGCGCGAAGATGGCGACAAACCAAGGCAGGACCAGAATTGGGAACCAGACCATACCGACAAGGGGCCGGAGCAGGAGCAGCCATTGCGCGGAGCGATCCACGATGGCCAGCGTCAGCGCGGTAAGCCCGACCACCATGATGATCAGCGGCCCCTTGAGAAGCACCCCGGCAGCCAATGCGGTCCAGAACACGGCCGGCATGGCCCAGCCATGGCTGCGATCGTTAAGCCCCTCGTCCGCCACAGCTGAGTTGTAGACACGCGCCAAAGCGCCCATTGCGGCCACGACTGTCATTACCAACATGGCGTCGGTTTTGGCGATGAGCCGTTCGATGCCGAGGAGCACGCAACTGGCCATCATCAAGCCAGCGAGCAAGGCCGCCCGGCGGGAGACGAACGCAAGCGCCGTCCAATACGTCAGCAGAACCGCGCCGACGGCACCGACAAGGGAAGGGATCCTATAGAGCCAGATGGTGGTAAGCGCGCGTTGGAAACCGAGGGCGCTCGCGGTTTTCACGACGGCCGCCTGCAGCCAGTAAATACCGACTGGCTTCTTGTAGCGCACCTCGTCCTGGAAACGGATGTCGACGTAGTCGCCCGTTTCCAGCATCTGCTTCGTCGCTTGCGCAAACCTCGCCTCGTCGCGATCGATGGGCGGGATGCTGAACAAGCCGGGCAGGAAGGCCAGGAGGGACACAACGAGAAGCGCGGCAACCGCGCGCGCATGTGACACAATCGCGAAATCGATCACGGCCGTGAGGCTGCGCGGGGCAGTGCTTCGGCGCGCTAGCTGCACGGTATGGAGATCTTGTGCCACGCAGAACCAAACTACTGCAAGCGCACCATGACGCTGTCGCTCACCCCGCGCGCATCCATGACGGTCAGGCGCACGAAACCGGGACCGTCCGGCTGGAAGAAGAGCGTGCGCCGTGCGGACGCATCCGCAAGCGGCAAGCCGTTCACCAGCACGGTCAGCGGTGCGGCGCCACCCGTCACCTTGACCGGGATCGGGTCGGGTCGGCCCGCGTCATCGTTGGCGAGCTCGAGGCGCGCCCCGTTGGGCGGGAACATGATCCGAGGTTGCGCCTCGCCGGTGTCGGATACGAACCCGGCAGGACGGAAGTGTTGCAGCGGGGGCGGCAGCTTCCCGGTCGCGGCAACGAGTACGCCGGCCGGACTCTTGGGCAGGGGGGCAGGTAATTTTCCCGTTCTGGCAAATGCATCGAACAGAACGGGTGCCGCGGCGAGCCGGCCCGTGAGGCCGGGCACCGGTGCTCCATCGGGCCTGCCGACCCACACGCCTATTGTGCGCGTGCCATCGAAGCCCACGGCCCATGCATCCCGATATCCGTAGGAGGTGCCGGTCTTGAATGCGATGCGCCCGCCCGCCGCGTTCTCCGGGGGCGGCGTTCCGAGCAGAATATTGCCGATGTACCACGCAGCAACCGCATCGACCAGACGGCGCGGCGCTGGGGCTTCTTCCGCATTGGCTCGCGGCCGCTCTGACAGCTGCACCGTCGTTCCCAGCCGCGCGAGGCCGGCATAGAGCCCCACCAGGTCCGCGAGCTTCACCCCCACACCGCCCAGCCCCATTGCAAGTCCTGGCACTTCGCCCTGCGGCAGCATGAGCGATGCTCCCGCCTGCTGCAATCGCGTCGCAAAGCGGCTTGCTCCGATCCTCTCGAGCACTGCCACCGCGGGGACGTTCAATGAGAGCTGTAGCGCGCGGCGCACCGTCACCGTACCCTGAAAGGTCTGATCGAAATTCTCCGGCGCATAACCGCCGAAGCGAACCGGACGGTCCTCGACCAGCGTCTCGGGGTGCACGAGGCCGTCCTCGAACGCGAGACCATAAATAAACGGTTTGAGCGTCGAACCGGGCGAGCGCACTGCCCCGGTCATATCGACTTGGCCGGCGCGACGGCTGTCGAAATAATCAGCCGAACCGACGCGGGCGAGCACCTCCCCGGTCGCGTGATCGACGGCGAGAATCGCAATGGAGATATCAGGTCCGAGTGCCTGGGCGCGCGCGCGTGCAAGCTCCTGCAGATTCTTCTGCAACAAGCCATCGATGCTGAGGCGGTGAACGCTGCGCTCCGGTGCCCCTGCAACAACCACATCGGCCGTGTGCGGAGCAAGGAGCGGCATCGGCAGACGCCCCTGCGGCACCGGCTCGCCTCTTGCCCGCGCGATCTCCTCGCCCCCGATCAGGCCCGCCGCGGTGAGGCGGTCGAGCACGCGGTCACGTGCGCGCCGCGCCGCTTCGCCGGAGCGATCCGGACGTCGCTGCTCCGGTGATTGCGGCAAGCCCACCAGCAGAGCTGCCTCGCCGAGCGTCAAGCGGCGCGGCTCCTTGCCGAAATAGGCCAGCGAGGCGGCACGGATGCCCTCGAGATTCCCGCCGTAGGGTGCAAGGCTGAGATAAAGTGAAAGAATAGCCTCCTTTGACAGCGAGCGTTCCAGCTCGACGGCTCGCACCATCTGACGCAGCTTCGCGCTGAAGGAGCGTTCTGCCCGAGGTTCCAGCAGCCGCGCAACCTGCATGCTTATGGTCGAGCCGCCGGAAATGATGCGGCGATGGATGATCAGTTGGACTAGCGCACGACCTAGCGCGAGCGGGTCGACGCCGTGATGCGAGGCAAAGCGCTTGTCCTCGTAAGCGAACAGCATATCGAGAAAGCGGGGATCCACATCCTCGCGCGTGGCGGCAATCCGCCATCGACTTTCAGGTGTCGTATAGGGCCGCAGCAGATTGCCCCCGCGGTCCACGACAAGCGTGGAGAACACGAGACCCTCCCTGACCGGCGCCGGACCGAGGGACACAATCCAAGATGCGGCCGCCCATACCGCCGCGCCTGTCGCGAGCGAAACAAAGATGACGCTGAGGCAGAGCCATCGCCTCCAAAGCCAGACCCGGATCCCCCTCCTCCATTTGGGCATAAGCGTTAGCATAGCGGGGCCGTGTCCCGGATGCGGCGCAGCGCGAGCGAATACACAAGCGCTTCCACCACCAGAGGGCGCGGAGGAGCGAAGCGGTGCGCCGCTGATCCGGGACCGTCGCAAGCTCCAAGCAGCGAGGCGCCGGAGATTTGTAAGGTCCCGGGTCTGCAGCGCATCGTGAGCAGCGCAATCACGCCGTGCACATGAGCGTAGAGTAGACTTGCGCTGCTCATGCTGCACTGCGCCCGGGACACACCCGTGTTCACCTCGCGGCGGTCACTTCAACCGAGCCCGAGGCAGTGCGGCCGAAGCGGTCGGGCCGGTACATGTCTTCCACATACGCTTGCGGATGGACGTAACGACCCGGGGAGACCGCGCGCACGACGTAAGCCACCGTGAACACCGACGGATCGCTCTGCTTGCGATCGAAGGCGGCGCTGAAACGGTCATCCCGGAATTCCGAGCTCACCGGCTCTTGCGCATCTTCAATCCACGCAAGCGTGCCGGCATCCCCTGAAGACACGAGGCGCGGATTGTCGATCTCAAACCCCGCGGGAAGATAGTCGGCAACGATGATGCGCGCGAACTGCGGCTGCGGCTCGGTGATTTTCAGCACGACGGCAAAACGGTCGTTCTGTCTGGCCTTGCCTGGATCGGCAGGCTTGCCGGCAAGCGTGTAGTACCTGCGCTCGATCTTGAAGCCCTTCTCGGCTGCGGGCTCGGGCACAAGCGGCGCGCCGGAAACCGTGATGACCGCTTGTACGCTCCCCTCCCCCGCATTGGTGATCTTCAACGGCGTCTGGAGCTCGCCCGGCAGGAAGCGTCGATTGAGAGCGCCCTGCACCTTTTCGCCACCAACGTCGAGCGACACCGTCTGCGCATCCTTGGCGAGAGCGCGCGCGGCGAGCACCATCCACGCCTGCTCCTGGGTGGACGTATAGGTTGTGAGATTGCGTGATGCCTCGACGTGCTGGACCGCACCCGTAATGGTCGGGCGCGGCGCACCGCCTTCGGACGCAAGCGTCACCAGCGCGGCCGCGTCGCGCAGCACCGACCCATAATCGGTGCGACCATATTCCAGCACAGGCTGCGGCGCGATCGAGGCAAGCGCCGCCGCATAAACCCGCTCGGCACGCATGCGATCGCCGAGCATGGCGAGCGCCGCCGCGATCTGCGCCTTGGCGATCGGGGTTGCAATCGCGTCGAGCTTGGTGTCGGCGTAATAGCGCAGATCGCCGATGGGCGCGGCACCGTTGCGTGCCAGCACATATAGGGCATAGGCGAGATTGCGCCCCCCGTCCTTGGCGAGATCCTGAGCATTGGCCACGAAATTGCGTAGCCGATCAAGCGCGAGCTTGAAAGCCGTATCGGGTACGGCAAAGCCGCGCTCCCGCGCGCGCGTGAGGAAGTCGTCGACATAGGAGTCGAGCCACACGTCATCGCCGCCGGCCGACCACAGCCCGAACGAGCCGTTCGAACCCTGACGCGCGAGCAGCCGGTCGATCGAATCGCGTATGCGCTGATCGACGGTCCCATCCAGCGCAAGATGCGCCGCGCCGGTGAGATCGTTGACGTAGAGGAGCGGCAACGCCCGGCTCGTGATCTGCTCCGAGCAACCGAACGGGTAGCGGTCCAATGCCGCGAGCAGGGCCGCCGCATCGAGCGCAGTCGAGACCCCAGCCGACACCGCGACGCTCGTGCTCCCCGGCACCAGGTCGGCAAACAGATCGTTGGAGAGCGCGAGGCTTTCGCCTTGGGCGAGCGGCTTGACCGTGCGGCGCGCGAGGATCTGCGTCGCCGGTCGCACGTTGAGCGCGTATCTGCGCTCGATCGCCAATCCTGCCGGACCTGCGATGCGCACCACGACGTCGGCCGTTCCCGCTGCACTCGCCGCCAGCGGCACGGTCACGCTGTTGCGCTGCTTGGCGGCGAGCTTGAACGTCTGCGGGGCGGCGCTCCCGATCACGTTGAGACCTTCGCTCCTGACCTCGACCTGGTAGTCGCCGGCCGGGCCCTCGACATTGTCGAGGTCGAGACGCATGGTGCCGCGATCGCCGTTGAGAAGAAAACGCGGCAGCGTCGCAGTGAGCACCAGCGGATCGCGAATGGTGACATCGCCGCTCGCTCGCCCGACCTTGTCCTTCGACCAGGCGACCGCCATCACCCGTGCGGTGCCGGCAAAATCAGGGACATCGAATGCCACCTCAGCGGTGCCATCGGCCTTGACCGAGACAATGCCGGAGTAGAGCGCCAGCGGCTTTTGCGCCGGCGGCGAGCCCTGTAACTCTGCGGCTCCCGCGTCGCCGCCGGTCTTGATCTGGCCGCGGGCACCTTGCATCCCATCGATCAGCTGACCGTAAAGGTCGCGGATATCGGCCGTGAGCCGCCGCTGACCGAGATAATAGTCGTCGGGCGCGGGTGGTTTGTAACCTGTCAAGTTGAGGATTCCGACGTCGACGGCGGCAATGACGATCCGCGCATCCTCGCCCGGAGCGAGGCCGCCAACTTTCACCGGAATGCGCAGCGGACTGTCCGGACGCAGCAGCCCCGGCAATTGCATATCGACTGCGAGCGTGCGCGCTTTGCGGTTGATGGAGAACCAGCGCACTCCGATCGCACGGCCCGGCATGCGCTCGGCACGCGTATCGAGCGGACGGCGCAGCGTCGCGACCACATAGGCTCCGCTGCCCCAATCGTTGCCGACGGGCACGCGCAATTTCGCGGTGCCCGCCGGTACGTCCTGGGTAACCGTAGAGCTGAGGCGATCGCCGATGACATCGAGCGTGACTTTGCCGGCGGTCCGTGCAGTAACCGCCACGGTCATGCTTTCACCGGGGATATATTCCGCCTTGTCGAGTGCGATCTCCAACATGTCCGGAGTGTCCGCACTCGCCTCCGTGTACCAACCCGCATCAAAGGCAACCGAGGTGATAGCGCCGTTGCGGTCTGTGCTCGAAACCTCGAGGCGATAACGGCCCCACTGCACCGGGACGGAGATGCGCGCGGGCTTGCCCACGGCCACATCGACGCGTCCGTCGGCAACGCGCTTCGTAGTCTTGACCGGTTCGAACTCCCAGGTGCCCTCGCGGCGATACCACTGGTATCTGGTCTCCACCTTGAGAAGCTCATAGCGCAGCGCGCTGCTTGCGAGCGATGCACCTTCGGGAGAAACAACAGCCACGTCGAACGACGCATTCTCGCCGTCACGCAGGGAGCGGCCCGAGAACAGCGGTTTGATGCCGATCATGGGCCCTGCCGGAAGTACGGGCAGCGTGAGCTTGCGCTCCACCGCGCGGCCGCCGGGCTCGGCCATGCGCACGACGACCTGCGCTTCGAGCGGGCGGGTTGTGGCGGGCTGCTTCTCGAGCGCAACGGTAAAGCTGGATTTTCCAGTGACATCCGTCTCGGGCAGTGCTTCGAGCGTCTGACGGGTGGACTCGACCTCCTCATCTGCAAGCCCGAACTGATAACCGGCAAAGCCCGGCCGTTCGCTTGCCGCCGACACAGTCACCTCGCCTTCGAGCTCGAGCTTGGCAGCCGGTGCGCCGTAGAGATATCGCCCCTCGACAGTGACCTCGGCGGGGCTGGTCTTCGAGATTGCCTTTGCGTTGGCGGCGAGATCGAATTCAATGCGGTCGGGCACATAGTCCTCAACCAGGAATGTGGCCTGCCCTAGCGCGGAACGCTTGGGATCCGCGTAGGCGCGCACGTGCCACGTGCCCGTGGCGGCGGACGGCACCAGCGCAACCGCCAGCGCGTGGCCGCCCAGGCCTGCATCCGCAACTGCCGAGCGGCGATATTCGACCCCGTCGGGCCGCTCGACCACGAGCGTGAGGGGCACATCCAACGCGGCATTTCCCTGTCCGTCGCGCAATAGCGCCGTCACCTGCACCGTCTCACCTGAGCGATAGACTCCGCGCTCGGTAAACACGAAAGCATCCAGTCCGGCGGGCACGGCGCGGCCAGACACGCCGCGATCGCTGAGGTCGAACGCGGGTGCCTTGAGGCTGAGAAACGCGTAGTCGCCCTTCGCATCCGAGGCGACCAGCATGGCAGGCGCGAGCGCACCCTCGCCCCGCGCCAGGTTGGCCTCGAATTGCACGTGCCCCGCATCGTCCGTGCGCTTGCTTGCAAGCACCTCGTTGCTGCGCGAGAGGAGCCGCACCTCGACCGCACTCTTCGGCTGCGCCGTCTCCAGCGAATGCACCAAAGCGTGCACGCCATCGTTGCCGGACAACGAAGTGAGGCCGAGATCGGAGACGATGAACCATTGCGTGGCCAGCGCGTCGAACTCATCCATGATCGCGCCCGCAGGCTGCGCAACCATGACGTAGATGCCGGCGGCGAGCGTGCCTACGGTCTCAGCCACGGGAAATGCCGTGGTCACATCGGCGTTGAGCGTCTGCTCGACGCTCATCTCGCCTTTCCACACCTGCGAGCCGCGCCGCGCCGTCAGCTGATTGATGTCGTAGCGGTCGAGCGCGCGCTGAAAATCGTAACCGAGCACGGTGTCGAGGAGATTGCGGTCGCCGATGCGGTAGATTTCGAGCGCGACACTCGTGGTGTTGACGCTGACCACCGGGATTCCGCGCTGGCCGGCGCGCGGCAGGACATAGGCCTTGCTCGTGAATCGCACGAGCGGCTTGCGGTCACGAACATACACATTGAACTCGGCCGAGCGCGCCAGGGTCTCCTTCACGGCCGACGGAATGCCGGCGCGCAACGTAATGGCGTAGCGCTCGCCGTGCTTGAGCCCCTCCACGCAGAGCTGGCGTGCCTGCGCCGATACCGCCGGCTTGTCCTGGCCGGTGACTGCGACGAACGGCGAGAAATCCGTGCTCTTGACGGGGAGGTCCTCGGAGAACTGAAAGCAGACCCGGGGGGACGCCGCATCGGCATCGACGCTGTAGTCGAGCAGCCGAAACCCATGATCCTCGCGGATGCGCTCATATTCCTGCCGGACCTCCGCGACCTCGCGCAGGTCGAGGGACACGCGCAATGCGTCAAGCGCCGGACGCCAGATCGAACGATCCACGTAGGTGCGCGCGAGCACCACCAGGCTCTGGGTCTCCTCACCCGGATCGCTTGAGCGCTGGTAGGCAATGTAGGCGGCAGTCGCCGCACGCTCGAGCAGCAGAGTGCGCTCCTGCTCGTTGCTCGGGCGGATCTGCAGCACGGCCCTGGCCAGACGCAGCCAGTTCGCGCTGTCGTCCGGCGCGACCACGACGATCTGCCCGAGGATCTGCATGCCTGTGCGGAAATCATTGCGCTGGAAGGCGGCATCGGCCTCTCTGCGCAGCGCCGCGGCGGGCTTGGTCACCTGGCCGGCTTCGGTCTTGATCTGGGCCTCGAGCTTGATCGCGGCGTCGGCAAGATCGCTGCGCTTGAAGCCCTTCTCGGCGGCAAAGCCCGCGACGGACAACAGCAGCACGAACGCGGCCGCGAGGGCGGCGCGGGCAAACGCGACCATGGGGGCAACCTCCTCATTCCCGCCGGCTTGGGGGATTTCCGAGCGGGTGGTCAAAGATGAATGGCAAAAGGTGTCGAGGTCGTGGCGGAATCTGCGGCGCAACGCGCGTCAGCTCGCCGCCAATTTGAGGGGTCGGTTCGCGACAGAACCTAGCCGAAACGCGCCCCAACTGTGAATTCAGTGACTTCGTAAGTCGGCAAAAGGATTTCGGATGGTTAATCCGCCAATCCTTTGGCCATCTTGCATATCCTCCGAATACAGGACGCGACATTTTGGCCAATGCAGCTGCCGCCACGATCAACGCATCATAGAATGACAGTTGAACCCGTTCGAGCAGGTCGAATGCGAGGTCATGCGTTTGAACGGTCACCGGCTCGAGCGAACACACCGCCCGCACCGCAGATAACACCTCCCGAATCTCCCGCGGCCGTAACGACCGCTTCCGTGAGGCGACTGATGCGAATTCGTTGAGGACCTGAGCACTGATCACACCTCCGCCGCTGATCAATGTCTCGGCCTCATCCGCCTTTACCGGATCGCCCGAAATCAAGTACAGGAGGACGTTCGTATCGAAGAAAATCTCAGCGGCGCTCATTCGCTTCGAGCCGATCGAAACGGAATCCGGCCGGAAGCCGACCGCGGAATTTACGCAGCCGCCGCAAAAGTTCCTGGGGCGCCGGAGCCCGCTCGATCTCAAGCATGCGTCGTCCGGCGACATGAATCTCTATATCGTCCCCTTCTTTCAGCCCGAGCGCCTCGACGACGGACTTGGGCAGGCGGACGGCGAGGCTGTTTCCCCATTTGGCGACGTGCATGACGTTCACTCTGATATACGTCAAGTCTAACGTAGATCATATGCGTTCACCCAAAGTCAAAGCCCAGTGTTCAAGAGATTCTCAAGAGGATGGAGTGCGATCCCCGCCGGCTTACTCGATCGTCTGGTAACCGCGGATGACAGACTCGGAGCCAAAGCCCCAGTAATTGCGCAGCGTATCAGGACCCCAGACTTTAGGGCGCTGGGGGCGGTCCTGATGCCAGGGGCGCGGATCGAAATAGCCGAGCGCCTCGTCTTTCATCTGATCCATCTCGCAAAAGAACTCGACCCGAGCCTTGTCGGGATTACGGTGATAGATCGCGATGTTGTGCCCGATGATGTGGCGTCCCGGCCCCCAGACCAGGTGAATATCGTTTCTGGCGAGCCACTCGCAGGCCCGCTGGATCTCCGCCCAGTCCTTCACCTCGAAGGCGATGTGATGGAGTTGCGGCACCTCGTCGTAGACGAAGTTGACGGTATGATGGTCAGGCCCGCAGCGCAGAAAGGCAAAAGTGTCGTCGCGCCAGTCGGAGACCCGGAATCCGAGCACGTCCGTATAGAATTTCACCACTCCCTGCACATCGCGCACGCGATACGCCACGTGTCCGAGCTTGATCGGCGTGATGCCCGATGGGCTTCGGTCCTCCTTGGCAAACCGATATTCGGAAAAAATCTCAATCAACGTGCCTTTCGGATCCTTGAAGACAATAGCGTCATCGATCCCAGGCGTGATGCTGCCGCGCCGCTCGGCCGAGATCCCCTGCGAGGAAAACCCGCGTGCAAGCGCGGCGAGATCGCTACCGGGTGCGACCTGGAATGCGAGCCGCGAGAGCGCGTTGGCCGGTCCAGGCTCCAGGGCGATTGCCTCGAGCCCCTGCTTGCTCGCCAGCACCGCGCCCTTTGCGCTCCGATCAACGAGAACGAGACCGATGATCTCGGTGTAATACGCGACCTGCCCACCAATATCGGGTGTTGTCAGGGTGGCATGGCCCAGCCTGCGCACCTCGACCATTCAACGATCAAACAGCCTCGGTGCGCTGCCTGTGCAGGTAAGTCTGCTCGAATTCACCGGCTTCGCACAGCCCTTCCCAGTCGAGCGCCACCAGCCTTCCTCGCCGGAGCTCAATCAGTCCGGCTCCGCGAATCTCCTGCAGAGTGCGGTTGACGTGAACCGTCGACAGCCCGAGCGCGTCAGCAATATCGGTCTGTGTCAGAGGCAGCTCGACGCTGTACTCGGAGGAAAGCGCCACAGCTTGCATGCGCACAATGAGCTCACAGAAGAGGTGCGAGACCCGGGTGAACGCCGACCGTCGCCCAATCCCGACCATCCATTCCCTGAAGATGGCGCCATCGATCAGGGTGCCGCGCCAGAATAGGTGGGCCACATCCGGCTGCTCACGAAAGAGCCCGAGCATGGCTTTATGAGGAATCATGGCCACCTGCGAAGGGGCGAGACTGCATACGTTGTGGTCCGCCACAGAAAGGAAGAGAAACGGCAGGTCCGGCAGATCGCCCGGAATATGGAACGACGTGATTTGACGCTTGCCGTCCGCCACCAGCTGATACCGGCAGCAAAACCCCTCCAGCAGCAGGGTGACTGAGGTTGGACGGTCTCCCTCCCGAACGATGTCCGTATGCGGGGCGACGGACACGCGGGCCGCCTCGAGTCGGCCGAGCGCGTCGCGCTGGCTGCCGGAAAGCTCGCCGATGCTTTCCAGCTTGCGAATGAGCAGCTCGGCAGGCGTTTCTGACTTGCTCATGAGCGATGTGCCCTTGCAGCTCAGCGCTCCCGCTCCGTGTTCCACGTTGGGTCCTTGGCCTTCCTTGTCAAGCCCCGCTTCTACCCCCGTTCACCGCGCGTGGGGGGGCGGCCAAGACACGTCTGGTCTGCTGCATCGAACGGCGGGTGGTCTCGATCATGGCCTGCGCGGCCTTGATCTCCTCACCCAGAGCTTCGGTAAGGGTCCTCGTCTTCTCCAAGAGGGTGTAGGCAGATTGAATCTCATTGGGCATGCGCCCCTTTGGCCTGCGCGCACTTTCCAATACTTCGCGGAAGGGAAGGACCAGCAATACGCGGCCGTCCGAGTCGGCAATCTCGAAGCTTCGCAGCATCGGATCGGAGCGCTCGGCCAGCAGCTCGCTCCACATCGCTCGTGCCGCATGGAATGCCTCGAGGTAGGCGATATCGAGGTCAGGCAGATCAAGACCGATCTCGTCCGGGCTGAACTCGCGGCCGATGCGCAGGTGGAAGTAATAGCGCATAAGACATTCTCCTGATCATCGCCGCGGGGAGCTCAATCAGGACGGCTTGTCTCCGGCCCGAACGACATGAGCTTCGGATCAAACGGAATCGACAGGGTGGCTTCGAAGCCGGTCTCCTTGTAGCCTAATCTGGCATTGCCGCCGATCTGCTTCAACTCCCGTTCGATCAACGTGGTTCCAAATCCTTTCCTGGCCGGCTTCTTGGCCGGAGGCCCGCCCGCTTCGGTCCACTGCAGCACCAGCTCCGAGGAGTTACCTTGGATTGACCAAGTGATGGATACCCGACCGTTCGCCTGCGACAGGCTCCCATGCTTCACCGCATTAGTCGCGAACTCGTGCACCACGAGCCCGAGCGCAACAGCCGCGTTCGGCGTGAGGTGGACATCAGGTCCGTTGACCTCGATGCGCTCGCCCGGTCCGAGCTGATGCGGCTTAAGCTGCTCAGTGATGAGATCGCGCAGGAAAACCTCCCTCCAGCTCTCGCGCGAAAGGAGGCTGTGGGACGCGGCCATTGCCTGGATGCGGCCCTCGAAGGCCGCAGCAAACTCCTGCGGGGACTGCGTCTGCGCCAAGGTTTGCCTGGCAATCGCGTTCACGACGGTGAGCATGTTGCGCACACGATGGTTGAGCTCCTCGACCATTGCGCGCTGCTGCGCCTCCGCTTCCAGGATCCGGGTGATTTCGACGAAAGTCACGATCACCCCCTCGACCATGTGATCGTGCGCTCTATACGGAAGAATCCGCATGAGGTAGTCGGCTCTGCCGTCCGAGCGGCGAATGCTGCGTTCAATCGGTTCACCGCGCTCCAGCACAGTTTCTACGTCGCGACGCAACTCCTGGTTCTCGAACTTGCTCACAATGTCGGTGAGCGGCCGGCCGCAGTCGCTGGAGATCAGATTGAACAGCTCGGTCGCCGGCGGAGTGAAGCTACGGATACGGAAATTCCTGTCCAGGAATATCGTGGCGATCTGCGTGCTGTCGAAGAGGTTGCGCAGATCGTTATGTGCCCGGTCGAGCTCGTCTACTTTCGAGTTCAGCTCGGCATTGACGGTGTGCAGCTCCTCGTTGACCGCTTGCAGCTCCTCCTTCGACGTCTCAAGCTCCTCGTTGGTCGACTGCAGCTCCTCGTTGATCGATTGCAGCTCCTCGTTCGACGATTTCAGCTCCTCTACGGAGCTATCGTACTCTTCGATGGTTGACTGCAGCTGTTCGCGCAGCTCGCTCACCTCGTGCTCCAGCTCTCTGGAAGGTTCGGTTCTGGCCTCGAGCCGAGGAGCGGGTTTGGATGCAGCCGCGCGACCGGCATCGCTGAAGAGGACCAGGAACAGCGGATCCTCATGGGGGCCGAAAGGTTCAATGGTCAAGTTGACGAGCTGCTTGCGCTCGTCGAGCTCCACCTCCACGTGCTCGCGGCTCACTGGCGCGCGCGTCTGCACGGCCTCCCGCAACGCCGACCGCAGATAGAGCCGCAGGCCCTTACGGGCCATGCCAAGCAATTGCCGGTTGGGCAAGCCGCTAGCCGGTTCGAGATATTTGCCGGTGCGGGGCGAGAAATGGAGGATGTCACCTTCCGCGTTCACGACCACGTGGGCTGGTGCAAACCGCTCCACCACCCGACTTTCCACGCTGCGCCGCAGGTTGGCGGCAGTCGTTGCCTGGTCTTGCCGCCGTTCACGGGTCGACTGCAAGCTGCGCGCCTGCGGCACGAAGGGAAACCGTACCGGCGATAAAACGTGATCACGCCGTTGAAAGATGCGATGCTTCTTGTCCACAGGCGCGAACAGATCCGCGTGCTGGGTGACGTTCTCCGAGGTCCCAAGAAACAGGAAGCCACCCTCGCGCAGAGCAAAATGGAACACCGGGATGATCTGCGACTGGAACTGACCGCCGAGATAGATCAAGAGGTTGCGGCAGGAGATCAAGTCGACGCGCGAGAACGGCGGATCGCGCACGACGCTGTGTGCCGAAAAGATGCACAAATCCCGCAGCTCTTTGCGCACCGTGTAGCTCACGTCGTCGGACGCAAAGAACCGCTTGAGCCGCCCCGGCGACATGCCTCCCAGCATTTGGCGCGGATAATATCCGGTGCGCGCAATCGCGATGGCTTGCTCGTCGATATCGGTCGCGAAGATTTGCACCTTGGGAGGGGTCCGGATGCCATCCGTGTGCTCCCGCAGCAAGATCGCGAGCGAATAGACCTCCTCCCCCGTGGAGCATGCAGGACACCACACCCGCACGCTGTCGGCCGGCGCGTTGCCTTCAAACAAACGGGGAATGACAAGCTGCGTCAGAGCCTCGAATGCTTCAGCGTCGCGGAAGAAATTCGTCACTCCGATGAGAAGATCGCGGAACAGCAAGTTGACTTCATTGGGGTCCGTCTTCAGCCGCGCGAAGTACTCTTCAAGTCGTGTGACACCGACCACCTGCATGCGCCGGCGTACGCGCCGCGTGAAGGACTTCTCCTTGTAGCCGGAAAAATCGTGCCCGACCTGGCTGAGCAGCAGACTGTAAATCGGCTGGTAGCGTTCCGCCACGTCGTCATCGGTGCCGTGCTCGAAATCTCTGTCTGCCTTGCTTTCCAGCAGCCGAAAGCTGTGCGCGTAGTCTGCGAGGCGGGACGGGATTTGCTCGACCCTCGCGACGATATCCACCATCCCGGAGGCGATCGCAGCATCCGGCATCTGGCTGTGCAGCGGGCCTTTACCGTTGCCTCCCTGGGCAACGGTAAGGCCACCGCACTCCTTGATCGCCTTCATGCCGAGCGCCCCGTCACTGCCCGACCCGGAAAGGAGAATGCCGATGGATGCCTCGGCGAAATCCTCCGCGAGGGAGCTGAGGAACACGTCGATCGGTTTGTGCGGCTGCTCGGAGAGCCGGAGCGTGAGCTGCAATGTCCGCTTCTCGACTCTCAGGATGTGGTTCGGCGGGCAAATATAGACCGTATTCGGCTCGATCGTCTGGCCGTCGAGTGCTGCCGTGACCGGCATGCGAGCATGGCGCGCCACGATCTCGGGCAACAGGCTGGGGTAGTCCCGCGCCAGGTGCGAGACCACGATAAATGCCAAGCCGCTATCCGGCGGCATGTTTTGAAAGAAAAACTGCAGTGCCTCGACTCCTCCGGCGGAGCAGCCGATGCCTGCCACTGGAAAGATGTCGTTCGAGCTCACGCGGGCGTCTCTTTTTGTTTTATTTATCACTCTACCCTCAACGGCAACACGCGGCAAATGTACGTCGCGTGCACTTGGCCGCGCTTGCCATTCGATCGCTCCATGAGCAGCGGCCGGTCGAGGGGTTTCGCCGAACGCACACCAACCCTCCCCCGCTGGATCAGCGCATAACTAGGACTGCGTTTCCGAGGTTCGAATCATATCGACGCATCAATCTAACCTCGTCCTGAAAGGTTGACCGATAAAGCAAACCGTAAAAAAGCGGGTGATTTCGGCCCTGTCACATGATTCCTTCGTTGGTTACGAATCAGGGAAG